>OHBM01000349.1_pt1 | contig 37327 bp, 32 predicted proteins | sample 1577251 | NCBI WGS metagenome assembly OHBM01 (sample SAMEA3541557, study PRJEB24748) | human gut metagenome | biome: human gut; feature: human-associated habitat; material: faeces | place: China | collected 2012 | reverse complement strand
GGGCATACCAAGCAGCGTTGATTCCATCAAATACAAATCCAATACCCGGAAGCATTCCAAGCAGATCAAGAATATCATGTCCCGTAATTCCGTCAAGCCAGTTAAGAAACGGACTTAGTCCAAACGGGTCGTTCAGGCTTATCGGATTGCCGTTGACATATGCGTACCTGTTGAAAAGTAACAGATACTAGCTAACTTATACCTTTGTAAACAGTGTTTCTTTTTATTTCAATTTTTCTTCTATATCTGATATCATTCGTTCCCCATCAAATTTACATCCATTTTTCTTATTTAGCTTACTATCAATAATTCGAATAGATTCATATATGTTATTTTTGACCATATCAATTCTTTTATCTTTATCAGCTTCCATAAACTCTTCGAACGGGATATTTAACCTAATATCAGCATAACGATTTTTATAACTAATGTACTTTCTAGTCTTCCCAAAACCAACTGACAAAAAGTTTTTATCAAAACAGTTGATTATTATACCAATACTATCTAAATCATTTGTGTAATTTGTAACTTCTATATTTCCAATTCTACTTTCAATCTGATTGCGTATATTTGAAATAATATGTCCTGATGATGATTGAGCTTCAGTAGATATAAATAATCTCAAGTTATTCACCACCTTACCATAAAGATTTATTTAATAGAGGGTGTTGATCTGTCACATACATATAATCTAATATTTTTTCATGTTGCCAGTTATGAATTTCTCTTTTACTTCCTTGAACTTGTATATACATATCTGCGTTGTAACGATCCAATTCAGCTTGAGAATATCTTTTTTGCGGATCAATGGATTCTCCATATTTCAAAGTTTCACCAGTAGTCCTATCCTTTAATTCATATCCATAATTAGTACCCTCATAATCAAGAGAGTTCCCATGAACTTTACCTTTACTATTAGTAGATTTAACAGGTTTAGTAGCATTATATTCGGCTGCAAGTTCTGACCTGTTCTTACCTTCACCAGCATGTTCTTTCTGATAATCATTCCAAGAATTATCCCCACACCCATTATGAACAAAAATGCCATTTTCGCCCACAAAATAAGTATGGAAATCTTCAACCTCAAAGTTGTAAACCTTGATAGGTGATTCGAGAATTTCGTGCTGAACCCATTCAACTGTTACAAGTTCACCATTGCTGAGAACAAGAACATCTCCAGCTCTAAGACTTCTTGCAAGTGTCCAGCCAAGCTTGTCAACATAGAACGGGTGACTAGGCGTAGCAGAAATAGTTTCGCCGTTTACTACGATAAAGCCATATCTATTATAGGGATAATTTAGAACAGTAATCTACAATATACTGCTCTAAATTCTTAATGAAGCGTGATTAAGAAAAGATTATCTTTATAATGCCATACATTTTTGCCATTTGTCATCCCCCATTAATCTATCTATAACGTGGCTTAATTCCCAAACTGCGCAGGCCTCCAAATTCTTACATTCTTCATAAGTAGATGGAACAATATCACCGTTTGCATAGTAAATGGAATACTCACCAGATATACAATCTCTTATATATGTCGGTGGAGAAGTTACCTCACTTTCAGTCACATATGGTCTTTTTTCAACATACTTCATTAGGGAAACAGAACTATTATAAACCCCCACAATAAAGGCATAATCTTCAGTTTTCGGCAAATCCTTTTCATTCTTACCAATATGCCTATAAAATGCAACATCAGCATATTTGAAAATTCTTCCGAATCCATACTCACCATTTGGAAGCTTAAAAGCTCCGACATTCCCAACTATTCTCCTCATATCAACTCACCAAATTCATCTGTAGCAGATTTCATGTATCGATTCTTTTTCTTGTTATTAGGACTAATACCATTAATTGCGTTGCCTGATGTTCCTCTTTGAGATTTAGCACCACCATTAGAGTCTATCAACTGCTGCTCTCGACCACGGATTGCATCTTTATTGGTACTTGATTTATCAAGTGCCGCTGGTCCAAATCCTTTGTCATTCATATGATGCTTCTTATCTCGCCTTGAAACATTTTCTTTAGGTGTCCCATAGCCACTTGTTCTGCCAGAGTATACTTCTCCAGTTTCAGGATTTGTTTTAGTGTATGTTTGATATGTCTTTTCATTTTTACAACCTTGATTATGAACCCAAACTCCACTTTCACCAATAAAATAAGTATGGAAGTCTTGAACCTCAAGATTATAAACATTTACAGACTTTTCAAGTATCTCGTGCTGAACCCATTCAACTGTTACAAGTTCACCATTGCTGAGAACAAGCACATCGCCTGCACGAAGTGAACGTGCTAAAGTCCAACCAAGTTATTGATAGCAATTATTTTTACAATCCTAATTATACTATAAAATCTGTAAAAAATCAATATCCAAATACAGAAAAAGCAGACGTGGCAAAACGTCTGCTCAGCTATTTGGAGCAAGCAACGGGAATCGAACCCGCATCCCAAGCTTGGGAAGCTTGTATACTGACCATTGTACTATGCTTGCAATAAGCAAAGACCATTCACCACGGACTTTGCTCATTCTTGTATTTTTTATTGTATCTCATCTTTAAACGCCAAGATGTGAACCCCACGCAAGCCCCGAGCGTATTGTTGAAAACATCATCAAATTCGCAAAGCCCTCTGCCTGTGATATACTGCGTTATCTCGATACCTGCCGAAAAGGCAAGGGACATGAGAAAAACGCTTTTGAACTTTGTGATACCGCAAAGATACGGCAGCAAAACACCCAAGGGTATAAACATTGCAATGTTTCCGAAAATCTGTACCAGCCAAAAATCCCGCAGATACTTGATGCTTATGTTCTCCAAAAGGTTTCGCACCTCCCAGAATGGCACAAGCTCTGCCCGACGTTCTCCCCACTGTCGGTCTAAAAGTGTGAGCCAGAGGACAGCAAAGATGTACACTGCAAACAGCGATGTAAGTATTTTTCTCTTTTTACTCCACCGTAACGCTCTTTGCAAGATTTCTCGGCTTATCAACGTCATAGCCCTTTCCTACTGATACATAATATGACAAAAGCTGAAGCGGTACTACTGAAAGGCTTGCCGCAAAAAGGTTATCTATCCTTGGAGTGTAAACTGTGAAGTCAGCAACGTCCTCCATAGCATAATTCCCATAGGTAGTAAGTCCGAAAAGCTTTGCTCCACGGCTTTTTACCTCAACCATATTGCTTATGGTCTTTTCATAAAGTGCAGACTGTGTTACCACGCTGAACACGACAGTTCCGTCCTCGATAAGGCTGATAGGGCCATGTTTAAGCTCGCCTGCTGCATAGGCTTCAGAATGGATATAGCTTATTTCTTTGAGTTTAAGGCTTCCCTCCATGCCTACTGCATAGTCTATACCTCTGCCGATAAAGAATGCGTCCTTTATATTCACTACCTTTGAAGCAAACCACTGCAAGCGCTCCTTATCCTCAAGGATCTTCTCTATCTTTTCAGGGATAGTATTGATCTCCTCAACGAGCTGAGCAAATTTTTCGTCGGATATCTCCCCTCTTGCTTTTGCGAACTGCATTGCAAGGAGATATGCGGCGACGAGCTGACAGCTATAGGCTTTAGTTGTTGCGACGGATATTTCAGGGCCTGCGAGGGTATAGAAGACATTATCGGCTTCTCTTGCGATCGATGAGCCAACCACATTTACGATACCGAGAGTTTTTACTCCTTTTTCTTTGCAAAGGCGGAGAGCTGCGAGGCTGTCGGCAGTTTCGCCCGACTGGCTGATGATGATAGCGAGGCTATTTTTTGCAAGCTTCATTTGTCTGTATCTGAACTCAGAAGCAAGCTCCACACGGACAGATAGTGAAGTCAGCTCTTCGATAACATACTGAGCTACCATACCCACATGGTAAGCAGAGCCGCAGGCAACGATATACACCTGCTGGATATTTTTCATATCCTCGTCAGAGAGTCCGACGCTTTCAAAGCTAATATTTCCATCTGTAAGGACAGAATTGATAGTATCCTTTATCACCTTTGGCTGTTCGTGTATCTCTTTGAGCATAAAATGCTCATAGCCGCTTTTTTCTGCAGCTTCTGCGTCCCACTCGATAGTTTTCATTTCTTTCTGTATTTCTTCGCCATCGAGATTGTAGAAAGCAACTGCGCCTTTTGTAAGTTTTGCAAGCTCCATATTGCCTATATAGTAGACATTTCTTGTATACTTAAGTATTGCAGGAACGTCAGAAGCAAGGTAGCTTTCACCGCCTGTTACTCCTATTATCATAGGGCTGTCTTTTCTTGCGGCATATATCTCACCGGGATAGTCTTTGAACATAACAGCGAGGGCATAAGAGCCACGGATACGGACGAGGGCGTGATTAAGGGCGTCAACAGGAGTACCCAGGTACTTTTTGTAATAATAGTCGATAAGCTTTACGGCAACTTCTGTATCAGTTTCTGACTTAAAGGTATATCCTTTTTTGATAAGCTTTTCACGAAGCTCCTGATAGTTTTCGATAATACCGTTATGTACGGCGATAACATTTTCATCGTCGCTGCAATGAGGGTGGGCGTTTACAGTTGACGGCTCGCCATGGGTAGCCCAACGGGTATGGCCTATACCGCAGGCGCCTTTTACAGCTTTTCCGTCGTTAGTCATTTCCTTTAGGACTTTCAGCTTACCTTTAGCTTTTACGATCTCAGGCTCTGCGTCACCGTTTCTTACAGCGATACCGGCAGAGTCATAGCCTCTATACTCAAGCTTTGACAGGCCGTCCAAGAGGATCGGGGCTGCCTCGTTATTTCCAGTAAATCCAACAATTCCACACATAACAGTGTCTCCTTTAAGTTTTATTTTTATTGATGTAATCTTCTATAGCAGGTCTATTGGGAGGAAAAATATCCTCTGGCAGGTCGCAGATATCAATAAATCTAAGCTGCGACACCTCAGAAGCCTGCATTTTAAGCTCGCCTGTATACTCGTGGCAGGTGTAGACGATATCAACGTTTGACACCTTATCGCCGTTTGGATAAGTATACTGCATTTTTTCACCTGAATAGACTCCAAGCAGTTCGAGTTTTTTTGCTTTAAGACCTGTTTCCTCAAAAAGCTCTCTTTCGGCTGTTTGCTCAACAGACTCTCCAAGCTCTACAGAGCCGCCTGCATATCCCCAGCTTCCGCAGTCTGTTCTCTGCTGCATGAGCATTTGGCCTGCTTCGTTTATTACTATTACGCTTGCTCCCACCTGCAGCAGAGGGGTGTGGCCTAGGTGCTGGCGGAGGGATTTTATGTATTCTGACATTACACAGGCTCCCCAAAAGTATCAGGGTGACTTGGATCAAATATCTCATTGCAGGTCATAACAGTAACAAGATCATCCGTGTCACTGAGATTGATGATGTTATGGGTCCAGCCAGGTATCATGTGGATAGCCTCGATCTTATCTCCACTGACCTCAAACTCAACTTTCTCTCCTGTGTTTATGTTACGCTCCTGTATCAGACCATGACCGTGGACAACTATGAAAAGCTCCCATTTTGAGTTGTGCCAATGCTGACCCTTTGTGATGCCCGCCTTGCTTATATTTATACTTACCTGTCCGCAATCCTCTGTATGAACAAGCTCAGTAAAACTGCCTCTGTTATCTACATTCATTTTCAGCGCATACTTGAATTTATCTGCAGGAAGATAAGTCAGATACAAACTATACAGTTTCTTGGCAAAAGAGCCCTTTGGCATTTTAGGCATAAGCAGGGTCTTAGGCTGCTGCTTAAATTCTTCAAGAAGATCTACCACCTCGCCCAAAGTTACCTTATGAGTAACAGGCACATAACAATATCTGCCCTTATCATTTGCGACAGGCGTTACGCCGTTAAACTCGCAATGCTTTTCCTTGCCCTCAAGAAGATCAAACATACCCTCAACAAGGTCATCAATGTAAAGAAACTCCAGCTCACTTGCTCTGTCATTTATGGAATACGGCTCGTCATTAGCCACGCAGTAGCAAAGTGTTGATACAAAAGAATTGTACTTTGGTCTTGAATGACCCATAAGGTTAGGAAACCTATATATTGCGACCTTTGCTCCTGTTTCTGCGGCATATTTCCGGAAAAGCTCTTCACCTGCGAGCTTGCTTCTGCCGTATTCTCCGTCATAACGACCTACGAGCGTTGCCTGTATGGAAGATGAGAGCATGATAGTTGCCTTGTTATCATACTTTTTCAGAGTATCAAGAAGCTGTGACGCAAAGCCAAAGTTCCCTTTCATGAAATCCTCGGTATTCTCAGGACGGTTTACCCCTGCAAGATTGAAAACAAAGTCCGCTTCCTTGCAATACTCGTCAAGCTGTTCCTTTGTGGAATCTATATCATACTCATATATTTCTTCAACAGAAATATTCGGTCTTGTTCGATTTTTGTTATCTCTGATATTTTTCAGATTATTCACAAGGGCTGTTCCCACCATGCCCTTTGCGCCTGTAACCAATATCTTCATATTTTCACGTTCCTTACTGATCTTTTCTCCAGACCATTTTGTTGACTACATTAACATATCCCTGAATGATCCTTACGACTTTCATTGATACTGTTTCGTCCACATAGTCAGGACACGGCTTGCCGAGAACGCCTTTCTGCTTCATTTCGATAGCCATAGCTGTAGCATTGAGCAGCTCTTTTGTTGTAATTCCTGCAAGGATAAAGTCCCCTGCTTCAAGTGCTTCAGGGCGCTCGGTAGAAGTGCGGATACAAACTGCTGCGATAGGGTGACCTATTGAAAGATAGAAGCTGCTCTCCTCAGGAAGCGTGCCTGAGTCTGAAACGATAGCAAGGGCATTCATTTGCAAACAGTTATAGTCATTGAATCCCAGCGGCTCGTTTACTCTTACTCTAGGGTCGAGCTTAAAGCCGCTCTTTTCAAGTCTATGCTTTGAACGTGGGTGGCAGGAATACAATATTGGCATATCGTACTTCTCTGCCAATGCGTTTATTGCAGTAAACAGACTTGTAAAGTTCTTTTCTGTGTCGATATTCTCCTCTCTGTGTGCAGAAAGAAGAATATACTTATCCTTTTCAAGACCCATACGTTCAAGAACGTCAGAGGCCTGAATCTTATCCAGATTACCACGAAGGACTTCCGCCATAGGCGAGCCTGTCATATATGTTCTTTCCTTTGGAAGTCCGGTATCAGCGAGATACTTTCTTGCAAACTCGGAATAGCAAAGATTTACGTCAGAGATAACGTCGACTATTCTTCTGTTTGTTTCCTCCGGGAGGCACTCATCCTTACATCTGTTTCCTGCTTCCATATGAAAAAGCGGGATATGAAGTCTTTTAGCGGAGATAGCTGACAGACAGCTGTTTGTATCGCCAAGTACAAGATAGGCGTCAGGCTGCAATTCTGAAAGCAGTTCATAGCTTCTGCCGAGAATATTTCCGCAGGTAACGCCCAGATTATCCCCTACTACAGGAACAAGAATATCAGGACCGAACTCGCCGAAAGTGTTTTTCAGCTCGAAATCCTCCCAGAAAACTGTACTGAGGTTACGGTCCCAGTTCTGATTGTAATACACAACGCAGGTATCAAAATACTCACGGCATCTTCTTATTACAGCCGCCAGGCGAATGATCTCAGGGCGGGTGCCACAGCCGATCATTACCTTTGTTCTGCCGTCATTTTTCCATTTAAAATTATGTTCCATATACTTTCCTCCCGAGGTCAGCCACGACCTTTGGTAAAATCATTTATTCACAGGATACTGTCTAAGCTGCACAACTTCTCCGGCTTCTATCTTACTCAGCGCTGCGATCCTATTTTCGCCTTTTACTATTGCTCCAAGGCAGATATGACAACCTTGTTCGATCACACAGCCATGGTCCACGATGGCGCCCAGATTAATGATACAGCCACGTTTCACTGTCACATCTGTATTGATAACAGCTTTCGGAAGCACCACAACACCCTTTTCGATAGATGCGGTAGGACTTACATAAGCTGTAGGATGCACAACAGTGGCAAGTCTGCCGTCCGCTCTAGTTATTTTATCGCACCAAGACAAACGGAACTCGTTATTTCCAAAGGCAGGAATAAATTCCGTATCGTCAGCGATATATTTAGTAAAAGAATCAAGCGTACGGTCGGCAAATCTATCGTCCAGCATAGCTATCACATCATAGCCCAGCTGTTCAGAAACGTCCTTAACAGTATTTGCATATCCGCCTGCACCGAGGATGACCAACTTCTTTGACATATCAATCCTCAGCCAATCTCTCCTGGATATATGCAAGCTTAAGCATTTTTTCCTTTATTTCTTCCTTATTAAGGAGCTTTGTATTATTACTATTGAACTCAGTAAGAGTATTTCTATCTGCATCGCCGTCTCTAAAGAACTTATCATAGTTCAGGCCTCTATTATCGGCAGGGACACGATAGAAGCCGCCAAGGTCGATAGCCTTTGCGCACTCCTCATTGGTAAGAAGTGTTTCGTACATTTTCTCGCCATGGCGGATACCAATGACTTTGATATCCTCTTTTTTGCCGCCAAACATTTCAGTAACGGCTTCAGCCTGAAGACCGATAGAGCAAGCGGGGGCTTTCATGATAAGCAGGTCGCCGTTTTCTCCGTTCTCGAAAGCATAGAGGACAAGGTCGACAGCTTCTTCAAGTGACATAATGAAACGAGTCATATTAGGCTCTGTTACAGTAATAGGGTTGCCTGCTTTGATCTGGTCGATCCACAGAGGAATAACAGATCCACGGGAGCACATTACGTTACCATAACGAGTACAACAGATTTTAGTTTTTCCGCTATATCTGCTTTTAGCGATAGCGACGCTTTCTTCAAGAGATTTTGACTTACCCATGGCATTGATAGGGTAGGCTGCTTTATCAGTTGAAAGACATATTACTGCTTCAACGCCCTCATCGATAGCGGCTGTCAGGACATTATCCGTACCGATAATATTAGTTTTTACGGCTTCCATTGGGAAAAACTCACAAGATGGTACCTGCTTGAGTGCAGCCGCATGGAATATGTAATCTACGCCATGCATAGCGTCCTTACAGGACTGCAAATTCCTTACGTCGCCTATGTAGAACTTGATCTTGTCCGCTACCTCAGGCATTTTCGCCTGATACTCATGACGCATATCGTCCTGCTTTTTTTCGTCTCTCGAAAATATTCTGATCTCTCCGATATCTGTTTCCAGAAATCTGTTTAATACTGCGTTTCCAAATGATCCCGTGCCTCCGGTTATCATTAGGGTTTTGTTTGTGAATAAAGACATATTATTTTCCTCCAAGTATATTTTTAAGATGAGTACAAACCACAAATAATCACAGTAGTCCTCGAAACATATATTTTAATATTAATCAAGTGCTTTAATACTGTTTTTAAGCTAATCAGTTTTTCTTGAAAATTATTTCAAAAGCAAAATCGTATCTACCTACCAAAATTGAAAAACTTCCTTTTAATCTTTTCTAACATAATCTTTTCATTATTCTGTGCACCAAAGCGCACAAACAAATATCCAAATATAGCTATATAAATCAATGAAGATATTAACAAAGAAATATAATTATTTTTTATTAATATTCCAATCGAAAAAGCCAAACTAGCTGATATAATTTGAGGAACAAGTATTCCCTTAAATGTACGAAAGTACATATACATAACCGGTATTTTTAGTTTTATTGAATAATATATATTCATCAATAGAATTTGGCCAATAATTGTGCAAACTGCAGTTGCTAAACAAGCCCCAATTACTCCCCATTTATCAATCCAAAATATAGTCAAAACTATATTGGAAACTGTCGTAAATATTAGTACATATGAGCGAGACATCCTTTTATTTAAAGCATCAAGAACATTTACTAAAATACCATTAGACATATTAATCATCATAGGAAACATAATGATTAAAGCCACATACCATGATATCTTATAGTTATTACCATAAAAAATAGCAATAAATTGTCGTCCTGCAACAAAAAAAGCAAATAAAACTGTGCTTCCAATTAACGTGATTATCCTGCTTGGAACAATCAAATGTTCTAATAGTATCGGCTTTTCGCTTTTTTTTGTTACATCACTAACTATTTGTGGACCATATAAAGTTATTGGAACTGTCGTTAATGATGAAAATGCACTATAAATATATAATCCTATTGAATAATATGATACCTGTTCTGGACTAAGTTTTATACCAATAATAAACTGATCTACGCTTGAATTAGCCTGATTTACAAGTACCTGAATAAACATGGCAAAACAAAGTGGGAGTGTGTCTTTAAATACAATAATGTCAAAATCTCTCACCGAAAAAGATATAATTAGATTTTTTTTACAGTATATTAAAATAAACACAGCTACACCCAAACTAACTAAACAATCAACAATTGCTATAACTATTGCATATCTAAAACAAATGATACATCCCACTATCAGAAATGTTCTAATAAGCAGCCTAACAATCGATACAATAGGACCAATTTTATATTTTTCAAATCCTAATATAATACCATTCAGTGTATTAGATAAAAAAGAAATTACCATATAAAAAACTTCAAACAATAATATTATTTGTGCATACGATACTTGTTTTAAGGTAAGATTATGGTATACATCACCTATCTTCAGATAAAAAAACACTGATGCTATGGTAATTATCAGAGCTAATATCAAACTTATAGTCCATATCGTCGATATATTCTTTTTAATCTCATCTTCGCTCGAATTTTGAGCTCGACATTTGCAAATATTTCTAGTCATTGCTGTGCCAGTTCCGAACTCAAGTAATACTAAATAACCTACAAATGACGTCACCATTTGATATAATCCATATTCAGTATCTCCAAGCATTTTTACAAAAAAAGATGAAAGGAAGAAACCAATTATCATATTCAATACAGTATTTAAATATGATAATATTAATCCATTATTTCGTGATTTCATTTTTCCTCCTAATTCGAATTTTATCCAGGCATTTTTCTGCGAACTTTTGCTAAAATATTATTCCCACAATACTTGTCATGCAACTTGTCAAATGATTTTATCTGAATCTCTCTCATAAATTTTTTTCGTAGGTTTGGTTGTTTCACAGATGTTGTTAATGACGGATTTCCTTCTACAGCTCTTTCAAAAGGCACCTCCAAAACATCAACACTATTACACTCTGCCAATAGATTTATTGCTTTTTCAGAATGCGCTAACACCAATGATATCCCTTTATTATCATTCCACTCTGGAATTTGTTTATCTGCACCCCAATAATCCGCAACCGTAAAGTCCGACAAATGGTGTATAGTTTTGAAATGGCAGTCATAACATGATGGACGTAAATCCATATCCATGATAAAACTTCTTAAATACATATCTTCTGACACAGTTGAACTATACTTATTACCATTAGAAAAATCTATTTTCATAGAATAGTTTTTCCAGCCCAGCTCCTTACTACGAAATGAAATATCTGTTATTTCAGCATTTGCACTTTTGCGCCTAAATTCCATATATTTTTTCCATGCCATCGGTGAAGGTACACCATGACATATAAAATCAATTGTATATAGATTAGTATAAGTTTTTCCAAGATAAGATAATAGACCTTCAACCTGACAGGGCGTTCCAACAAATAAAACATTTATCCCTTTGTCTAAATATTTTTTAGTATCTTGTAGCACTGTTCCAATACGACTTTGCACATATTTGCTTCTCCTCAATTCATCAAGAGATTCAACATTATTGCAAATTTTATGTTTAACCATAAAATTCTCATCAAAACCAGCACCAATCACAACACCAGATGATTTTAATATAATCTCCGAAATAGCTGTAAACACACCACCTGAAGAACTTTTTTTTCTAACGGCATCATCCTTATGCTTTACTGCAAATGTCTTGGGAATTTTATTGTCATCCATAGTTTTTTTATTAATAGGACATACCTTTTTGCATCTATTACAATTTATGCACATTGAATCATCTATTTTGGGGCGTAAAAAGCCTTCCTCATCTGCATGCATTGTAATACAGTTTTTGGGACAAATAGAAAAGCAAGCCGCACAACCAGTACATTTTTTGTATTCACAAATCAAACTGTCCATCATTTATCACCATTTTTAAAAAATTAATAGATATTTCCTTCATTTTTTGGTATGTTGTATTATCACAAATTTGTAATTCACAATTAAATTCATCAATTTTATCCACAGTAACCATTTCATGATCCACAAAATAATGACTTTGAGTATTGAACATGTCTGTCAAGGATTTTAATCTGCATCCCATCTCATTTTCTTTTTTGCCTGACACAACAAATGGTCTTTCAAATATATGTGAAAAAACAGATGCATGAAAACTATCTGTAATAATAAAGGATGCATACTTAATAAGTGATAAAAAATCATTTGGAGAAACGTTGAATAACGCATAATCGCCAAAACCTTCATCAACACTACGATACGTTAAATTTAGATATGGAAGCGTTACAACCTTTAAGCCATTTTTCCTAGCACATTCATATGCTAATTCTCTTAAATGCTCATTATCGCCCAAAAAATAACAAAACAAATAATTATCTGTAATAATTCTATCTGAACATATTTCATCCCACTCAGAACGAGATAAAAGCAATGTTGGATCTAAAACATTTATTATTGGTTTATCTGTAAGTTTTTGCAAAGATGCAATTGACTCATTTTCTCTAATTGAAATATATTTTGTATTATTTAAAGCCCGTTTTAGTTTTTGTTGTTCCGACACGTTAAGATTAACCTTTCCTGTTGACGCTGCATAAGAAGCCGTAACCTTTCCGTCTTCAACAAAATCCAATGAGAGATATTTATTAATCCAATCTGGATTCCAAACTTGATCACTACCCGTAATGAAACAATCATAGTATTTATTGGCTTTATGAATCGTATTAGAATAGTACACTTTGGAATGTGGAATCAAATTATTAAATTTATCAATTACTCTATTTCTCTTTTCAACATTTTTTGAAATACTATTTTTTTTCAAACTTTGCTTAATAGACGAAAGAAGTCTACGAACTCTAGTTCTATAGTAATAGGGTACCAACTCCGCATTGACACCCAATTTCTCAAGTGTATATCTCAATGCATAGGCTTGAAGATTAGCTCCGTAATTCCTATTTTGATAGTATAACGTACATATTCCAATTTTCTTCATAAATTCACTATCCTGCTCATTATATAAAATTTCTCAATCGGATTAAGTTTCAAACCATTCATCATCAACTATCTCCGCCTTGCTACATGGTCCCGACTCATACAAATCAGGATATTCTTCCCCATTCAAAATTTTATGTGACAGCTCTATTATTCTTGTTGCGGCGATTTCTGCATTCCACTCTTCTACTATAGTTTTATAGGCTGCTTCACCCATTCTTTTTTGTTCATCTGTGTTATCCAAAAGGTACTTTACTTTTTCAAACATTTTTTCTATTTTCCCCGAAGGGTAAATCAAACCATTAGCTTTATTCTTCATCAAAAAAGGAACAGAACCTATCGCATGACTTGCAACTACTGCACAGCCACTGTTCATAGATTCATTTAAAACTGCTCCCCAGCCTTCCTGACGATCGGATGTAAACAAAAATATACCTGCACGCTCCATAAAGCCACGTACCTTATCAGATTGTACTGGCCCAGTAAATGTCACATAATCATTAAGATTCATCGAATCGGCCATGCTTTTTAGCGTATTTCCCATTTCACCAGTACCAACCATATCTAAATGAAAATCATAACCAGAATCTTTTAAAAGCTTTGCTACTTTTATCGCATCATCAGGGTGCTTCCAATCCAAAAATCGACCTACCCAAAGAATTTTTGTTTTTTCTTTTTTTTCAAACAAATCTTCAAGATCATAGTTTTTTGTTTCAGGAAAATAGCCCCACTTATATCCTCGATTTATAAATGTTTTTGTCTGAGCATAATCAGCATATGTAAAAGCACTTGCACACAGAAGATACATATTACTGAATCTTCCTTTATAAAGCCAATACTTTATCGCTCTTAATGGCATTTGATATTTTGGTGGTTTTATCTTAAATATTCTTTCAGAATATTGATACACCAATTTCTTTTTTCGTAATCTTTTCTTTATTAAATTGAATGGCGCACTTCCATAAATGACTACATCTGCATTATTTATTGCATAGTCACAATCATCTTCATCATTATCATATTGAAAAACAAAAGATTCCGATATTTCCTTATAGCCCATATTTTTTCTTTCAGAATCCATCGGAATTGTAGCAATAAACGAATAATCACCATTCAAATGTTTATTTAAACTTCGTGATAATGGCATCTGATGATGATTATAAAAATTAGATAAAAATGTAATCTTCATCTTTTCTCTCCCAGCAACAAGTCAATATACTCTTTAAATCTCAAATCTTTATCAAATAACTTTGCCTTTGCCACGCAATCATCTACAGAAAAAACATTTTCTTTGCAAATACGAATTATCTGTCTTTCCATTTCATCAATATCGTCACAATCTACTATATAACCTGTCTTTTCGTCAAGAATTTCAGGACTACCTCCTGTTCTAAAGGTCAATACAGGAGTACCACATGCTATAGATTCCATATTTACAGTCGGATAGTTTTCCTCTCTAGTTGGATTAACAAATAAATCTGCCGCAGAATATATCTCTGCCAACTCATTCTGATCACGTGTGCAATGAATTGAAATAATACTGTTAGGAAGCATTTTATCTATAGAATCATCTGTACCTACAAGTACTATTTGAAACTTATTTTTATCAAGTCGTTTTGACAACTCTATAAAAACGTCCAGTCCCTTACGCATTCCCCAATCAAATGCAACGCCTAATAATATATATTTATCCTCGGATATATTATATTTCTGTCTGAAATTACTTGAAATCGGTTCAAATACCTGTAAATCAATTCCATTATTTATTACTTGAATTGGATAATTTTTAAGAAAAGACTGCTTTACTAAGTCTGCAAGCCATTGTGACGGAGTGATAATGGTCAAATCCAGATTTGAAAACAATTTCTTTTTTTGCTGATATAGGTAACTACTTCGATCTAAAAACCAGCTATATTGTTTCCTCTGTGGACAATTTCTACATTCTTTTTTCCATTTATCACATTTTACAAACGTGAAATGTGTACAATAGCCAGTAAATGCCCAACAATCATGGAATAACCAAAATAGTTTTATTTTGTTTTCTATAAAATAAGAAAACAGCATTCTTAAATTACAATCATGACCGTGAATATTATGAATCAATACTATGTCAGGCGAAAAAGCATCTATTTCATCAATTATTCTTTTGGTTTCTTTTTTTGAATTAAATCCATAATTCCCAAGCAAACGAGATTTTAATGCCTGAAGTTTTATATCATTTGAATTGCCGCAAGAAATTCCCTTACAACAATCATTTCCTGATACGCTATATAATATTTCATTATCTATATTATTTAAAGACAGTAAATTACTTATTGAAACTGCTATTTTTCCAGTGCTCCCTATTCCACAGGTTGAATTAATCTGGACAACTCTCATTAAATTACTCCTTCCAAAACGTAATATATGGAACTGTATCCAAAGCGCTCATGCCCGTAATGTATGATTCATATATACTATACATAAAAAAGGCAGTAAAAAAAATGCTCATTATTGTCTCACTCAACCTTGCTATCTCTTCCTTTTTTCTCTCTACACAATTCAAGCATTTACCAATTGCAATAGGAATTAAAATTATAAAATAATAATTCATTCTCATTGCCAATGTATTTACTGAAGCAAAAGTTTGAAATATTGTAGCAAACACTAAAATATTACGAAGCATCAATGTTCCATCATCAACTCTTGACTCGTCAACAATGACAAAACATAAAACTGTAAATAGAGAGAATAGAATAAGTGAGCCAAAAGCACCTGTACTTTCCGCTGTTGCAGAATATCTTTCATCTGAGCTTCCTAAGATATTGACAAGAACATTAAAAATATTCTTTCTAAAAACAAATACAACAGAAAAAGATGCTATAATCCATATTAAATCTTTTTTCTTAAATTTAATTTTACATAATGGTAAGAAAAACAAAGTCATGAATCCAGTATGATGCAACAGCGATGCAATAATAACACATATTGCATATCTAAAGAACTTACTTTTACTTACAAAATAATATGCTAAAACACCTACACTAATAGCCAATCCTTGACGTATTCCAGAAAACAGCATTATAAACGTGGACATATTCACAAAAATTGATGCTTTAACATATCCATGCGTCTTGTCTTGATTATAAACAAATGCTATAGGCACTACAGTAATAAGCGCTGTTAGAGAAATGAACACTTGATAATTTGAAGAAATGTAGTTATAAATAAACCAACAATAAAATTTAAATAAGCATTCACTATATTGAGAAAAGACAGATGATAAGGTAGCATTTCCCCATATGTTGAAAATGTAATTGTAATTTGTCAAATCCCTACCCAATGATTTATCCCTAAGAATAAGCATTGCCGAGAATAAAAATAAAAAAGCAGGAAGAGCAATATTTTCACCCGTTAAACATCTATTTTTCCTAATACACAATGTTTTGTTTGATGATTTCAACCATTCTTGCAAAGACAATGGTATCAATAACAGCAGGAAATATGGTATCATTACTTTCTCCTATAACTTTTTATTTAACATATATTTTCAAACTCACTTTTCAAATTACTCTGAACATTCACTATATCATGTCTTTCCAAAGCATATTTATACGTCTGTTCAATGTTCTTAAGCATCTTCTCAGGTGAAGAAACAATCTGCATAATTTTTTCTTCTATTTCATCACCCGTGGTTATAACCATAGCACCATCCACTTTTTTTAGATACTCAATCGAAGCAATCCCACTTGGTCCAACTCCAAGTATCTGAGATCCACTTTGTAAACAATCAATGATTTTAGTTGAAAATGAATATTTTACAGTTTCTATTGACTTTTCATCAAATGACTCAACATGGAGTACAACATCTGCCTCATGCATTATATGTTTGATCTCATCATAAGATCTAGGACCCATTATTTTTGAACTTTCTCCCCTATTAAGTTTGTTTTTTAACTGTTCCGTTATTGAAGCGCCTGTATATATCTCTAAAGTTGCTTTTAAACCATTTTTATTTATTTTTTCTATTGCATCTGCTACTTTGGAGAGAGTATCATCACGACCCCAAAATAAATTACCCGCATAAACAAATCTCAGCACTGGATTCAAATAACCTTTTGGCGGTAAAGACAAGTCACAACCTTTATACAATGTTGATACGACCTTATTAAAACGGTTTGAGTACAACTCGGACATTTCATCAGAAATACCATATAACTTATCAGCTGCCATTATACATTTCTTTAACTCTCTTTTCAAATAACCTCTGCGATAAAAAGCATAGTTTTCATAACTACCATATACCTCATCAGCTATTAATAAAACGACTTTACATTCTGTATTTTTTTTTAAGTATTTTATGATTGGCCACAATATATATGGACTAGTCGCAAAAGCAAACAAAATGTCTGGATTGTTATCTTTTATAAACTTCTTAAAGTACTTATTTAACCAAAGACGGCTTCGCCAAATTTGCTCATGTCCCCAATATATAAACTCATTCTTATTTGCATGCAACTTATCAATTCTTTTTTGTTCATTACTGCTCGAAAAATCGACTTGACTTTTTGAATATTTCAAATCATTTGAAGTAAAAAAAGTCCCTTTGATTTTAAATTTCAAAAAACCTTTAACAATATCAGAGGCAGATAAGTTGTAATAACTAACATTCGCCTTGTTGTCAGGTTTCTTTTTTCTTGCATAAAAGTTGCAAAAATTATCGTCATTCCATGTTTTCCCACAAAAAAAATTTGAAACCGTATTTCCAAATGAATTTCTATCATCCCAAGACGCTTCATCAAATATGAGAATATTCATGTATTATTTAATCATTCCTTGTTTCTTTTATTATCAGCTCATCAGCTAGATCAATTGCATTTTTAAAAATGTCATCGAATACGTCACAGCCAATTCTTATTTTTATACAATTGTCGAAATATATTACCGCTGACTTAAAGCGTAAATTGTTTCTTCAACGACTTTCTTCTTATCAAAAGCATTCACCATATGCTTACGTCCCACTAAACCCATAGCTTTACGTTCATCGTAAGACAGTTGAGTGAACTTCTTCATCGCTTCATATAAGCTGTTTGCATTCTGCTTTTCAGCTAAAAATCCACTTTCTCCATTAACAACAGCTTCTCGACAACCCGCAATGTTACTTGTTATAAGAGGTCTTCCAGATGCAGCACATTCAAGATTAGTATTTGCCATTCCCTCATGCCAAGACGGTAAAACAAAGCAGTGACATTTTTCAATAAAAGGTCTTACATCTTTTTGAAAACCACGATAGTGAAGCCAACCTTCTGACTCATATTTTTTTATCTTATCAGCATAATCTTCCTCATAATTGCCAACAATATCAAGTGAGCATTTAACTCCATCGGTTATCAATTTTTCCATTGCCTCAAATAGTTCATCAATACCCTTTTCTTTCATTACTCGACCAATAAAAAAAAACCTTGTTTTTTCACAATCCTGTGGGTATTCAAGTAATGAGAAGTGTTCAAGATTTACCCCTGCACCATTTAGTAAACAGGTTTGATTCCTTGTAATGATTTTTTCGTCAAGAAAAATTTGCATATTTTCAGAGTTCTCAAAAAAAACAGTTTTAGCCATTTTCAAACTAATCTTATACATAAATGTAACAAGTTTTCTTAACAATCCATCTTTTTGAAATGCTGTTCCAAGACCCGTTATATTTACCGCATAAGGTATTCTAAGAATTCTGCAGGCAAAGCCCCCGTATATGTTAGGCTTTATTGTATATGTAATAACTAAATCAGGCTTTAGAATCTTAAGTTTTTTCTTATACTTGTGAAATAATGAGATATCTTTAATGGGATTTATTCCCCTTCTATCAATAGGTGTCTCAATAAGTTTTATTCCAATATTCTTTAGTTCAGAAACCATATCATCAAACGGAGTTAATGCAACAACCGAATTATCTTTTTCAACAAAAGTCTCTATTAATTCTTTCCTAAAGCCGTATAAACCGCCTGAATTATTAGCGAGAATTACCATTTTCATAATTTACACATAACCTCGTTGTATTTCATCATATATGTATCTGATTTGTAATTACTACCAATGACGCGTTTATTTACATTACCCTCAAGGTTGTTAACAATTAATTTCATGTGATCTGCGCCACTTTCATATGCATGAGGATATCCACCGCCAAAACGAGGATTTACTTCGCTTATGTAATACTCACCATTAATGTCAAAAATATCAATGTCTATTTGACCTCTATAGCCTGCTTCTTTAACAAACTTTTCTATCAAAGAAAATAGTTTATCATCTTTAAAACTAACCGATTTATCCGTTTCTCCAGCTCTCATTTTAAGTTTCTTCTTTGTAAATATTGAAACAACTTCACCAGAAATCATATCAATATATACATCAGCTCCAATTTCCTGACCATCGAGAAATTCTTGAACCATCAAACCTTCATCATATGCAAATAGCAAATCAATTGTCTCCTTGTCATATACCTTTGAAATGGCTATGCTTGCACTTCCTTTTGCAGGCTTTACAAAAACAGGATACTTAGCTTTTCCAGATTCAACATCAGCAAAAAACTCATCCTTATTCATGTATGACTTTGCGCACTTATATCTGTGATCAGTCAGCCAATTATACATTGTATATTTATCAAGAGACATCTCACAAAGTTCGTACGAAGAACCTATTACCTTTGTTCCTATAGCTTCAAAATTTTCTTTATTCTCTGCAAGAAGTGAAAGTTCAGGATCTATAAGTGAAAGTACACCACTTATCTTTTCTTTTTTACAAATGTCAAGAATCACATCTATATAACCCTCTTCGGTCATTCGAGGAACAATATAGTACTTATCCGCATCATAAATTGCTGGTGCAAGATTACTCATATCTGTAGCAATGACTTTACCTTTACCATCTAAAGTTTTAACAAAGTACTGCACAACCTTGTTTCTTGTCCCTGCACTTAAAATTAAAATATTCATCCTAAGCTTCTCCATTAATTTGGTCCAACGGATCATTATTACCCCACATCAATTTAACTGGGTTTTCAATACATTCTTTTCTCATGTCAAAACACGCTTTTTCCCAAGTCCAAATAGGTTCCCATCCCAAAATATTTTTACTTTTTTCATGAGCTAAAAGAATTTGCGGCGTATCTGGCATATCTGGTCTATATTTTTTTACTGTTCGTCCGTCAGAAAAAGCATTTATTATTCCATCGACCATAGAATCTAAAGAATATGGTTCGTATCCGGGGAGGTTAAAAATACCACATGCATCATTATTAGCGGCAATTACTACCGCCCTTGCAAAATCCTTTATATACAGTAATTCCTTTTTTCTTGTCACATCACCATATACTTCAAGTCGTTCGCCCTGTATACACTTTCTTATCATAGAACGCCATGGCAATATCTTCTCTTTGCCCTCCAAATAATATGTGGCATCTGGATGCCACCCATAGACCATAAAATGTCTAAACACACATGGTTTTACCTCACCGCATATTTGAAGGTGTTCTAAAATATCAGTAGCAGCTCTTTTGCATATTGCATAGACTGCATGATCATTTCCGTTTTTCGGAAATGATCTGACAACATCGTCATCAATAGGTGTGGTTGTACCCCAATATTCAGCAGTATCACTAGGTGTGGTATTAAAAATAATTCTTTGACAGTCAACTGTCTTCATCCAATTACATACATTAACTGTCCCAACTACTATACTCTGTACATATGGCATCATATCTCTGTCAGCATGCGCCGGCATTGTGCCTGCCATATTAACAACGACATCTATTTTTCCTTTTGGCAACTTTGAAAATGTTGATATGTCAGAAACATCTACTCCACCAATAAAGGGAATACCTTTAGTAGCAAAAAAGCCGCCATCACTTGCTCTTCTTCCTATTGCAAATACATTGTATCCATTTTCTTTTAAGGCAAGTGCACTATAACATCCCAACTGGCCTGTTGCACCAAACACTATAGCATTCTTCATAATTCATTTCCCCTCACCAATATTATTTAATACTTAGATAACTGTACATACTGCTCTGGCTCCCAGGCTTTTCTAACCAAATCATATTTCCCGTTATTTTCCACATAAACATCAGGAAAATATTTTATAAACAAAGGTGTAAGGGACATAGTATATGCACCAACTTTGTCATAAATTATTTGATCACCCATCTGCAAAGTAGGACCTTCTAATTCTTCAAACAGGCGATCGTGTTCCATACACGTATAGCCACAAACAACTTGCTTCGGATGCACATATCTTTCTCCGTTTATTTTCAATCTATGAAAATAAGCTTTTTTGGTCATCAAAGGATCGATACTTGTCCTCGTTCCATCTGTAATAACAAATCTATTAAATTCTGTATCCTTAACATCAATCACCGTAGTGATATAGCTTACTGGAGCTCCAATAACAGCCATGCCTGGTTCAACAATAAGTTTTGTTTTTTGTTTATCAAAGCATTTTATTAAAATAGATTCCATTAAAGATATATATTCATCAAACTGCGGCTTTGTTGGCAAACCGCCAAAAAAACCTCCACCAACGTCTACATAATCTAACTCAAGGCTATACTCTTTCTGAATTCTACATGCAACTTCTGCAATTGCCCTATAAATATCTAATCCTCTTGATTTTGAACTAGTATGAAGGTGCAATCCGGATATTCTCACTTTTTTACTAAGTAAAATATCTATAGTCTTTCCTAATTCACCGTTTTCATAGCAAAATCCAAAACGGCCACCATCTTCTGGACATTGTGACTGACCTTTGCACATTTTCTCAATATTAAAATTAACACGAATTCCAACGGAACGCATAGGTATATCCACTTCATCAAGCCATTCGATTTCTCTCTCGGAATCAATATTAACAATGCAATTATTATTAACCGCTTCTATAAATGTATCTTTTGTTTTAATTGGTCCATTATAAACGATCTTATCTTTAGACACACCTATTAACTTTGCTAAATTATATTCATCTTCTGATACCGTTTCGGCATAGCATCCCAAATCATTAAAATGTTTTATAATCCACGGAAGAGCATTGGTTTTATACGAATAACCTATAATATAGTTATTCCAATGCTTTTGTAATGCATTGGTCAATTTAATAAAATTGTCGTCTAATTCCTTCTCGTGTATTACATAACATGGCGTTTTATAATTCATGCTGATCACCTTGTTTTTGACTTTCCCACTGTTTTTTTCTATAATCATCAAAATTACTCATACCTTCTGTGCCTATGCCTTCTCTTTTAAGAACTATGAGGACTGTATCAATAAAAACCTTTAAATCCATAACAAAAGAAATATTATCTACATAAACTATATCTAATTTAATTCTTTCATCCCAATTAACATTATTTCTTCCATGAACCTGAGCATAACCTGTTAAACCTGGTCTAACTTCATGCCTTCGAGATTCTTCAGCAGTATAATAATCAAGATACCTTGCCATTAGCGGCCTCGGACCCACAATGCTCATATCCCCTATCAAAATATTGATAAGCTCTGGCAATTCGTCAAGCGAAGTACTCCTAAGTATCCTTCCATACTTATTCAAACGCACATCATCAGGCAAAAGCTTTCCGTCCTTGTCCTTGCGATTGTCCATAGTCCGAAACTTTATGAGTTTAAAGATCTTCTCATTCTTACCAGGTCGTGCCTGAGTAAAAAATGGGTTGCCCCTCATAAAGACTGCACCAAGAATTATCAATATCACCAACAGCGGAGACAGAACGATAAGTGCCATTAAACTCAAAACAAAGTCAAGTACCCTTTTTATGTATTTCGCATACATTACTCAAAACAACTCCTAATAACCCGAATAATTCTCTCCTGCTGTTCCTCAGTCATCTTATTATCGCTAGGCAGGCAAGCGCCTCTGTCAAAGATATCAGCGCCTACATCTTCTGCACCGCCTGCAATATAAGCATTTGTGCGGCATCTGATACTGCCGTTGCGACCAACACACTCGTGCATTCTGTACATAGGCTGCATATGCATTGGCTTCCATATAGGTCTTCCCTCTGCATTTATGCTCGCAATCGCTTCCAAAATTTCAGTAGGACAGGTCTTGCCAGCTTCTTTGGTGTACAAAGCCTCGCTGTCGCTTCTGACCTGCTTGCACATTGCGTCTTTATCTATGATAAGTGCAGACAGCCAATAATTTGGCTCTGTTCCCTCAACGATAGGATTCATTTTAACAGGAAGTCCTTTAAGACCCTCTTTGTATCTCTCGTATATTGCTTTTTTCTGCGCAATATGCTCCTCAAGATACGGATACTGACCACGAACGACTCCTGCAATAACATTCGACATACGATAGTTGTACCCGACCTCTTCATGCTGATACCATGCCGCATTCTCACGAGCCTGCGTTGACCACTTACGAGCCCTGTTTGCATCTTCAAGGCTGTTCGTCAGCAAACATCCGCCGCTAGAACCTGTTATTATCTTATTGCCATTGTAACTTACAGCGCTGTAATCGCCAAAGCTTCCACACTGTCTGCCGTCAATGGTAGCACCCATAGCCTCAGCAGCGTCCTCGATCAAAAGCGCACCATGCTTCTCGCATATTCTCTTGATCTCGTCCATTCTTCCAGGAAAGCCGTATAACTCAGCGCTTACTACCAGCTTGACTTCAGGATACATCTCAAAAGCCTTTTCAAGCGCCACAGGATCCATGTTCCAAGTATCTCTGTCAGTGTCGATAAAAACAGGGATACCACCCTCGTAAACAACTGGGTTGAGAGTAGCGTCAAAGGTCATGTCGCTGCAAAAAACTCTCCTGCCCTCAAGAGCGCCATGAGATATCGCAGGCTTGCCATAAAGCCTCTCGCCAGCAAGCTTACAGCACAAGTGAAGCGCAGCCGTGCAGCATGAAAGACCAACAGCATACTTGACTTCAGACTTCTCCGCCGCTATCTTCTCGACCTCATTTATATTCTTACCGACTGTAGACATCCAGTTGGTATTATAAGCCTCAGTAACATATTCAAGCTCCTCACCATGCATTGTAGGTGACGCAAGCCATACTTTTTGTTTAAAGGGTTCTATTTTTTCCATTATTTTTCCCTCTCCCATATTTACTCCATATAAGTAACCATAATTACACTCATTCACGTTAATAATTTTATCACAAAATTTTAATCTAGTCAAGTATTTACCCCATACTTATGTATATTTTTTCAAGAATCGTACATTTTCAGTGTAATATACAATGCTAACCATTTACAAAAAGCTCAGTTTGTGCAATTTTATACTAAGCTGAAAGCTATAATTTTCTTCATTTAAAATTGTTAAATCATGAAACGTTTTGAATAATATTTTTACCACAAGATTTTTGATGCAGACAAAAGCTGACTTGATTTTTATCTGCATTTTACACGGCTTTTATTGATTATCAGGCAAAACCAGCATATAATCATAATAGTAATTATGGCGAAGTATGAAAAATATGATTGGAGCGGTGTTTATGATAGTAAAAATTTTCTGTGCGGTTTTGGTAGCCCTTGGAGTGAGCGCTGCAATTGTTCTAGGCGGTCTGATAATTTTGGCTTCTTGTGTTAGTGGTATAAAAAAGCCTGCTGGTGACAATACCGCTGATGACGAAGATCCTTTTATGTACACAAATTATATGCAGGGATTTTACCTATAACTTTTTCTATCCTGCCAAGCTTTTCATATAGTATAATAAAGTGGAGAGTACTTTGCCCATAAGCATTCTCCACTTTTTGTATACCATTTTTTATTCTATCACTCGTCCCCCAAAAAAACTATTGACACAGCCCGAAACTTGTGCTATACTCTCAACAAAATCAAATGACACTACACGCAGAAAGGGCGTTTTATAATGACTGAAAAAGAAAAAATGCTTGCGGGCAAGATATATGACTCCTCCGACAAGGAGCTTGCAGAATTGAGGACAAAGGCTCACAAGCTTTCACAGCAGTACAGCAGTTTGTATGAAGATGATGAGAGAAGAAACGCTATCCTTGACGAGCTTCTGCCCGACCATGGCGAGGAATTTTTTCTCCAAGGTCCTGTGTATTTTGACTATGGCGTTTTCACAAAGTTCGGCTCAGGCTGCTATGCAAACTTCAATCTGACAGTGCTTGACACCTGCCCTGTGACGATTGGCGACAACGTGTTTTTCGGTCCCAACTGCACCATTGCCACACCTGTTCACCCATTCAGATGGCAGGAGCGTAACATGAAGAAAAAGTCTGACGGCACTGTTTATGATGATGAATACGGCAAGCCTATCACAATACACTCCAACTGCTGGATAGCGAGCAATGTTGTCATCACAGGCGGAGTTACCATAGGCGAGGGCTGTGTTATCGGTGCAGGAAGCGTTGTCACCCGTGACATACCGCCAAATTCTCTTGCGGCAGGAAATCCATGCAGAGTTATCCGTGAGATAACTGAGGATGATTCTATCAAGTACAAAGCAGAACTTTTCTAGGCACACAAAAATACCCCTGACCAGAAAATGATCAGGGGCATTTTTATCGTCTGTCATATCATTGAGTATAGACCCATTTTTTATCGGACCACGCTCCGTTATAAGTCTTTCCGCCTTTGACAGTGTAGCTTCTTACACGGACGTAATATTTTTGATATCTTGCAAGCCCGGAAACTGTCTTTTTATCGGTGCGGTTGTTTGTTACCTTTACGCTTTTTGCTCCCTTGAAGTCGGAACGCTGTGAATATGATATTTCATATCCCGTGGCAGAGCCTTTCTGTGCATAATCTATAAAGAAACCTGCATATGTGCCGTAAAGCTTCTGTATCACCTGCTTTGCAGGGTAGATAGCAAAGCTTTTGGTGATAACTCCGCCGTAAATGCCCTTGCCTGTGATAGTCACCTTTGCGGTGCCGACCTTTGTGTTTGCAGAATATTTCACAGTATAGTCTGTGCCGTTTTTAAGGGTCTTTGAGCCGTATTTCACTGTGATCTTCTGCGTTATCGCCTTGCCGGTAAAGCTTTTTGAAGAAATACCGCTGACCTTTGCGTTTGCAAAATTAGTCTTTGCCGTCACAATGCTTTTAGCGTCTGACCAATTGCCGTAATAGGTCTTTCCGCCCTTGACAGTATAAGAGCGAACTCTTACATAATATGTCTTTGAAGCCCCTAATCCAAGTACCGTCATCTTATCCGTCTTGTTGGTGGTGGATCTGTATGTGGAAGCATTTGAAAAATCAGATCTTGTGCCATACTGGACCTCATAGCCTGTTGCAGATCCTTTCTGCACAAAATCCACAAAAAAGCCCTTGTATCTTGTTTCAAGCACCTGTATCTGCTGTTTTGCAGGATTTATAACAAAAGAAACGGTCTGCTTGCCCTTATAATTGCCGTAAAATTCAACTGTTATCTTGCCCGTGCCAACGTTCACGTTTGAGAAATACATCACCATATAATCAATATAACGCTCTAGGGTCTTATTGCCGTCCTTTATAAGCACATCAGGTGTTATCGCATTTCCGGTGAACGACAGTGGTGTAGCATAATAAAGCTTGAACTTGGAAGCGTCCTTTGGCTGGATAGTAAAGCTTTTTGCAACAGAACCGCTGTATTCGCCTTTTCCAACAAAGGTCATTTTTGCAGGTCCTGCGTTAAGATTGGTCTTATAATAAACAGTGTAATCCACGCCCTCTTTAAGCTCTTTGCCCTCATAGGTGAGCGTTACGTCAGGCTGTTCAATATTCTTTCCTGTGTATGTGAAGCTGTTCTTAAAACCTGAAATCTCGCAGTCTGCAATAAGCTTGCTGTCAGAATACTCCGCTGTGACAGTCATATCCTCTGTGACATTTTTATAGTCCTTATCCCAGCCTGTAAAACGCAGACCCTTTATAGCAGGGGCTTTCGGAGCTTTTGCAGACTTGCCGTATTCCACTGTCTGCTGACTTATCACCTTGCCGTCCTTATCCAAAAACGTAACATTATATGTATAAGGCTTCCATGCGGCATAAAGGGTCTTTGCACCGCCTGAATATGAGATGCTTTCTATTCTTTCACCTGAAAGTGCAGCGTTATCATACCAGCCTGCAAAGTCTGCACCCTCTTTTGTCGGATCGGAAAGCGTCACGCTTTCGCCTTTGCTGAGGTATTCCGGATTGCCTGTGCTGTTCGTGCCGCCATTTAAAACATAGTCGACAGTAACAAATTTTGCTTCAACAAGCTTTGCCTTTACTGTGCTGTCAGCAGTATAAACTGTGTTCGCATCGACAGCAATTCCGTTCTTGTACCATTTAAGAGCATAACCGCTTTGCACTTTGACAGCAGGATATTTCACCTTGCCGTCCTTATCAGTGCAGGCATAATGCTTGCCGTCAGGGGCTTCAAATGTTATCTTGTGGGAAGCCTGCTCCCCTGGACGAGTTAGCCTTGCTTTGCCGCCTGCCATTGTCCACCTGCCGCTGTCTGTCTGCTTTCCGCCAATGGTATTCAGCGAATAAGCTGCAGAGCTTGTAACGTTAGACAAAGCCGTTTTCTTTACCTTGCTGTCAGAAAAGTTGCCGTTATACCAGCAATCGGCATACTGCTGTCCATAATAAAAAGCGTCATTATCAATGCTGCCCACCATAGCTTTAGCATTTGAACTGCTTGACTTTGCAAGGTCTGAAGCACACTCTGTCAGGGTCAGACCACCTGCTTTGCCCACGATTCCGCCTGCCGAGCTTGTACCCTTTACAGTTCCGCTGAACGTACAGCGTTGAATAGATACCGCATCAAATTCACCAACGATCCCGCCTGCGTACTTACCGCTGACAGTTATTTTCTCAGCACTGAGATCTCTTATCTGCGCTCTGTCCTCAGCATAGCCGAACAGACCTGCATAAGAATTGTTTTGGATAACAGCGTTTTTCAGAACGTGTCCGTTGCCGTCAAAATATCCGCAAAAAGACTTTGAAGCCGTTCCTACTGCCGATATCTTTGCACCACCGAAGTCGATGTCTTTTTCAAGCACAACACGCTTTCCTGCAAAGCTTTCACCGCCTGATACACGCTTTGCGAAGTTTTTCCAATCCGTCGCTGTCTTTATAACAAGGCTTTGTTCCTTTATCTCTTTCGCCTTTGCCTTTATAAGAAGCTTGGCATTGGTAATATCGTTCTTTGATGCGTTTTCGTCTGCAATAACTTTCTTGCCGTTGTTGACCTCACGCTCATAACCGCTCTGCTTTTCATACTTTGCCACAAGTGTTTCAAGCTCGCTTTTATCAGACTTATCTATATCATCGGTATAGGCAAATATTATAGGCTGACCAGTATAAGCGTCCTTGTCGGTAACGTCCGTCCAACTGTCGCCGTCATTGGAAATATACGCCTGACCAGGCTTCATGACCCCGTCTGAATAGCCATAAACGGTCACATAGCCTGAGCCGTCATCACCGCTGAATGTCATCACGACAGAATATCTTTCGCCCTCGTCAAGCTCAACATCAGGGATATCCACAGTATAAAAGCCGTCGCTCTGCACCTTTCCGCTGACCTCACATTCAAGTATCCCCACAGGAGTGCTGTCTGAAACAGAAGTGTAGACCTGCACGGTGTAGTCAGACTTTCCGGTGTAGCCAAGATACATAAAGCCCACTTTGTCAAGAAGCTCGTCTTTTTTTGCTGTAAAAACATCAGCACCGCTCATTTTATTTTCATTGCTAACATAAAATATAGAATTATCCTTATTAGCAGGATAATGGTAATTATTATCACAGCTTTCAGTGAGGTCGAACGCCACCCAATCGGTCATTTCTGCCTCTTCATAGGATATCCAGTAATAACCGTCTGTGCCACTGGATACTCCCCAAGAGCCTTTCACAAGCCATGCCCCGTTTTTCTTTGGCTGATAGCCTGCAAGGAAATTTGACTTGCTGTAATTATCGTCCCAGCCCACTACGCTTACGGCATGATTTATTCCACTATATTTTGTAGTTTCCGGATCGTAATAGCTTTTGTTATCAAAGGTCATATACAGGTCGTCTGCATAATAGCTCACCATTACTCCGCCAAGCTCTTTTATCTTGTTTTTAATGGCGTTTCGTCCGCCTGTGATAGTGGAAGCGTAATTAAGCTGATATTCGCAAACGCCCTTTTTCTCCTCAGATACGATAGTGGCTTCCGTTCCGTCGGACACGAAAGGCTCATATTCATCATAGCAAAGTCCTCTATGAGCCGCCATTGCAAGGGACGAATCCATCCACGTTCCGCCGCAATCCCATATTGACTCGTCAAATCCGCCGTTAGCATATGTAGAGAGGACAAGGCTCGGCACAGAAAACTGCACGTTTTGATTTTCAAGCCCCTTTTGGATAAGATTGCTCTCTGTGCAGGAAAGTGCCGCAAACGCCCAGCAAGTACCTGTCTGGAACTGGTTTTTGATAGTCGTCAGAGTATTCTTAGATCTGGGGTCATATTTCGCAGGCAGCGAAGCCGTTGCCTTCTGTGCATAAGCTGAAACCCCATCGTCCGTATCGACCAGATCTTCATCAGCGATCTCCGATTTTTCCAGACCTTCCTTTTCGTAGCCATAACCATTATCAGTAAAAATTATCCTGCCCATCTTAAATTTCAGGCTGTCATTATCTCCGCCATGCTCCATATCCGCAAAAGCTGCGCAAGGAAACTGCACTGACAATATCGCCGCCGTCAAAATGGCAGCACATTTATAGATCACCTTCATAAAGATCTCCTTTCTGCTTTTCTGTTATTTAGTTGCACAAAGTTTCTTTTGGTTACTATTTTAATGATTACTTTTTTATCTTTTTCTCCCCACTGAGATAATATTTTTCTTAGTAAGCACAAGTAGCACAATGCCAAGCAAAAGTATCAGCGGCCAAGTAAGATACGGCCTTTTATCATTATCAATATCGGTCAAGACCTTATCAGGCTCACCGTTTTTATCAGTGTTGTAATACACGTTCACTTTTTCGTTCTGACTCACATAATATGTGCCTGTGAAGATCTCTCTTGTGTACTCCTTGCCGCCAACATCAAAAGCGACAGTTATGTAATATGTTTCAGCTTTGTTGCTTGCCTTTTTGTTATGTCCCCAAGTTTTCAACTCATGGTCTATCCACTTCACATAGCCTGTGGTTTTCTCAGCACTTGACATGAAAACCCTGTTTGAAACATACTTGCTGAGATTATAGATAGTAGAGAAACCACCCATAAGAATAAAAACGATACTCAGAGCGATAAGCCCTGCATTTTGCTTTTTCATTTGATATACCCCCTGAACAGAAATGTTGTGTTAATATGAATTTATTATATCATATGAGAACATGGAAAGTCAATAAGCCTATCCCGTCTTTCCATAAGTCTTATGGACATATTTATTAGTACGGTTTTGATCGTTGAGGTAAGCCGCTACTTTCTTTCTGCTGTAAGGACTTTTTTTATAAGATCACGTTGAAACTTTATTTTCTTCATTTTTTGAACAATCCTTGACTTTGTTACAAATCTGTGTTATACTAATCATAAACGAACGGTCGGTACGCATAAAAGGAGCGAAGCAACATGAAAACAACTGAGCAACAGCACAATGAGCGGAAACGTGAACTAATGGAAAAGTGCTTCGAGTGCTATGCGGAAAACGGGCTCACAGGCACAGGAATTAAAGCACTGGCCGATGCGTGCGGATCGGCTATGAAACGGCGATTCGCTGGACAACCGATGCGTGCGGATGCACGAAAGCAAATTTGTATTCGTATTTTAAAAACCTTGACGAACTGATCATTGAGTCAACGGCATACTGTATGGAAAAGGTTGAGGACGACTTTATGGAGATGGCACCCACCGACCCCGAGGATGTTGTCCGTTTTGTGAAGGAGGTCCCGTATTGGACAGCAAAAAAGCACGGAAAAAAATATCGCCTGATGTATCAGATATATACGCACCCGAAGTATATCGAGCACGGCAAGAAATTTTTTGAGGGCGTGAACGAACGCTATACCGAGTACGCCAAGCGGCTGGAACCAAAGATCGGCATTCCATATACGGTCATCACGCCACTGATCTTTATATTCGTCCGTGCCTGCGTACATTATGCGATGTTTGAGGATGAATATTATCTGAAAACCCAGATGGAGGTCTTAAAGCAGGGGGTCGCCCTGTTTGTGGATAAGTACAAAGCAAACCAAGCATAAGCCTATCGACCGCCGCTCATTTACGGCGTGGGCAGCGGCGCAAAGCTCCGCCGTGATAAACAATTCCGAACGGAGGAAAAAAGATGAAAACAAGAAAAAAACTACTCACAGGTACACTTTTGGCGATTTGCACCGCTCTTTTGGTGCTTTGCAGCGTGCTTGCAATAGGATGGAGCAAGGCGGCAAAAACAGGCGACGCACTGCCGGAGGTGCGAAACAACGGCACGGCGATTCAGTGGAAATACAGCGACGAAGCCGACTGGCACGACCTTGTGGCGCTTACCGAGCTGCGGGGCGCTGCCGGAGAAAACGGAAAGAACGGCACAGACGGTAAAGACGGCTCTAATGGTGCCGACGGTAAGAACGGAATAAACGGTACAAACGGAAAAGACGGCATTAACGGCTCCGACGGCAAAGACGGAGCCGACGGAAAAGACGGTATCAACGGCACTGACGGCATTAACGCCAAAAGCATAGAGGTGCAGCGAGCTGAAACCCACATACAGTGGCGCTACGAGGGCGATGAGTGGCAGGACCTTGTGGCGATAGCCGACATCACAGGTCCCACCGGGCAGAAAGGTGCAGACGGAGCAAACGGAAAGACACCGGAGTTCCGTGTAAGTGAAAACACCCTGCAGTGGCGCTATGTCGGCGATAAAATATGGCTGAACCTGTACGATCTTTCGGTTTTGAAAGGTCTTGACGGCAAGGACGGCAAGGACGGCAAGGACGGAGCCGACGGCAAGGATGGAACAAACGGACAAAACGGCTCCGATGGCGCGGACGGCAACACCCCCTTCATTGGTGAAAACGGCAACTGGTGGATCGGAGAAACCGATACTGGTGTGAAAGCCGCAGGTGTTGACGGCGAAAAGGGAGACAAGGGTGAAAAAGGTGACAAGGGAGATGCAGGTCAGAACGGCAGCTGTTCGGGATATTTTTACGGAGAGGCAAACTCTCCGAGGACAGTACTGAATAACAGTCGTGTCAATATTTCTGTCTACGAAAAAATAAACAAGGGCGGCTTGATTTCATCCTACCGGAATAATATTACACTCAAAAAAGGACATATTTACAATGTCTGCTTAAGCGGTTCTCTCGAAGTTGGTTCAAACGAATTCAACAACAGCGGCAATTACTCTATTCAGATGACAGACGGTTATGATGACGATCTGTGCAGGGAGCTTACACGAATAAAAAGAGACGGGGAAAAAATACCGTATACCAATGATCAACATTCCTTTAATTTCAACAGAATGTATGATGCGTCAAATGAAGACATTACATTGCAGTTGTGGTTTGAAAATTCGGCATACAATACTTATCTCGGTGGCTTCAGAGGTACTATTACAATAACTGCTCTTGATTAAATTTATATAACGGAGGTGGCGAAAAATGAAAAAACGAATACTTAGTATCCTGCTGACTTTATGCATGATGCTCTGCCTTACGCCGATAAGCGTGTTTGCCGAGGAGGTTGGGACAGAGGGCTCTGCTGCGATACAGCTTGGTGCAGATGCACTAAGTGTGTTAAGTAAAAATGTAAACACAGCGACCGCACCGACTGTGTATTTCGGGCAAAACCATGAAAATAATCCCGCTGCATGGCGAGTTATCGGCTATGACGGAAGCGGTGTTACAAGCGCACAGGGGGATATTACCCTGCTTGCGGCAGGCAATATGGGAGTTGTGAAATTTGCCGATACCACAGCAAACAACAAATATGCACCGAGTAATTTGAAAACCGCAATAGACGCGCTTGCGGAAAAACTGACGACAGAAGAAAATGCCGTCGTAAAGAAACGGACGCTTACAAGCGGAAGTTACAACGGAGAAAATACCGACTGTGTAGCAGGAGCTCAGGTGGATAACGCTGTATTTTGGCCGCTTTCCATAGCGGAAGCGTCTGCGGTAAACAATGATCTGCGAATTGCGGATAAAGAACATACAAAATGGGCGTCAAGCTATTGGTGGTTGCGTTCCCCGGGCACCTCCGCTTATGTTGTCGCAGTTGTGAAAGGTAATGGTTCTGTCTCCTGTGCCGGGCACTCTCTCGGTACTGAAATTGGTGTTCGTCCTGCTTTTAACTTAAATCTGAACTCTGTCCTTTTTGCATCTGCCGCCGTGGGCGGAAAGCCCGACGGAGGGCTGACCCCGATTCCCGAATACAGCGGAAACGAGTGGAAATTGACGCTTTTAGATAATAGCAGCAATTTTGCCATAACGGAAAAAGCTGTCAGCGCCGCCCCCGACGATACCGTTGCGCTTCATTACACCGGGGCGTCCGCATGGCCAAATGAATATATCTCCGCCATCATTGCGGATAGCAGCGGCGCACAGTATTATGGCAGGATCACGCGTCCTGCCATGGGAAACGGAACGGTTGAAATCAAAATCCCGTCCGACCTTGCACCGGGTGACTATACCATGAAGGTCTTCAGCGAGCAGTATAACGGTGATTATAATACCGATTACGCAAGTAATTTCACAGACATTGCGCTGACGGTGGAAAATCAGCCTGACGAGCAGTTTACCCTCGCCTCAGGTGGCAGATACTATTTTGACCTTTCGGCAATGAATATTTCAGGAACGGTAAACAGCAATCTACCGGACAGCACACTTCATTATGTGCCTTTTACCTATGTGGGTACGGTCAACGCTTATAAGCTCACATCGGAAATGGCAACCACCGAGGAGTATGCTCAGAAGAATAAATATCCCCACAGCCTATTCATTGCGGACTATGCCGTAACGCATACGGTAAGATGGGATGATCTGAATACCACAGGTCTGATTTTCGGCAAGAACTATGCCACAGGCGGTGTGAACTATACGCTGCGTGCGCCGTCCATGGGAAGTGGCAACAGAGGTTCGGGTGATATAGAACGTGGTACGCCCCAAAGCAACGAATGGGACAGGATACTGGACAAGGACAGCGGATATATCAAAAACTGGATCTATATGCTTTCGTTGGGACAAGACACTTTTGAAAGAAGTACGGAGCCGTACCGTGCGTTTCGCGGGCTCGATTCGGCCCGCAAATGGAGTTGCTTCCATGCTATGGATCTCCGCCCGTTCCTTGGTTTCCGCCCCGTCCTTGAAGTCCTGAACCCCGACACACTGAGTTCTGACGGACTGAAGGTCGTTACCCTTGACCTTGGCGGCGGAAAGCTGGGTAACAGTTCCGAGGATATTCAAATCATCGTGAAAAACGGCAGTACATTTACCGCTCCCGCATCCGATGGTCTGACCCGCCCGGACGGAGATACCGATAATTATTTTATGTGGCTTGACGGCAATGGCAATTCCTACGAACCCGGCGGCAGTGTTCCTGCTGATGTGACGGAACTGACGGCGCAGTGGACAGCACCGACCTACGCCGTAACCTTGAATACGAACGGCGGCACGATCAACAGCGGCAATGTCACCGGATACACCTACGGCGTGGGCGCAACACTCCCGGCGGCGGACGATATGACCTATACAGGCCACACGTTCAAGGGCTGGTATGACAACGAAAATCTGACCGGCTCTCCTGTTACGGCAATCGGCGACACCGAAACAGGCAACAAGGAATACTGGGCGAAGTGGGAGATCAATCAATATACCATCACAGTCAAGCCCGAAAACGGCAAAGCGGATATTACCATAACGCAGGATTACGGCACACCGATTACCGCGCCTGCCGACCCGACAAGAGAGGGCTACACCTTTACAGGTTGGGACAGGGATATTCCCGCGATCATGCCTGCGGAGAATGTGACTGTCACGGCGAAGTGGGTGGTAAATCAATATACAATCACCTTTGATACAGCAGGCGGCAGTGCCGTTGCATCCATTACACAGAACTACGGCACGGCAATTACCGCTCCCGCCAACCCGACAAGAGAGGGTTACACCTTTATCGGCTGGGACAAGGCAATTCCCTCGACCATGCCTGCCGAAAATATGATTATCACGGCAAATTGGAAGGTAAATCAATACACAATTACCTTTGACTCCAACGGCGGCAGCGAAATTGCACCCATCACACAGGACTACGGTACGGCAATCACCGCCCCTGCGAACCCGACAAGAGAGGGTTACACCTTTATCGGCTGGGATAAAGCGATTCCCTCGACCATGCCCGCCGAGGATTTGACGATCACGGCTCAGTGGCGTGATATTGCAGTGCCTACAGGCGAAATCAAGATTGCCGAAAACGGCTGGAAGTCTTTCCTCAACACCATCACCTTCAGTTTGTTCTTTAAGGATACGCAGACGGTAACCGTTACCGCCGCGGACAACAGCGGCAAAGCGGTTAAGATCGAATACCTGCTGAGCGATAAGGCGCTTACCGAATCGGAACTTGCGGGAATGACCTTCACGGCATATTCCGCACCGTTCAGTATCAATCCCGATAACGAGTATGTTATTTATGCAAAACTGACCGATACCAGCGGAAACTTTGCCTACATTAACACAAACGGCATTGTGCTGGACGCAACCATGCCCGGTATCTCCGGCATTGCGGACGGCAAGACCTATTGTGCGGCACAGACGGTGACGGTTACCGAAAAATATATCGGCACCGTGAAGGTGAACGGCACGGAAGTCAGCCTTGATAAAAACAGTCAATTTGTTCTTTCCCCCGCAAGCGGCAAGCAGACGATTGTTGTGACCGACAAGGCAGGCAACGAGACAAGTGTTACCGTGACCGTGAACGACGGCCATACCTACGAGTGGCAGAGCGAAAACGGACAGTATTGGCAGAAGTGCAAATTCTGCAATCACGAAACTGCGAAAAAGAATATTCCGACCATCAACATCAGCGGTGCCGACAAGGTTTGCAGAACGCAGGATTACAAATTCAGCTTTACTTTGCCGGAAGGTGCTACCGGCACAGCCTACGGATACAAATTTATCGGATTTGGTGACGGTCCTCTTACGCCGACCGTTGAGAATGGTTTGTACAGCGGCATCATAAAGGCATCCACATATCCGGCGAAAGAAAACAGCTTTAAGCTGATTGTGAGTGCAAAGACCGCTGACGGCTTTGCTTTCTCTGCCGAAAAGACGGTCACGATTCAAAACGAGCACTCCGGCGGCACAGCCACCTGCAAGAACAAGGCGATTTGCGAGGTCTGCGGCGAAAGCTACGGAAAGCTTGACCCGAACAACCACGCCAACCTCAAGCATATAGATGCAAAGGCGGCAACAAAGACTTCTGAGGGCAATATCGAATACTGGTACTGCGACGGCTGCAACAAGTATTACAAGGACGCCAAAGCAACACAGGAAATCACCAAGGCTCAAACCGTAACGGCAAAGCTGCCCCCGAAAATCACGGCCGGTGATGGTGCAACGGTCACACAGGGCGAGAAAAATGAACTGACCTTCACTTCTGACGCATCCTTCGCCGATTTCCTTCGTGTAGAGCTTGATGGCACTGCGCTGGACGAAAAGAACTATACGAAGAGAGAGGGCAGCACCATCATCACGCTGAACCGTGATTTTGTTGCCACGCTTTCCGTGGGCGAGCATACGCTTGCGATCGTTTCTCAAAGCGGTACGGCTACGGCTAAGTTCACCGTCAAGGCAAAGCCGGCTGAAACGGCAACCCCGCAGCCCACTGTGACCCCGCAGCCTACAGCGCAGCCGACGCCGACGGCGCAGCCCCAGCCGACGGTGCAGCCTGTTTCCCCGATTCCGAGCACCGGCGACACCGCCAACCCTGCATTGTGGTTTGCGCTGCTGATTGTCAGCGGCTTCGCGCTGGCGGCAATTTTCGTACTGCGCAGGAAAGACAATCGCAAGTAAAAAAATTGGTACCGGCCTATATCAGCGCACGGAAACCATATCCATGGGATTCACACGCACGCCATTCTGCATAACCTCAAAATGCAGGTGGTTGCCGGTGCTGTCACCGGTACTGCCTACATAACCTAAGGCTGCAAAAGCTGTCTGTTTCCAACAGAAACAGACAGCTTTTGATTTGCGTTGAAAGCATCTCGCTGTTTTCTCTCGAGCGGGGCGGTCTT
>OHBM01000341.1_pt1 | contig 37705 bp, 36 predicted proteins | sample 1577251 | NCBI WGS metagenome assembly OHBM01 (sample SAMEA3541557, study PRJEB24748) | human gut metagenome | biome: human gut; feature: human-associated habitat; material: faeces | place: China | collected 2012 | reverse complement strand
CGGCTTTGTCAGAAAGTCCCACTCTTGCAAGAAGCTCATCAGCTTTCTTATCAGCTTCTTCCTTGCTCATAAGTCCAAGCTTAGTAGGAGCAAGAGTTATGTTTCTTCTTATAGTCATATTAGGGAAAAGGTTAAAATGCTGGAACACCATTCCTATTTTCTCTCTTAATTCATCCACATTTACGCTTTTATCTGTAAGATCCTGTTCATGGAATAATACATGACCTTCTGTAGGAGTTTCAAGAAGGTTAAGTGAACGTAAAAATGTTGATTTACCGCAGCCGGATGGTCCGATAATTGCAATAACCTCTCCTTTGCGGACTGTTGTATTGATAGATTCTAATACAACATGGTCGCCAAAAGATTTCTTCAGATCTTTAACTTCAAGTATGATTTCGTTAGTATTATCGCTCATTGCTTCTTAACCTCCTCTCAAGTTTCTTAACAAGCTGTGAAAGTCCCATAACCATTACAAGGTAGATGATGGCAACCCCGATAAGTGGAAGCATTGAATCATAAGTTATGCTTCGAATAATATCGCCGCCTCTTGTAAGGTCGTTAAGACCGATGTAACCGCTGATAGATGTTTCCTTTAACAGAACAATGAACTCATTAGCAAGTGCTGGAAGAACATTCTTGAATGCCTGTGGAAGAATAACACTTATCATAGTTGTTTTATAAGAAAGACCAAGACTTCGTGCTGCTTCAAACTGTCCGTTATCAATAGACATAATACCTGAACGGAATATTTCGGCAACATAAGCACCTGAGTTGATACCAAATGCAAGTATAGCAACAATAAGCTTGTCAATATGTACAGAACTGAATATTACATAGTAGATAATAAGCAGCTGTACCATAGTTGGTGTTCCTCTGATTACAGTAAGATAAATGTTACAAATAAAGTTAAGAATCTTCATGTGTCCTGTTTTATCATGGTTAGAACGGACAACTGCAATAAGGAAACCAATAACAACACCCATAAGTGCTGCAAAGAATGCAATAATTACTGTGTTTAACAGACCCTTAAGAAGATAAGTGTATCTTGCTTCTTTGATGAAGTCTGTCTTAAACTTCTCGGCAAAGCTCATGCCTGATGCAGACGCATTGTCGTCACGTACAATAATAACCTGCTTAGAAGTTGTATAAGTAGTTGTGAAATCGATATTTTTCTTACGCTCATCTGTAACTGTTATACCAGCCATACCAAAATCGGCTTTACCAGAAGATACGGCAGTGATAATTGAATCGAATTCCATATCCTCAATCTTTAAATTCATGCCGAGGTAATCAGCAATAGCCTGTGCAATATCAGCGTCAATACCGATAATAGAGCCGCCTTCATAGTACTCGTATGGCTTAAAGTAAGCATTTGTAGCCATAATAAGAGTTCCGTTAGTCCGGCTTACACCTTCTGGAGACTTGTAACCTGAAAATGTAGCATTATCGCCAACATAATCATCAATAAGCTTCTGGATAGTTCCATCTGCCATAAGTACTTCAATGGCTTCATTAAGCTTTGCAGTTAGGGAATTACCCTTTGCAACACAGATGGCATAATCCTCATTTGCAAATTCTTCTTCAAGAATTGTAAGATCTGGATTAGCTTTAACAAATGCTAAGGCAGGCTGTTCATCAATAACAACAGCATCAGCTTTACCCTGCTTTAAAGCCTGTATAGCATCAGAACCTTTGTTGTATCTTGATACGGTTGTGCCTGAACCGTCAGTTTCGTAATCACTTACGAGAGTATCACCAGTTGTTCCTAACTGAACACCAATAGTCTTGCCTGCAAGATCATCTACAGAAAATACTGTGTTCTTAATCTTCTTGCCCTGACATGAAGTAAGAAGAACAGAAGAGAACAAGAGAGTGAGGGTCGCAAAAACCAAAAGGAATCTCGACCTGTACTTTTTAAAATTCATTAGTAACTCCTTTCTATGCGAGCTGTGTGTAAAACAGTTCAATATAATATATTTCATTAATTATACACACATAGTAGGGAAATTAGCAATTAAAATATTTGCGATGGAAGAAAATATGTACATGGAAACAGCCGCCAGGCAGGCGTCTGTTCCCACAGATTGAAGTTATCAGTTAGTCTTGCTGCATATGTTATTGCAAGATCCGGCGCAAGCACCAGAGGAAGTCTGGCTGCTATTGCTATTGTTACAAGCGTTCTGGCAGGCTGTGCTGTTAGTGTTGAGAGTGTCGGTGCAGTCATTCATGCAAGGCTTCTTGCAGTCTTTTTTTAAGTTACCTTCACATGAAGGTGGGCTTAAATCGAGAGGTTTGATGGCTCTGTCTAAGAGGTTGCCGCAAACGAACTTGATGCAGTCTGATTCTTCACCGGAAACAATGCTGCCCTTAGGCGTTGAGATTCTGCCGGCACTTGTTACGCGGTATCCACAGAAGTAAAGGCTCTGTAAGATGAGAGTAAGACCTACAGTAACCTCATCATCTGTAGTATCAAGACCTAAAAGCTTAGGTATTGCATAGAGGTTGAGCCCCTGGGTTACAACATTGTCAGATGATAAGAAACCTATACTGTTAAGTGCAGGCGTATAAACAGGTGGAGTTGCGTTATTTGAGTTGTAGGAAACTCCGTAAGGAGCGAATATTTCAAGGGTCACAGATGTCGGATTGGTGTCTTCATCATAAGTTGCAGCAGTAGTTGAGTTAGGAAGGTAGACTGCCGTTGGGGTAAGAGTTGCTAATGCCCTGCATGACTCATCATAAAGTGTTACTGCAAATGTTACAGTAAGGTTGGTAAGTTTCACAGAGTAGCAGTTAGGCCTTCCGGCTATCTGGGTGATTTCAACATTTTCATCACCATAAGTGTAGGTTATATCTATAACACTGACTGATGCGTTGGTAGCTGTTGGATAAGTCGTTGAAATATCTGTGCCGACAGCGAATGTGGTACACAGATTAATACCTATCTCGTCATAGATAAGAGGGGCAAGAATACTGAGTTCATCGGGTGAACCGCATATCGGGTTCGTGCACACATCAAAGCAGCCATTAGGCATGTTCTGCACAATATTGCTTACAATGCGGGTAGAACCACATTTGCTGCATTTACATTTAGCCATTATCTTTTCCTTCTTCGTTTCTTTACTACATTATATGTTCTATCTACATTCGCGTGACCATATAATAATGTAAAAACGGGAGTGTCCTTTTATGGCAAATGTATACACAGCAGGCAGCGACAGACGGCTTATAATCTATAGCATATCACGATATATATTTTTGAGAACGGCGTACATAGACGGTATAGAGCGCCCGATAATGCTTGCGTCAGACTTTCTGGACGGACTTTCAGATGTGGTGCTGGGAGACACAATATATTATGCATATCAGAACCAGAACGGAGATATTCTTGTTAAAAATGTGATGAACAACGAAGCACTTTTTCGCGTGAAAAGCAGTGAGAACCCAGATATGCACTGTCCACAGCTTGTAGTAAATAAAGACAGGTTATTGCTGTTTTATATGGTGACAAACCCGCTTACGGACAGACTGTCGCTGAGGGCTGTCTGCCCACTGGAAGAAGGTGACAGTCTTAATATTCCTGTGGATTGTGAAAATGTTGATATGTATGAAGTGTTTGGAATGCAGGGAAGAGCATTTTTATATGTAGACAGTTTCTATGAGATTACGGCAGATGGAAAATTCGTACCGTGTCAGGACACAGGCAGTCTGAAACAAAATGAAGAAAAAATTCATGAATATGAGATACAGCTTAATACATATATGCAGCAACAGGCGCAGTCTAAGCAGGTAATTGCGCAGCTTGAGGCAACAATAGAAAGTGCGAAGGCGCAATACAATGAGCTTATGGAGACAGCGATTGCGTATAGGGATGAGGCAATAAAGTGGCGGAGCAAGTTCATATAAATTACTTGAAATCTTCCTCCAGAATTGCGATAATAATACAAATGGAGGAATTATGGATAACAGGAAGTTAAACAGAAGGAATTTATTACTATTATTATTTGTTGTGGCGGCATGTATTATGGGAGGCCGCTCTATATTTGGGTTCTTTGCACTGCTTACAGGATATGAGACTGCGACAACGGAAGTATCTGCAATTGCAGCTTCTGAGATGTATATGATGTTTCTTTTATTTCTTGTATGTATAATCGGAGGCATTGTTATGAGCTGTCTTAGTAAGGCTAAGGTGAGCAGGACATTTTTCTTAATACGCAATGCTGTGCTGGTTGTGGCACTTGTGCTTGGCAATATGTCTTTTCCTAATATAACAATCATGAGTACGGTTGTTATGTCTAAGTATATAGGCGATGCTGGAATGTATGATTTTGCAATGAGTTCACCACTACTTGTGTCAGCGTTAAGACAGCCATATCTGTTCTATACATACATGGCAGCAGAGGGACTTATGATTATTCTTGCGTGTGTCACAGTGTATAAGTATATTGTGGACAAGAAAAAGAACAGTAATTATAATAATATGTACATGTAAATGTGTCTGCTGCACTAATAAGGTGTGGCAGACAATTTTTGCGCAGTTAACAGATGCGCTTAATATGCCGGTTTATATGCGGGAGATAATAAAATGAAAGTAATGACACCACATTATTATAAGGATTTCCGATGCATTGCAGGAGCCTGTACAGATACATGCTGTGCCGGGTGGGATGTTGATGTTGATAAGAATTCTTACAAATATTATAAAACAGTTAAAGGTGCTTTTGGAAAGCGACTGAAGAGTGTAATGGTACCATCACAGGACGGAGAATGTACATTTACACTGAAAGAAGGAGGACGATGTCCTTTCCTTAATGATGATAATCTGTGTGATTTATATATAGAACTTGGAGAGGATAAGCTGTGTGAAACATGTGCAGAGTTTCCAAGATTTATTAATGATTATGGCAATATAAGAGAGATTGGCATAGCACCCTCGTGTAAGACGGCTGGTGAGCTGATGTTTTCTTACAAAGATGAACTTACATTTGATACGGTTGAGGATAACAGCCTTACTCTGGAGCCTAATGATATAGATGCATATACATATATGCATCTTCGGCAGGCAAGAATAGTGGCATTTGGAATAATATCAGACAGGGATATAAGTATATTTGAGAGACTGATGCTCTATCTTAATTATGCAAAGCGTATCCAGAAGCATCTTGACGCTGAAAGGGACGAGCTTATAGCTGGTGTTGCAAAAAGGTTTTGTGGACCTGATTACAGAGAGAAACTGCTTGACAAGCTAAAAAGCAGGGACACAGTGTTACCTGATAAGCTGCAGGACGGAGATATAGTTAAGTCAAAGCCTGAGGTGCACAAATCATATGGCACAAGGCTTATAAAGGGACTGCGGCATTTCTTTGACGATTTTAAAGGAATGGAGGTAATCAATCCCGACTGGAATATTCATGTGGCAAGAGTAAGACAGTTCCTTGACGGGCTGGCGGATGATTCTGAGCTTGCAGCGGCAATGAAAGATTACCATGCGGGAAGCGAAGCATTTGCACATGAATATGAGCAGCTTGCAATGTACTATGTATATAGATATATGCTTGATGCAGTCAATGATTATGATGTGCTGCTTAAAGCCAAGAATGCAGTTATTGGCATACTTGCAGTGGACATTATGGCAGCAGCTAATCATGCGTCCGGATGTACGCCCAATTTTACAATGCGCGTTGATATAGCACATTTGTATTCAAGACAGTTTGAACATTCATATTACAATTATGAAGTTTATAGAGAATATTTTGGCACTAAGAGATGCTATTCGTATGAGTTTCTTATGGATGCTTTAGTGTCACTGAATTAACGGAGGAAGTTTTCTTATGAAAATGATTATGAGATTCCTTAAGGATTACAAGAAGGAATGCGTTCTGGCACCGCTTTTTAAGATGCTCGAAGCAATATTTGAGCTGTTTGTGCCGCTGGTAGTATCATCAGTTATCGATAAGGGTATTGTTAATGCGGATAAGGGATACATTATGCAGATGTGTCTTATGCTTATACTGCTTGCAATCATAGGACTTGTATGTGCCATAACAGCACAGTATTTCAGTGCCAAGGCTGCAGTTGGAGCAGCAACCGGAATGAGACACAGTTTATTTGCACATATCCAGACATTCTCATTCACAGAGATGGATACACTTGGTACATCGACACTTGTAACAAGAATGACAAGTGATATTAACCAGGTACAGAATGGTATTAACATGGTACTGCGACTGTTCCTTCGTTCACCATTTATCGTATTTGGTGCGATGATTATGGCGTTCACTATTGATGTGAAGGCAGCACTTGTATTCGTTGCGGCAATCCCGGTACTTGCACTTATCGTATTCGGTATCATGCTTGCAACAAGGCCTATGTACAAGAATGTACAGTCAGGACTTGATAAGATTCTTGGAATAACAAGAGAGAACCTTACCGGTGTGAGAGTTATCAGGGCATTCAATAAGGAACAGGATGAGGTTAAGCGTTTCAAAAACGATAACGAAAGCCTTAACAGATTGCAGAAATTCGTTGGTAAGATATCAGGACTTATGAATCCACTTACTTATGTTGTTGTAAATGTATCAATAATTGCACTTATCTGGATTGGTGGAGTAAGAGTTAACGCTGGTGCGCTTACACAGGGACAGGTTGTTGCACTTTACAATTATATGTCACAGATATTAGTTGAGCTTATCAAGCTTGCTAATCTTATCATTACAATAACTAAAGCACTTGCATGTGCAGGCAGAATTGAGTCTGTATTCGAGGTAAAATCAGGAATGTCAGATGGTGATGTTAAGAATGTTGATGCTAAAGAAGAGACACCGAGCGTTGAATTTAAAAATGTTTCACTTACCTACAGCGGTTCAGGTGCACCTTCAGTTGAAGGAATTAATTTCAAGGCTATGAAAGGCCAGACAATCGGTGTTATCGGCGGTACAGGTTCAGGTAAATCAAGTCTTGTTAATCTTATCCCGAGACTGTATGACGCTACACAGGGTGAAGTAATTGTCGATGGTGTCAATGTTAAAGAGTACGATATAGAAACCTTAAGAAATAAAGTCGGTATCGTTATGCAGAAAGCAGTACTTTTTAAAGGTACTATAAGAGAGAATATGTGGATGGGAAAGAAGGGTGCTACTGATGAGCAGATAGATGAAGCACTTGAGATTTCACAGTCTAAGGAATTCGTAGATTCTAAGGAAGGCCGTCTTGACTATCCTATTGAACAGGGTGGAAAGAACCTTTCAGGAGGACAGAGACAGAGACTTACAATTGCAAGAGCAATCGTAAGAAAGCCGGATGTGCTTATTCTCGACGACAGTGCATCAGCCCTTGATTTTGCAACTGATGCAGCACTTAGAAAAGCTATAAGGGGAATGAACAATTCTCCTACAGTGTTCATAGTTTCACAGAGAGCGGCATCACTTATGTATGCTGATCTCATTATCGTATTGGATGACGGACAGGTTGCAGGAATGGGAACACATGACGAGCTTCTTGCAAATTGTGAGGTTTATAAAGAGATATATGAATCACAGTTTAAGAAAGCAGATTCAGAAGGGGGTGTAGCATAATGAAGAAGAATAAATCAACATTTGTAAAACTCCTTAAAAGAATTAAGAAGCACAGTTTTTTCATAATATTATCGCTTATTATGGCAGCAGTAACAGTTGCAACTACACTTTATGTACCAATTCTTGTAGGCCGTGGAATTGACTGCATTATCGGTGTGGATAATGTGGATTTTGCAAAGATTGTGAATATACTTATTCGAATCGGAATATTTGTTGGAATTACAGCACTTTCACAGTGGCTTATGAACATATGTAACAACAGAATCACATATGAAGTAACCAGAGACATTAGAAATGAGGCTATAGAGAAAATTCAGGTTCTTCCACTAAAATACATTGACGGACATTCATATGGTGAGATTGTGAGTCGTGTAATTGCTGATGTTGACCAGTTTGCAGATGGTCTGCTTATGGGATTCACACAGTTCTTTACAGGTGTCATGACTATACTTGGAACACTTATATTCATGATTACAATTAATGCTAAGATTACACTTGCAGTTGTTGTTATCACGCCACTTTCGTTTTTAGTTGCAAGCTTTATTGCCAGAAAGACCTTCAGCATGTTCAAACTTCAGTCTGAGACAAGAGGTGAGCAGACAGCACTTATTGATGAAATGATTGGCGGACAGAAGGTAGTTAAGGCTTACGGCTATGAAGATGAGGCGGTAAGAAAATTTGATGAGATTAATGAAAGGCTTCAGAAGTATTCCTTAAAGGCAATCTTCTTCTCATCTATTACTAATCCTTCAACAAGATTCGTAAACAGCCTTGTATATGCGAGCGTTGCGATTGTTGGTGCATTTTCAGCTATCAATGGCGGTATCACAGTTGGCCAGTTATCAAGCTTCTTAAGCTATGCCAACCAGTATACTAAGCCTTTTAATGAGATATCAGGCGTTGTTACTGAACTTCAGAATGCTCTTGCATGTGCAGCCAGAATATTTGAACTTATTGAAGAAGACCCTGAGATTCCTGATGCAAAAGATGCAAAGGTTGTTGATGAGGTTGATGGAACAGTTGACCTTAATGATGTGTGCTTCTCTTATGTGCCAGATAAGAAGCTTATTGAGGGCTTCAATCTTCATGTCAAGAAGGGACAGAGAATTGCGATTGTAGGTCCTACAGGATGTGGTAAGACAACAGTTATTAACCTTCTTATGAGATTCTACGATGTTAACAGCGGAAGCATTGATGTATCAGGAACTGATATAAGACAGATGACAAGAAAGTCTTTAAGACAGGGCTTTGGTATGGTTCTTCAGGAGACATGGCTTAAGGCAGGAACTATAAGAGAGAATATTGTTATGGGTAAGCCTGATGCTACAGAGGAAGAGATTATTGCAGCAGCCAAGGCAGCACATTCATATGGATTTATCAAGAGAATGTCTAACGGATTCGACACAGTTATAGGCGAGGATGGTGGAAGCCTTTCTCAGGGTCAGAAGCAGCTTTTATGTATAACAAGAATTATGCTTGCAAAGCCGCCAATGCTTATTCTTGATGAGGCTACATCTTCTATTGATACAAGAACAGAGATAAAGATACAGAATGCATTTGCAAAGCTGATGGAGGGAAGAACAAGCTTTATCGTAGCCCACAGACTTTCAACTATCCAGTCTGCGGATGTTATTCTTGTTATGAAAGACGGACATATTATAGAGCAGGGTAATCATGAAGAATTACTGGCTAAGAACGGATTCTATCACAAGCTGTATTACAGCCAGTTTGATACAGCAGCCCAGAATTAATGTGGAGATATATGTATGTTTATAGAGGCGGAGAATATTAGAAAATCATATGGCAGGAAAACGATAGTGCTTAACGGCGCTTCGTTTCATGCTGCCAGCGGAGAGTATATTGCCATAGTCGGTGCTAACGGCTGTGGCAAATCTACTCTTCTGGAGATACTTGCAGGAAGTCTTAAGGCTGATGGAGGAAGTCTTAAGATAGACGGCATTGACGCATTTGCAGATGCGAAGGTGTTTCAGAAATATATTGGATTTGTGCCGCAGGAGAATCCACTTATGGAGAAGCTGTCGGCAAGGGATAATCTTAAATTCTGGTACTGTGATACAGGAAGAAACATGGACGCAGACTTAAAGGGCGGTGTTCCTGCAGTGTTAGGAGTGTCAGAATATCTTGACAAACGTGTTGATAAGCTGTCGGGAGGCATGAAGAAGCGCTTAAGCATATGCTGTGCACTGGCTAAGAATCCACCTGTACTTATATTAGATGAGCCGGGTGCTTCACTGGATATTGTGTGTAAACAGGATATTATGAATTATCTGTCTGCTTACACGAAAAGCGGAGGTACAGTCATTATAACAAGCCACGAAGAAGGTGAATTAAAGCTTGCTGACAGAATGTACCTTTTAAAGAATGGTAAGCTTAATGAACTTGACCATCCGGTTACCGGCAATGAGCTTTTAGAGATTATTCATAGATAGATTTAATTGGGGGATTAGATGAGAAGGAAACTGGAATTATTAAAATTGCAGATTAAATCCGCATTTTTATCTATACCGAAGATAATTCTGGGTACAATAGTGACGGTTGTGCTTGTGATTGCAATAAGTGCATGTGTAGGTATTGTGGCATCACAGGACAGTGATATGAAGATGAAGGTTGCTGTTGTGTATCCGGATTATAATGGGACGGATAATAAGGAATTTAAATATATTAAGATGGCATTTAATTATGTCAGTGAGATAGACACAATTAAAAATGTCTGTACATTTGAATATACTGACAGACAGCAGGCTATAGATGGCTTAAGAAATAATTATTATGTGATGGCTATTATTGTGCCGGAGAATCTTATTAGTGATATTATGACGGGTGAGAATACGCCGATTGAGGTCGTGTGCCCGTCAGAGGGTGTTAATAATACTTCGATGATATTCCGTGAGATGGTGAGGGCAGGAGGCTCTGACCTTGCAACAGCAGAGGCTGGTATATACACGTTTGACGACCTTTTTAATGGTGTGCTTAAGAATTACAGGGGACTTCAAGGTACTCATGAGGATAAGCTTAATGACATATATCTTTCGTATGCGCTCAACAGAAGCATATACTTTAAGACAAGGGATATATCAGTTAAAGAGGGTTTAAGTACAGTACAGTTCTACGTGTGTACGGCGATTGTCATGCTGCTTTTACTCAGTGGAATAACCTGTGCAGGCAATATGAAAGGTGAGAACAGGGCACTTGCAAAAAGCCTTAAAGGTGCAGGAATATCAGCATTTGATACGGGAATTGCAAGGACGACGGGAATTGGCATTGTGTATATAGTAATATTTGCAGTGCTTTTTATAGTAACTAATATAATGAGGCTTGGGATTCCGGCGATATCGGGAGTTCTGGCAGTTTCGTCAGTGGGAGAATTCATTGCGTCACTATTAGGGATTGTGGTGCTTGTGTATGCGGCAGTTTCATTTATACACTGCATATTCGCAGTTGTTGATGACACAGTGTATTCGGTAATTACAGTGTTTGTCCTTGGAATGGTGTGCATGTATGCATCGGGCTGTATTGTTTCATCAGCATTTCTTGCACCGGGCATACGCACTATTGGCATGTATCTTCCGACTAACGGATTATTCACACTTGCAGGTCAGGTAATCAAGGGAACTGTGGATATCAGTACCATTACGACAAATGTTTTGTGGATAATTATATTTCAGGCAGCAGGGGCATTGGCGGTAAAGATAAGGAGAGACAGATAATGAAGAGATTGTTATACTGGCTGTATCTGCTGGTAAAAAGGCAGTTAAAGAATCCTGTGATTGTCGCAGTGCTTATTGCAATGCCTGTTGCAGCACTGATAATTAACCACACAGCTTCTCTTAAGGAGACAGAGCCTGTAAGGGTTGGAATAGTGCTTGAAGATGATGATAAGATTGCCGCGATGACAAGGGATTACCTTGTAAATGGCGATTATTCAGTTCAATTTTATGAGGCAGAATCGAAGGAAAAGCTTGAGCAGGATATAATGAATAAAAGAGTAGAATGTGGTTATGTGGTTGGCACAGATCTTAAGAGTAAGCTTGATTCAGGCAGCTACAGTGATGTTATAGAGCTTATCATATGCAGGTCAGATTTTGTCAGCTCAATGACTGATGAGATATTCTTTTCTGCTATGTTTAAGGCATATTCTCCTGAGGTTGCTGTTAATTATGTTAATTCGGTAGAGAAATTCCAGAAGCATGCAGAAAAGGCAGAAGAAGAGATAAGAAAAGGTTATGAGGAGTATATATCCGGTAATGATACATTCAGGATTGATTTCAAGGTGACAGACGATACGCAGGAAGCTGAGTCGCAGCTTGAAGATAAGACAGGACAGTTTCCGTTAAGGGCGTTGCTTATGATTCTTGTCTATATCAGTGGACTTTTCGGGATTGTGGAATATTACCTTGATAAGAATTCAGGAACATTCATTACTCTGCCGCGCATGTACCGTATTGCAGGCAAACCGGTGTATGCTTTCATATCGTGCGTACTTTTTGCAGTATCGGCAATAATAACACTTGCAGCGGCGGGACAGCTTAAAGGTGCATCAGATATACTTCATATGGCTGTGTATGTAATAGCAGTTACATTATTTGCATGGCTTGTATCAATGCCTGTAAGAAGCGCAAATGCAATGATTTCATTAATGCCCGTACTTCTTATAGCCTGCCTTATATTATGTCCGGTATTTATTAATATAACGGCATATGTGCCATTTGCAAAATATATAAGAGCATTGCTGCTTCCGTGGTATATGCTTAAGTAGGAGGATGGGATACGGTGAATAATAAGAAAAAACGTATATTTGACATTATCCAGATTGGCTATGCGGGCGATGTTGCAAGCCGTACATTTGATATTGCGATAACTGCCGCAATTATAATCAACCTTTTCATTGCGGTATTTGATACATTTGAACAGTCAATTCCGTACCAGCCGGTGTTAGATGTTATAGAGTGGATTACGGTTATCGGCTTTACAATCGAATACATACTGCGTGTATGGACGGCAGAATATCTGTATCCTAATAAACGTACAGGTATTGCGAGAATAAAATACATCTTCTCAGGAAGCGGTATTGTTGACCTTTTATCATTCCTGCCCAATTATCTGCCTGTATTCTTCCCTGCAGGTGCTGTTGCTTTCCGTATGTTCAGGGTTATAAGAATCCTGAGGATATTCCGCGTCAATTCATATTATGATGCATTAAATGTTATAACAGAGGTAATCAAGCGAAAGAGAGACCAGATATTATCCTCTGTATTCATCATTGTGATGCTTATAATTGCATCATCACTGTGCATGTACAGTCTGGAGCATGAGGCACAGCCAGAAGTGTTTAAGAATGCATTTTCAGGAATATGGTGGTCGGTATCAACACTTCTTACAGTAGGTTACGGCGATATCTATCCTGTGACTGTGCTTGGAAAAATGTTCAGTATTATCATTACATTTCTTGGCGTCGGAATGGTTGCTATTCCAACAGGTATTTTATCTGCAGGTTTCGTTGAGCAGTACAGTCTTATCAAGAAATCGACAGATTACCTTATGGAGAAGGAACTTAAGTTTATTAAGCTCATTATAACTAAAGACCATAACTGGAATGAAAAGAAGGTATGCGAGCTTAACCTTCCAAGGGGACTGATTCTTGCAGCAGTGTTAAGAAATGGCGAAACACTTATGCCTAAGGGTGACATGAAGCTTTTTGAAGGAGATTGTGTTGTAATCGGTGCAAGAGACTGTGATGTTAATGTTGATGTAAACTTAAAGCAGGTAGAACTGCGTGAACATCATCCGTGGGTTGGACACAAGATAAAAGAACTCGATATATCAAGGCACACGCTTATAGTAATGATAAGGCGCGGTGACAATGCAATAGTTCCTAATGGTGATACTCTTATTAAGACAGGAGATATTGTGTTCGTGTTCTCGAAGCGTTATATGGCAGACGCACAGACTATAAGTGTGTAACGGTGAGTAATTATGATGATATTTTTAACGACAACAGATACATTTGCTGATGAAAAGCTGTATGAAAAGGCATATTCGCTTGTTCCTGAATACAGGAGGGCAAAGGCAGACAGAATGAAAATGCGTGAAAATAAGCTGCAGACTGTGACTGCTGGACTACTTCTTAATTATGCTGTAGGCATATGGAACACAAAGATGAGAGGAAAAAACTATAAAACTAAAGATATTCAATTTAGGAAGGTGGACGCCGATTCTTTAATTAAAGCGAATAATCAGTGTTTTGATTATGATATAGCATACAATTCACAGGGAAAACCTTATTTTTTGTCTCATTGTGAAATTTTTTTCAATATTTCGCATTCATCGAACTATGTAGCGTGTGCTATAAGTGACAGACCTGTTGGAATTGATATTGAGGGAGGACGCAAAGCTAGACAGAACCTGGCAAAACGCTTCTTTGATGAGTCTGAGGCATCATGGATAAATGAGTGCCAGAGTGAAGAAAGATTCTTCAGAATATGGACTTTGAAGGAAGCATATGGCAAGGCGACAGGCAAAGGAGTACTTGACATTTTAGACAAAATAGTTTATAGATTAAAGGAAGGGAAAATGACAGCGTATATAGACGATGTTCCCCAGAATTTCACTATTGTAGAAAGGAAAGTTGATGATTTATATTTATCAGCAATCCAGCTATAAAAAGTGATGATTTTATGTTGAAAAAAATAATTTTGGCGTTATAATATAGAGTATTAATATCTATTTAAAAAGCCTAAGGAGGGTTTATGAGCAGAAATCATTTTAATGAATTAAGTCCATGTGAAGCATTAATTATGAAGCTTATATGGGAGGCACCACAGGATATTCCAGTACAGGATCTTATTGACCAGTTAAGAGATGATTATAAGAAGGAATATGCAAGAACAACAGTTGTTACTTTTGTAGGTAAGTTAAAAGATAAGAGATTTGTTGATACATACCGTAAAGGTAAGGCAGCATTTATTCATCCACTCAGAACAGAAGACGAGTACAGAGCACAGCTTTTAAAAGAAGAAGCAGATTTCTGGTTTAATGGAAATGTATTTGATATGGTTGCTGCAATTCTTCAGTCACAGGAATTTACAGAAGAAGAAGTTAAGAAAATCAAGAAGATTGTTAACAATATTAATAAGTAATATCGTAATTTTAAAATTACCTGACATGAATTGTTTAATTCGTCAGGTGATTTTTTTATGCTTCAAATTTTTAAATATAATTTATGAAGCCTTTCAGAGAAAATAAAAACCATGCAGTTTTGATTCTGCATGGTTTTGTAATGAAATTAATGTTTCTTGTCCTGATATTCAAGAGCTGCTGTAATAAATCCTCTGAATAATGGATGTGGACGGTTAGGTCTTGACTTTAACTCTGGATGAGCCTGTGTGGCAACAAACCATGGATGATTCTTTAATTCTATCATCTCAACGATTCTTCCATCAGGAGATATTCCTGAAAGCATCATGCCATTTTCTGTAAGAACCTTTCTGTAATCGTTGTTTACTTCATATCTGTGTCTGTGGCGCTCGTGTATAAGTTCCTCGCCGTAGAGTTCATAAGCTTTGCTTGTCTTATCAAGTACACAAGGATAAGAACCAAGTCTCAATGTACCGCCGATATCATCAATGCCTTCCTGATCTGGCATAAGATGGCTCTTCCTCAATTCCCTTAGCCACGCACACGATGATCTGTCCCTCTTTCACAAAAGGCGCCATGCTCTTTGCTGTGCTTCTTGTGAATACAGACGGCACTGCAAGGATCAGGTATGCTTTACCTGAAACCGCAGATTCCAGATCTGTCGTAAATTCCATATCTTCCGGCAGTTTTACCCCCGGAAGCTTCTGTACATGCTCATGTTTTTCTTTCAGCATGGTAATCTCATCTTCCACAATCGACCACACTGTCACTTTATTTCCATTGGTATGCAGTACTTTTGCAAGGGCGATCCCCCAGCTTCCTGCTCCTATGATCGCAACATCTGCCATTTTTTCTCACTCCAAATCAAAAAATTATTTCTGCTCCTTCTTTTTCGCACCGATCTTATTCTCTGTGCCATTTGCAAGACGTCTGATATTGGCACGGTGCTGCCATACCCCTAAAATGGTAAAACAGGCTGTCACTATGTAAAATTCCGCACGGATTCCCATTGGAACTGTGATAATCCCAAGCTGTCCATATACGACCACCTGGACGAAAACACTGATCAGTCCGATGATTGAGCCGAGAGATACATACTTTGTCACTGCGCTGATCACCAGAAAAAGTCCCATACTGACCGGTGCAACGATCGGAAATACTGCAAGCACCATTCCACCGGTACATGCAACTCCTTTTCCACCTTTGAACTTCAGATAAAACGGAAAATTGTGTCCGAGCACCGCTCCAAAACCTGCATACAGCTCCAGAAGAATGATGTTTTCTGTATATGTTCTTCCAAAGATCAGTTTAACGGCTAACACTGCCGCTACCGTTTTTAAAATATCGCCAAGGCAGGTCACAAGTCCTGCCTTCCAGCCAAATGTTCTTAAGGTGTTTGTCGCACCGGAATTGCCGCTTCCTTTTGTGCGGATATCCACACCTTTCTTTTTCCCATAAAAATAACCTGTTTCAAATAATCCGCAGACGTAGCCGATTGCTACTGCAACTATCCTTGCGATGATCATTTTTCATTTTCCTTTCTCTCTCTGATGATAAAACGAAGTGCAGTTCCCCGGAATCCGAAGGTATCACGGATACGGTTCTCCAGATATCTTGTGTATGAGAAATGCATCAACTGTTTATCATTTACAAAGATCACAAAGGTTGGCGGTTTTACAGAAACCTGCGTGGTGTAATAGATACGCAGTCTCTTTCCCTTATCCGATGGCGGCTGCTGCATCGCAACTGCCTCGGTAACAATTTCATTCAATACACCGGTTGCCACACGCATACTGTTATTCTCAATTACGACATCGATCGTCTCAAAAATCTTATTGAGACGCTGTCCTGATTTTGCAGAGATGAAAATAATCTCCGCATACGGCATAAAGCTTAAGATATCACGGATTTTCTCAGTATGGCGGTAGATGGTCTTATCATCTTTTTCAATCGCATCCCATTTATTGACTGCGATGATGATTCCCTTTCCACGGTCATGTGCGATCCCTGCGATCTTGGCATCCTGCTCGGTCACGCCCTCGGTAGCGTCGATCACAATAATACAGACATCTGCACGCTCAACGGCTGTCACTGCACGGATAATACTGTAACGCTCGATCTCTTCTTTGATCTTATTCTTACGTCTCAATCCTGCGGTATCGATAAACACATATTCTTTTCCATTGTACTTAATATCAGTATCGATTGCATCTCTGGTTGTACCTGCGATATCCGATACAATGACGCGGTCCTCCTGCGCCAGTTTATTGATGAGGGATGATTTTCCAACATTCGGTTTTCCGATAATGGCGATCTTCGGACGGTCGTCCTCCTCGTCATCTTTCTTATATTCCGGGAAATATTTCACCACTTCATCTAACATATCTCCAAGTCCCAACATGGAAGCGGCAGAAACCGGGAACGGATCTCCGATTCCAAGATTATAGAACTCATAGACATCTGCCATATACTTTTCAAAGCTGTCCACTTTATTGACAACCAGCACGACCGGTTTGCCGGAACGACGCAGCATATCTGCAACTTTGGAATCCGAATCCTGCAATCCCTGTCTGACATCGACAATAAACATGATCACGTCTGCAGTTGCAATCGCGATCTCTGCCTGCTCTCTCATCTGTGATAAAATAATATCGTTACTGTCCGGTTCAATACCTCCGGTATCGATCATGGTAAAATTGTGATCTAACCACGACACCTCCGCATAAATACGGTCTCTTGTAACGCCCGGTGTATCTTGTACAATTGAAATACGCTCACCTGCAAGTGCATTAAATAACGTAGACTTTCCTACATTCGGGCGTCCAACAATCGCTACGACTGGTTTACTCATTGATAAAACTCCTTTTCTCATGTATCACGGAAAGAACTGGGATCTCCACTACTTTCCTGTTATAACCTTAAATGGCTTTCTACCGTTACGCTAAAAATAACAATAACAGTTTACAATAAAAAAGATGGAATAACAATATTTATTCCATCTTTTTTCTGAACTATGCGTTTTGTCTAGGAAATGTGCGGTATTCCTTTTTCCCTTACTGCCGTAACCGGATTCATCAGTGCGTCATACTCATCATAAGTCATAAGTTTTCGCTCACTGTTCAAAATCCCAAGTTTTTTCAATGTCTCAATAATGTTTGTGCATTTGCTTCCGAACTCAACATAGGCGCTGTCACTGTTTGGGAAATAAGCTTCTGCCTCTTCTGCAGTCTTCTCCCCTGTCAGCACCGCTTCTGTCACATCAACCCCATCCACACTGTAAGAACTGTAATTCCAGATGATACCGTCCGGATTATAAAAACTGATATCCAGATTGTTAAAATAACGATCCCTGTACGTGTTATCCTCATCACCGGCACGGAGCGAATAAAGTTGATAGTACGTCATGTTTCCCGCTTCCACATCTTTCTGCACCGCCTCCATGACAGCGTCAAGTTCTTCCTGTGTAAAACGGTAATCCTCTGTTCTGCCGTTCTCATCTACAAATGAGATGCTGCCGGCATAATACTCATTCGTCTTATAGTAATTGCCAAACATGTTCTGCATCATCTTATTCGGATCACTCTCTAACGCAGTCACTTTTGCGACGACAGAATCTTTGTCCGCAGCCGCAGCCTGCCCAACCGGAACTGTATAACTTCTCCGCAGCTTCTTACCATCCTTCAGGGTATATGTGATTGAGAGATAATATTGGTTCTCTGCGCTCAGGCACTCTTCTTTCTGTGCCAGGATCTCTTTCTGGAGATCTATGATCTTCTGAATATCATCCGGTTCGGTATAGCGGAGCTTATAGTCCAGATTGAGCGATACCACCTTAACCTCTGAAACATCCGGTATTTTTCCTTCGATCCGGAATAGATCCAGTTTCAGTGCACCCAGAAATGCTGCCAGAACAACCGTTAAGACTGCCCATTCCCCAACTCTCTTTTTGTGGAACACACGGAAATTCTTCTCAATAAGCATCTCCGCCACAAAAAAGCCGATCGCACCAAAGATCAGGGTGCCTGCTGCAAGTATCCAAAAATGTACCTTTGCCGAAGAAAAACTGTTTCCGATCGTGTCAGCAACGGCAGTTCCTCCAAGCAGACCGGCGCAGACAGCCACGCCCCAGCGGAACACCGGCTTGATTCCCCGCATGCTGATAAGGTCACCTGCAGTCTCCAATTTTCTCCATTTATACAACTGATAGGCTGCGATCAGGAATACCACACCTGCCACTGCATAAATCCCGAGCAGATATGCACCCTTAAACTCGATTCCAACCGTCACATACTCACTGTTTTCTACTGACTGTATCCGCAGATTGTTTGTCAGATAATAAATTGGAGACAAAATACAGGATTTCCCCGGATTCCAATTGTTTGACACCCCAAAGCAGACACTCTCTATCACCATGTTGATCAGATACCAGCATCCTACATACAGATAATTGACTACGACATAATACACCGGAAATGCCATGAGCTGTCCGGTAAACATCGCCACAAATGCGCCGAGCGCCAGTGCAAAAAACGTCATTGCGGCTTCTGCACCAAACCAGTATAAAATGTACTGGATATTGGTGATATGTGCACCAATGCAGACGAACACCGTGATAATAAAGGTCAGGATCTGCGGAACAATCATAAATGCAGACGCAGATATGATATTCGTCACAAACAACTCCCGTCTGTCCACCGGAAGTGAATGGATCATATTTGTATTCTTTGCAGAATACAGATAGGAAAACACTGCCATGATCATCACTGCTGCAAATGCAAATGTGATCACCGGATTCATGGCTGCCCGCATAGCGCCACTGATCGCATAGACCTGTCTCTGGAGCTGGCTGTAACTGTCATCCTGCAGATAATACCGCATGTTAAACCACAGTCCGACCGGAAGCGAAACGATCAGATAACAGCTATACAATGCCCACAAAGGCCAGAAATGTGTCATATTTTTTTTGAAAATTGTTTTGTTAAAGCAGCATGTCTTTGACTTCATAATCCACACCTCCCAATTCATAAATAAAGATTTCCTCCAGTGTCAATGGAAGTACATCAACAATGGTAGGATTTTCTGTCAGAAGAACTTTCTCTGCCTCTTTCGGATCCCCTTTTACGATCAGGGTATAGACACGCCCTGTGTTTGCCATATGCAGCACCTCAAAATCATCCGGCAATTTTGGCACACCATTCTGACATGCCACCTGTATCTTGGAAATATTTCCCTGAAGATCGCTCAAAGACCGCTCGATCATAATTTTTCCATGGTGCATGATGCCCACATGGTCACAGGTATCCTCAAGTTCCCTCAGGTTATGGGACGACACTAAAACTGTCATTTTCCGCTCTGCCACTTCCGCCATTAAGATACTCCAGATCTGTCTGCGCATCACAGGATCAAGTCCGTCCACCGGTTCGTCTAAGATCAGCAGATCCGGTTTACAGCAGATTGCAAGCCAGAACGCTACCTGTTTCTGCATGCCTTTCGACAGCCGTCTGATAGTGCGTTTCACATCGATCGTCGGGAAAAATTCCTGCATTTTATAAAAAAGCTTACTGTCAAACTGTGGATAGATGCCTTCATAAAAGCGTTTCATCTCCATCGTATCTGCCTGCATAAAATAAAACAGTTCATCCGGGATATAAGCCATCTTCTGCTTGATATTCCGGTTTTCAAATACCGGTTCACCGTCGATCAGGATCTCTCCCTCATCTGCCTTATATACTCCGGTAAGATGGCGGATCAATGTAGACTTTCCTGCTCCGTTTGGTCCGACCAGTCCATAAATATCACCTTTTCCTACATGCATATCCACGCCGTTCAACGCCTGAAAATCATCAAACTTTTTCTTTAAATTATGAACCTGGATCATTGTGCCTCTCCCCCTTTAGCCAATTGTTCAATACGTGTCTTCAAACTGTCCCCATCCGTCGCCAAAAACAACAGTTCCGTCACCACTTCATCAAATTCCTTCATCAGTTCTTCATTTCTGACGCCCAGCACTTCTTTCCGCTCGGCAACGAATGTTCCTTTTCCGGCAACGGTATAGACATATCCCTCTGCCTCAAGTTCCCGGTATGCCTTCTGGATAGTATTTGGATTGATGGCAAGCTTCGAAGCCATTTCCCGCACGGAGGGCAGCTTTTCATTTGCAATAAGGGAATTCGTGATAACCAGCTTTCTCAGACCATCTTTGATCTGTTCATAAATTGGTTTTGCATCCCTGTAATTTAACTGAATCAAATAACAAACCTCCCATCTGTATTAGCTGTATGATGTGTACTATCATTCTTCATACAGTTAATATAGCACGGGAGGTATTCTATTACAATGAAGATAATCCTAGGATATTATTAAGAAATCTTTAATATGCCATTCTTTTCAAAGGCAGCATCGTTTCTGCTATCCGAGATAAGCCTTCAGAAGTTCAAACGTATTCTTTACTCCATCCACATGGCTTCTCTCATAACCGTGTGATGCATATACACCCGAACCGATCAGTCCGTGGCGCACATCATATCCGGCGGTCAGCGCAACATCTGCATCTGAACCATAGTATGGATAGACATCCACTGCAAAATCAATGCCATTCTCTTTCGCTGCCTTCACAAGACCGTTTACCACATCATAATGATATGGTCCATGGCTGTCCTTCGCACAGATCGACACCTGTGTCTCATCACAGGCAAGTCCGTCACCGACACATCCCATATCCACAGAGATCACTTCTGTCACGCCTTCCGGGACAGAGGCTGCGCCACCGTGTCCTACTTCCTCAAATACAGTGATGTGCTGGTAGATCATACGATCCTGTGTCACATTTTCCTCTTTCAGGTATTTTGCATAGCCCAATAAAATTCCAACACTTAATTTGTCATCTAAGAAACGGCTCTTAATGTAACCGGATGCTGTCACCATAGTTCTCGGATCAAAGCAGACAAAATCACCTGTCATAATGCCGAGCTTCTCCACATCCTCTTTTGATTTTACTTTTTCATCCAGAACAACTTCCACGGAATCATAGCTTCTCTTCGTATCGTTATATTCTCCGTTTACATGAATGGAAGCGTTGATCAGCTGTAATGTTCCGTCATATTTTCCGTTAAATCTGGTGACGACTTTACAGTTTTCTCCCTCTGCATTGTTTGCATTCATACCACCAACCGCTGTGACACGGAGTCTTCCGTTGGCTTTGATCTCTGCCACCATGGCTCCTAACGTATCAATATGTGCCTCTAAAAGAACGGCGTTCCCTTTGTCCCTGCCGCCGATTGGTACGAGCACACCGCCTTTTACCGTAAGTTTTGGCTCATATCCGAGTTTTTTGTATTCTCCCATGACATAGTCTGCCACCTCATTTGTGTAGCCGGATGGACTGTCGATTGCGAGGATATTCTTTGTCTCTTCTACCATATAATCTACATAATTTTTACTCATATCTTTTGCTCCTTTATCTATTTCAAATACAGATAATTGCGAAACTCCTTATTGTTTTTGAATTGTGAGAAATTAACAAAATTTTCGAAAACACGCTTCCGCTACGTGTCGCTGGTAACGGTACTAAGAAGCCAGTCACGATTAACATCGCACCTGCCTTCTAAGGACCGACCGCTCCCCAGTGTTTTCTCAAGCTTTTGTCAATTTCTCACAATTCAATTTACGTTCTCATGAGTTTCGCAGTTATCTTATTTTAAACATAAAAATGCCCCGAGGTTTCCGCGCTTACCGTGGCTTGCGCGGTGGGAAAAAAGTAAGTCAGGATTGCAGCACGTGCAAATGTCCGTGATCTCTATATGTTCCGGCAGGACACCTGCATCAAGCAGTACAATTTCGTTTGCTTTCCAGAGGTCGAGCTGATATTTTCCATTTTCTTTTGCAATAAGGATCTCATGCTCGTGTCCTGCAAATGCCCGCTCAAACTCCACCGCAACATCCCCGCTCACCTCGTAGCAGTCCTGACAGATGGACGGTCCGATCGCACAGCGCAGTTCCTCCGGTCTGCTTCCGTATTCCCTCCGCATCGCCTCGATAGTCGCTTTTCCCATGCGGTTTACTGTCCCACGCCAGCCGGAATGGCTTAACCCGATGGCGCAATGCACCGGATCGACAAAATACAGCGGAACACAGTCCGCATAGAACGTTGATAATACTAAGCCCGGCACATCCGTGATCAGTCCATCTGTATCATGAAATTCCCGTTCTCTCGTAAGTCCATTTCCTGCATCCTCCGCCGTCACTTTTCTTACATTTGTCGTATGTGTCTGATCCGTAAAAACAAATTTATCATAATCCACATCAAGCGCTGATGCAAGTCTTCTGTAATTTTCCCGGACTGCCTCCTCTTCATCTCCTCTTGTAAAACTCAGATTCATGGTGGAAAAAATACCCTCACTCACGCCGCCAAGTCTTGTGGTAAAACCTTCTTTTACAATTCCTGTTTTCTCCAATAAAGGAAAATGTAAAAGCGGCACTTCCACGCCAGCCACAAGATGATGTATCACCTCTTCCGGCACTCCTGTATTGTTTTTCCGCTTCCAGCTTTTATGTTCCATATCACTTACAATTCTCCTGATTTTGTCCTGTGAAAAAGAAGCCCTATAAAAATGCATTCTTTCACCCTCTCAGAACCCCTGATAGTCAAATGCATTCTGAATGACTTTTATCTGCTCTCCCAAAACTGCCGCCACATCAAACCTGCAAGGTGTAAATGTTCCATAACCATGTGTCAGGCAGTAGTACGAAGCCACTTTTGAAATCGTTCTCTGCTTTGCAGAAGTCACCGCCTCAAATGGATTTCCCACTGTGCTGTCCGCACGGTATTTCACTTCCACAAACACAAGATATCCGCCCTGTCTTGCCACGATATCGATCTCTCCCATGCGGCATCTGTAATTATATTCTAAAATCTCATACCCCTGCTGTTCCAAATACGCACCTGCCAGTTTTTCATAGGCAGTTCCCACACTTCTCTTATTGATAAAACCCTCTTTTCTACAGCAGCATCCTTCTTTTGTGCCTGCTGTCCCTCATTCTATTCACTTCCTGCAGCACACTATTTGATTATGCCATTCATCTGCTGCCATTCCACTTCATTTATGATAACATATCTGCCTGCTGCAATTTCGCCTTCATCTTATCCATGTCATCCACAAACACAAGAATTTCTGCCACTACTTCATAAAGTTCCGGCGGAATCGCATCCCCGATCTCTAATTTCGACAGCGTTTCCGCCAGCTTATTATCTTTATAGAATGGAACATCATTTTCTTTTGCCTTTGCAATGATCTTTTCTGCCACTTCGCCCCTGCCGCTGGCAAGGATCTTCGGTGCTTTATCTCCCGGCTCATATGCTACTGCTACCGCTGTTTTTACTTTTTTCTTTTCATTATCCCATGCCATATCCGCTCACCACCTCTGTTTTGTATCTGATATACTAGGCTCTCACATCAAACGAATACCGATGCAGTGTTCCCGTCTGTGGCATGTCTTTCCGCAGGAAATCATCCCCAAAGCTGACCTTCTTTTCTTCCTTTGTCATCGTTATGGTACACTGATAACCTTTATCTTTCAGCTTTTGTTCCAGCACAGGCAGATACTTTTCCACAAGATCATAGGACGCATCGTCAGCCATATAAAAATTTGTTTTGACATTCCGATGCTGCATTTTCACTGAGACATCGGTAGAGCCAAGGTGTTCCAGATCCAGATGTAAAAAAGCGCTCAACTCTGCATCCGGGTCTCTCAGATTCTTTTTATTCGTGTATACATAAAGTTCTCCGTTTGCATTCTGACCGGACATCTTCAATGGCACCTGTACATATGTATATGCCTGATTGAGCTGATTCATAAATTCAATATTACCGCGCACCTCTGCCGCAGTTTCCGGAAATCTGGTTTTCGTAACGCCTGCCTCTTTCAGCGCATCTTCCACCTGTCTCATCTGCTGCTCTAATTTTTCGTAAAGCTGGCTGATCTTTTTCTCCTGTTTCAACGCTTCCGGCTGTATCAGCCACTGCTGTTCCATCACATTCCGAAGCAGACTTTTATATGCATCACTTCCGAATAATTTTTGGATACTCTGCGATGCCATTCCATTGTTTTCAGATAAAATCTGTGATACTGTGCGCAGAAAATCAGAGACGGTCAGATTTTTGTCCAATGCCGTTTTGCCGTCCACAGCTTTCCATGCAGCGTCCTCTGTCATCAGATTCTGTGCTACGCTTTCATCCTCCAACGTGTCGATAAAAATATCCTGCTCCATCGCTTCCGGGAAAAGTTTTGTACTTTCTACCAGTGAAGGAATATTCTGCAATAACCTTCCGAGACTTGAAAACTGCTGCTCTGATAAAACCTCACCAAGTGCCTGGCCACCTGTTCCTTCCCGTACGGCTTGTCCTGCTGTTGTGGTCTGCTCTCCGTTTACAATCTGTTCCTCTGCGCCTAGCCGTCCGTCAGTCAAAATCTGTCCTTCCGACGTCGTCTGTCCTTCTGCCGTTATCTGTCCGCCGGTCACGATCTGTCCTTCTGCCATTGTCTGTCCGCCAGCCGCAATCTGCCCTTCTGCCGTTGTCTGTCCACCGGTCAAAATCTGTCCTTCTGCCGTTGTCTGTCCACCGGTTTCTATCTGCCCCTCTGTATTGACCAGTGCTCCGGTTGCAGTCTGCTCTGGAAGAAGGATTGAGAGAATCTTATGATTCATCTGTACCGCCTGATTCGGTGTCAAATCGCTTGAGCCCGCAAGATCAGCCAGTTCGTTCATCGCCTGATCCATCTCCTGTAAAATGGCATGCTCATCCGTCATGTAATTTTCAAACTGCGCTGCCATCTCCAGCGAAACCGGGATTCCAAGCTTTGTCATGTTTACAACTGTAGTAATATCTACACCGGGATTCATATTCGCGATTCTTGCCATATTTAAAAGGCTTTGCTTATCAATTGGCATCTGCTCTTTCATCATGGCATCGACCATTGCAAGATTCCGCTCCGTCACAGGTACGGTTCCTTCCGTCAGTGCATTGGTAAGAATTGGATTTCCTCCACTGCCAGCGCCTGTGTACGGTTTGATTTCAATGGTCGCACCGTCATTGCTTTTTACCTGAAAAAACATCGGCGTTCCCTGCGAAAGCGGCACTTTTCCAGACAATCTTGCTGTGATCGTCTGTCCATCGCTAAGTGCCAGAGTCACTTTTCCGTTCTTCACAGAACTGACGGTTCCCTCAAAAACACTTCCAGAAGACAATTCTTCCAGTGTAGATACTACTTTCTGCATACCGGAAGCTGCCTTCAACTCTTCTGTTCCGCTTGAAATATTTCTGTTGTATTGTCCTAACATATCGGATATGTGCATGGTTTCGCCTCACTTGATACAAACTTCCTCTATAGTAAAATTTTTCCTGCGATCAGAAGCAATTTCTAATACGGTAGTCCATATCCCTTAAACAAAATTTTTGATAAAGCTGGCACGATGTATCGGAGATGGTCCAACTTCCTGCAATGCCTTGATATGTTCCGCCGAACCATAGCCTTTATTGGATGCGAATCCATACTGTGGCAGAATCTTGTCATACTCTACCATCAGGCGGTCCCTTGTAACCTTCGCAACAATGCTCGCTGCCCCAATGGAAATACTTTTTGCATCTCCTTTGATAATTGGCACCTGTCTGATGGAAACTCCGGGAATCGTGACCGCATCATTTAATAATATATCGGGTTTTACGCTTAATTTGCTTATAGCCTCACGCATTGCCTCATAAGTTGCCTGTAAAATATTGATCTCGTCAATCCTCTGTGGGCTTGCCATTCCAATGCCTACTGCAACTGCTTTCTCCATGATCACATCATACAATTCTTCCCGCTTTGCCGCAGAAAGCTTCTTGGAATCATTGATATATAAAATATCACAGTCTTTTGGCAAAATAACTGCCCCAGCTACCACCGGACCGGCAAGCGGTCCTCTTCCGACTTCATCAATCCCACAGATATAACCACAATCTGCATATTCACGCTCATATTTTTTCAGATTTTCAATGCGGAGCTTCTCTGCCTCTAATTTTTCAATCCGTTTCTTTGCCTGCTCCACGATTTTCACAACACCGGAACGCTCATCTTTTTCATATGTTTCTATAAAAGAAGGCAGTTTCTCATCGTCCACTGCCTTAAGTTCTTCTTTGATCTCACCGATTTTTTTCTCTGCCATGCTGCTCACATTTCCTTTTTCTGCAATATACAAATCCTCGATCCTATCCGCTTTAGCAGGCACAGTGCCTAACCCTGCTCCTGTGTTTCCTGCCCGGAAGGTTTTTCCAACGTAATCTTTCCAAGCCTGCCACCCCGGAATTCATCAATCAGAAGTGCTGCCGCTTTGCTGTAATCCAATTCGTTTCCTTTGGAAATGCATTTGCGGTTCTCTGCGATCTGCTCTAAAATCTTCACCGGAGCCTGTGTCTCATCTACACCATAGCGGTCTGTTAAAATTCCGGCATAATCTCTTGTCAGAACTTTGATCAGCTCCAGTGACAATTCATCAATATTCAAAATTTCATCTTTGATTGCCCCGATCAGTGCAAGACGCAGTCCAACCATCTGATCTTCAAATTTCGGCCACAAAATTCCCGGTGTATCCAGTAATTCCAGATTTTTGTTCAGTCTGATCCACTGTTTTCCTTTTGTCACACCCGGTTTATTTCCAGTTTTGGCACATGCCTTTCCCGCATAGGAATTGATAAACGTCGATTTTCCAACATTTGGAATTCCGACTACCATCGCACGGACAGGACGATTTAAGATTCCTCTTCTTCTGTCACGCTCAATCTTTTCCTTACAGGCTTCCATTACTACATTTGTAACTGTTTTCATGCCTGTCTTGGTTCTCGCATCCAGACCGACAACATAGTAGCCCATCTTTTTAAAATAGGCTGCCCATTCTTTGTTCTGATTCTCATCAGACAAATCTGATTTGTTCATGATGATCAGTCGCGCTTTATTTTTTCCCAACTCATCAATATCCGGGTTTCGACTGCTTAACGGGATTCTCGCATCCACAAGTTCGATCACCAGATCAATTAATTTTATGTCTTCCTGCATCTGACGTTTTGCTTTCGTCATATGTCCCGGATACCACTGAAACTGCATACTTTTTCCTCACTTTTCTTATATAAATCCAAATTTTTTCCACGGAGATACACGGAACCATGCTTTTCCAATAATGTAATCTTTTTTCACATTTCCAATATTGGCATAGCGGCTGTCCTCACTGTTATTGCGATTATCTCCAAGGACAAAATATTCATCATCCTCGAGTTTCAGTTCCTCCGATGCAAGCCCTGCCTCCTCGATGGCAGACACATCAACTTTCTCATCAAAAAGTTCCCCATTCACATAGACAGCGCCATTTTGGATCAATACCGTGTCTCCCGGCACTGCAATCACGCGCTTTACATAGTAATGTGATTTTTCATTCCCGTTTGGAAGAAACACAATAATGTCATTCGGCTTCGGATCAGACACCTTATAAATGAAGCGGTTTACCAGAATCTCATCTCCGCTTTGCAATGTTTCTGACATGGACTGCCCCACCACGCTGGTCCGCAATCCGATAAAATATACAAATGTAAAAGCAATGACCAGAGTGATCAGGATCTCAGCTGTCCAGCTTAAGATCTCCTTTACAATGGTCATGTTTACTTTTTTCTTTTTTCTTCCGAAATTCAATCCACTCCGTCTTCTTCTCACTTTTGCCTTCCTCTGCCCTATCGTCTGTATACAAATACACGTTATAGATTACCACAAAGCACGTTTGTGTGCAATTCGGGAATCGGATTTTCCAGATTTTATAAATATATTATTCCGCCCCTTTACCGGTAAAGCGCCGTCTCAACAAGTACCCCGATCACCAGATAACGATGATTTCGCTCACCGCTTACACAGGTGGAAAGTGTGATAAGTCTGTCATCCTCTCCGATTTCCATATCCTCCCGGACGTGTAATTTATTGTCAGAAACTTTTTCTCTGACATCCGCCAAAAACTGATCTCTGTCGTCCTTACTGCTGATCACATACTCTGACGGAATGTACACATCTGTAAACTTCGCCGCCTCGTAGATTTCATAAGTCAGACGTTCATTTTCCGTATACACATAAATATACGGATGCCCGTCAAAAAACGTTTCATCCTCAAAGCTGTGAATACTTCCAAACATGGAACCATTTTTCATGTTATGTCCATATAGTACCGTATTATAATCCGAGAAATCTTTCCGGTTACATTGATTGGTGTAAATGCAGCCCGGATATCCCTTGCTGTGGTCTAAGTTATAATCCAGATAATAATTGTCTGTCTCAGACTGTAACAGCGGATAGTCTACCTGCGTTCCCGGCACAACGATCCATGCGTAAATATCTTGATTCTGTTCATGCAACTGTCCGAAATCATAGACCGGATCACAGTAGATCACTGTTTCTTCTGTGCTCTCCTCTGTCTCCGGCTCTGCGATAACCGTCTCTGTTGCAGCACTTAACGTCTCTTCCTGCCGGAGTTTTTCGTACTCCAGCTCCCGCTGTTTCACACTCCAGTGATGATAGATCAGATAGCCTCCACAACACACGGCAATGGCACAGAGTATCAGCACAACTGTCCAATCGGCTGTTTTTCTCCGCCTTAATGCTCTCCGTTCTTTTTTCCTCTTTTCCCGCAATGTACTCATTTATTTCTGCTCCTCGTAAAATAAATCAATGATCGTCTGCTGTACTGCCTCGTCATCTAAATAATACTCTTCATATTGTTCTCCCATCTGGATATTCCCCTGTAAAATCTGCATATTTTCCTCATCAAAATTACAGCCTGAAAGTTCTGTCGATATATATAGCACCTCGTCCGTTGAAATATCTGTCAACATATAGTCTGACAACTGGCTCATCAGATTTACTGCCAATGCAGGGTTCTGTGTTAACGTTTTCTTAGCCTGACTGATAAATGCTTTTAAATATCTTTTCTGTCGTCCAATCCTGCTATACGCACTGCCGCTTACCGTGATATCTCTTCCCTGCACAAACTCCTGCGCCTCTTCTCCCTGCAAATGTACCGTCGCACCCTTTTTGAACTTTGCATTATATAAGGTATAATCATCATCCATCTCAACCGTAACACCGCCGACTGCATCATTCACAGTTCCTATACAGCTTAAATTCATTGCGACATATCCATTGATCGGCACTTCATTTTTTAAAATATCTGCAACCTGCCCAATAACCAGTGAACAGCTTTTTTCCTGCCCATCGGCATACGCATACTGCAATGCCAGTTGCCCGGTAAACGCACCCATTTCATTTCCATTTTCATCACACGCCACAATGCTCACCATTGTATCTCTCGGTATTGCCAGAATGCGTATATTGGAATGTTCAAAATCAAAGGAAACCAGAAAGACTGCATCCGCCTGCCCGACACTTCCACCATCATCATCACGTTCCCACATTGCCTCTTCTTTGTCCACGCCAATGCATAAAATATTTACGATATCTTTTCTGTATTGGTATGTTGTTCCATGATAATCAATCGTATTCCGAAAAGACGCCATCTCCTCAAAGACATCCTGCTGTTCTGCCGCAATATTTGCTTCCAGATTCTTTTTTCCTTTATATCTTACCAGAAAAAATAGTAACACGAATATACCTAATATAACAATTACAACCATAATTTTCCAATACTTTTTTATCAGCTTTTTCATAATTTCACCTAAAAAAAGAAAAGCTATATGCCACTATGACATATAGCCTTACTTTTATGACTTATCAAATACGATCTTATTTTGTATAGTTCATTCTACGTCTTGCATATACAACAGCACCTGTTGCTGCGATTACAACTACAAGAATCATTGCCATATTCATTCCTGCATCAGCAGTTTTTGGTGAAGTTGCTGCTGCATTTGTATCTGCTACAGAAGCAACAAATACAGGAGAAAGAGATGTAAATTTTGCATATACAACACCGTCTGCAACATTTGTTACAGGTACATTTTCCCATACACCAGCAGAGGTAAGATGGGCAACGACTACAGTATCGCCAGCTTTAATTCCTGCAACAGAAATTGCAATTGGATTGGATAAATCTGTAGCTGTCAGTTCATAAGTTCCGTATACACCACTCTTATAAGAATAGTTTAAACCTAAAACACTGTTGATCATTGTCTGAACAGCTGCTGCTTTTTTCTCAACTTTCTGTTCAGCTGTCAATGTTGTGTCATTGTCAATTGCTGCCATATCTGTGAAATATCCACTTAATTTTTCTTTCTGAACATCGTTCAATGCATCACGGTTCCTTCTCCCCTTTCAAATCCTGCAACCACAGCAGCACCTCCTCCAAAACGGAGGCGTTGAGGCTGTAGTAGATAAAGTTCTTCTCGCGGCTCTCAAAAATGAGTCCCGCCTTCTTGAGCTGGGCGAGGTGGTATGAGACCGTCGCCGCCGTCATGTCAAAGCGGCTCGCGATGTCGCCCGCGGTCATGCGTCCGCCCTTGAGCAGATTCAGTATCTCGCGCCGCACGGGATCGCCCAGCGCCTTCATGGTTTCACTCAGGCCCACGCCGCTCGCCTCCTTCATGGTATTTAGAAAATTTTCTAAATAGAGAGTAGCACCATCCCGCCGGAATGTCAAGCGGTATTTAGAAAAATTTCTAAATACCGCTTTGCAGAAAGGGAGCCGTCCCCCGGCGGAGAACTGCTCCTCTGATCTTGCTTTTACTGCTTTGCGCCCGCGAGCAGGTCGATGCCCATGGTGTAGCTCTCGAAGCCGTGACCGCGGATCTGCGCGATGCAGACCGGCGCGGTGACGGAGAGGTGGCGGAACTCCTCGCGCTTTTCAATGTCGGAGATGTGGACCTCCACCACCGGAATGGTGATGGCCTTGATGGCGTCGCGGATGGCGTAGCTGTAGTGCGCGTAAGCGCCGGGGTTGATGACGATGCCGTCGAACATCCCGTCCGCCTCCTGAATGGCGTCGATGATCGCGCCCTCGTGGTTGGACTGGAAGCACTCGACCGCGATGCCGCGGCTTTGGGCGTGGGCGTAGATGCGGGCGCAGAGGGCGGCGTAGTCCTCGCGGCCGTAGATATCCGGCTCACGCTTGCCGAGCAGGTTCATGTTCGCGCCGTTGATGACCAGAATTTTCATGGCGTTTTCTCCTCTCCGTCCGCGCTTATTTGCCCTGCTGAGCAAGGAACGCGCGGTACTCCACGCTCTTGCGGTAGTAAAGCTCGCTGTTTTCCAGGCAGGATGCCTTCTGCTTGTCGTTGAGGGGCTTTGCGACCACGGCGGGAGAGCCGACGAGCAGGCTGCCCGCTGGCGCGTCCATCTTGCCGGTCACGACCGCGCCGGCGGCAATGATGCAGTCGTCGCCGATCTTTGCGCCGTCGAGCACGATGGCGCCCATGCCGACGATCACGCGGTCGCCGACCGTCGCGCCGTGGACGATGGCGCCGTGGCCGACGGATACATCGTCGCCGAGGGTGCAGAGGTTGTGGATCACCGCGCAGTCCTGAATGTTGCAGCGCTTGCCGATCTTGATGGGCTGCAGCTCCGCGCGGCAGACGCTGTTAAACCAGAAGGCGGTGCCCTCGCCGACGGTCACATCGCCGCAGACCACCGCGCCGGGCATGACAAGGACGTTCTCGTCCGTTTCAATGGGCTTGAAATTCATCGTGTTCTCCTCCGTTTTCTCTATATCTGCGCCCTTACAGGGCAAAATTTCCGCTGCGGAACACCGGCAGCTCGCGGCCGTCGTGCGTCGTGCCGGTGATGGAGAGGTCGTCGGTGCCGACCATGAAATCGACGTGCGTGAGCGAGTGGTTCAGCCCGTGGGCGTCCAGCTCCTCGCGCGTCATCCGCTCGCCGCCGGCGATGCACTCGGGGTACGCCTCGCCGAAGGCGAGGTGGCAGGAGGCATTCTCGTCGTAGAGCGTGTTGTAGAACAGCAGGCCGCTGCTGCGGATGGGACTGTCGTAGGGCACCAGCGCGACCTCGCCGAAATAGCGTGCGCCGTCGTCCACCGAGATGGCGGCATTGAGCACGTCCTCACCGCGCGAGGCCTTAGCCTCGACGATGCGGCCCTCCCTCACGGTGAAGCGGATGTCTTCGATGATGCTGCCGTTGTTCACCAGCGGCAGCGCCGCGCAGACCGTGCCGTTGACGCCCGTTTTAAGGGGTGCGGTGAAGATCTCCTCGGTGGGCAGATTGGCGACGAAGCCGACGCCCGCGGGCGTTTCGGAGTTGCCCGCCGCCCAGAGGTGATCGTCCGGCAGCTCGATGGTGAGGTCGGTGCCGAGGGAATTGGTGTAGTGCAGGCTCTTAAAGCGCAGCGCGTTGAGCTTTTCCTTGCGCGCGGTCAGCAGCGCGATGTGCTCGCGCCAGCGCGCCTCGGCGTTTCCGTCGCCGGTGACACGCACGGTTTTCAGGATCGCGTCCCAGAGCGCGGCGACTGCGTCGCCCTCGCTCCGGTCGGGGAAGACCTTCCTCGCCCACGCGGCGATGGGCGCGCCCGCGACGCACCACGGAAAGCCGTTCGCCATCTGGAGCCGGTCAAAGGTCTCGCGCTCGGCGGACGAGGTGCGCTGCGCGGCGACGAGCCGCACGGGCGATACGCCCAGCAGCGTTTCGGGGTCCTCCGCGTCGATGCGCAGATAGGCCGCGCCCTCGTTGGCGTAGTCGGTAAAGAACGCCCTGCGCCACGGGCGCGGCGTTTCAAAGGCGGCGTCCTGCGCACGCAGGAAGCGCTCGCGGGTGATGTAGTCGTCCGTCCAGTTCAGCACGACCTCGCCCGCGCCGAGGTCATAGGCCGCCGACACGCACAGCCGCGCGAACGGCGCGCACTCCACGGGGGATGAGAGAATGAGCGTCTGCCCCTTTTGCAGGTTCAGTCCGACGGAAACGATCAGATGCGCGTATTCGCGCAGCTTTTCTTCCACAAAAATACCTCCTTGAAAATCGGGTATGCTTACCCTACGGTGCTTTTCATAGGAACAGAATACCACGCCCCGCCGCGCTTGGAAAGGGGAAATTCGGCGGCAAGGCCGGAAAACTCAGATGCCCAGCAGGAGCGCGGCGAAGCGGAAGTAGATGGCCAGCGAGATCGCGTCCACCACCGTGGTGATGAACGGCGAGGCCATGACCGCGGGGTCGAAGCCGATCTTCTTGGCCAGCAGCGGCAGCGTGCAGCCGACGAGCTTGGCGGCAAACACCGTGACGATCAGCGTCAGGCAGATGACCGCCGCCACCGTCATCGTGATGGGATTGCCGAAAATCATCTTATCCACCAGCAGCAGCTTGACAAAGTTCGCCGCGCTAAGCACCGCGGCGCAGAGCACCGCCACGCGGATCTCCTTCCAGATGACGCGGAGGAGGGCGGAAAACTCGATCTCATCGAGCGAAATGCCGCGGATGACCGTGACGCTCGCCTGCGAGCCGCAGTTTCCGCCGGTATCCATCAGCATGGGGATATAGGCGGTCAGGATAGCGCAGGCGCCGAGGGCGTCCTCGAATTTCGCGATGATCTGGCCGGTGAAGGTCGCCGAGACCATCAGCAGGAGGAGCCACGGGATACGGGACTTGAAGGTCTCGAACACGCTCGTTTTGAGATAGGGTTTGTCGGTCGGCAGCATGGCCGCCATCTTTTCGATATCCTCAGTGGCCTCCGCCTCCATGACGTCCATGGCGTCGTCAACGGTGATGATGCCGACGAGACGGTCTTCCTTATCGACGACCGGCAGGGCGATGAAGTCGTACTTTGAGAAGGTCTGGGCGACGTCCTCCTTATCCTCGAGGGTACCGACGGAGATGACATGCGTCTCCATGATATCCTCGATGATATCGTCCTCGTCGGAGAGGAGGATCGTGCGCAGGGAAACGATGCCGAGCAGCTTGCGCGCGGGATCCACCACATAGCAGACGTTGATGGTCTCCTTGTCCGTGCCGGTGCGGCGGATGCGCTTGAGGGCGTCCTCCACCGTCATGTCTCGCTTGAGGTCGACGAACTCCGTCGTCATCAGCGCGCCGGCAGTATCCTCGGGATATTTGAGAATTTCATTGATGCTCTTGCGGGTGTCGGGGTCGGCGTGCTTCAAAATGCGCTTGACCACGCCCGCGGGCATCTCCTCGACGATATCGACGGCGTCGTCGAGATACAGCTCGTCGAGCACCTCCTTGAGCTCGGTGTTGGAAAAGCCGCGGATGAGCATTTCCTGCACATCCGGCTCCAGCTCGACGAACAGCTCCGCCGCCGGCTCCTTGGGCAGCAGGCGGAACAGCAGCGGCAGCATCTCCTCGGGCAGATCGTCGAACAGGTCTGCGATATCGGCGGGCTCCAGCTCGACTAAAATGTCGCGCAGCGCCTTATACTGCTTTCGGCGGGTCATCTCCTCTATTTTCTCCAGCAGCTCGTCGCGGCGTTCTTCAAAATCGATCATGCGCTGTTCCTCCTTTCTCCAAAACTGACCGGCGCGGGCCAAGGGATAAAAAAAGCCCGCAGACCTTCCTCCGGTACCAAGGCTGCGGGAGCGACAATGATAAAAATCGCGCTTTGCGATCTTCCCTACCGTTCAAGCTTTAGCATCACCAGGCGGTGAAACTGCATTAGATGGCACCTTGGTTTCGATGCCAACTGTTCAAACCCTCGCATCGTGTCTCCACGACTCTGCGGCAGCAGTCCATATCCTGATGGTAGCCTTACCTACCGGACGAATATTTATTTACCTTATCATAGTATGCGCATTTTCTTTCTTTGTCAAGCATTTTCCCGATTTTTTCGGTCCGTTTTCCCCGCCGCGGCGGCGCGGAAATCTTTCTCTTTCCTTTTCGGTCTTGCTGTGCTATAGTATTGTTGTTTTTATAGGGCTTCGTGAAGAATAAACAGGGCGGAGGTGAGCGGGATTTGCTCGAGCGCGTGATGCACAACCGGTTTTTTCGCGGCACGGCGCTGTTCGTGCGCCGCTACTTCGACCACCGCGTGGCCCGCGACAGCGCGGCGCTGACGTATTACCTGCTCTTTGCGATGTTCCCGCTGCTCATCTTCCTGAGCAACCTCGTCGGCTTCTTCGCCGTGGACATTGAGGGCTTCCTGCGCCAGCTCGGCACCATCATCCCCGCCGAGGTGCTGGACCTGCTGATCCAGTACCTGCGCTACGTTTCGCGCGTATCGAGCCGGACGCTGATGACCTTCAGCCTGATCTTTTCCATCTGGTTCCCGATGCGCGCGGCCAACGCGCTGCTGCTGAGCGTGCGCAAGGCCTACGGCATGGGGCGTCCCACGCAGTTCCTCCGCCATCAGGCCAAGGTGTTCCTTTACACCATCTGCCTGATCCTCACGATCCTGCTCTCGCTGGTGCTCGTGACGGTGGGCCGCAGCGTGCTGAACCTTTGCGCGGACTACTTCCATTTCAGCGCCATCCTGACCGACGGCTTCATCGAGCTGTGGTCGACGCTGCGCTTCGTGTTCCTCGGCTGCATCGTCTTTCTCGCGCTCGCCGTGCTCTACGGCCTCGCACAGGAGACGCGGAGCGTTCACTACGTCTGGCCCGGCGTGCTCTTTTCGCTCACGGCCTGGATGGTCCTCTCGCTGCTTTTCTCGCTTTATGTGGAAAACGCGGCGAACTATTCCGTCATCTACGGCTCCATCGGCGCCATCATCGTGCTGCTGCTGTGGCTGTATCTCTCGGCGACCATGATGATCATGGGCGCGGAATTCAACAGCGTTCTGATGGAAATGAAGACCGCGCGCAGCTGAGGCGCGCGGGCACCAAGGCTATTACGCGCCGCGCGGTGCGCGGCAGAACGGAGAACAAAGCATGAAGATCATCATTGTCGGTCTGGGCAAGGTCGGCTACGCCATTGCCCAGCAGATGGTCGGCGAGGAGCACGACCTGATTTTGGTGGACGAGAGCGCCGCCGTGATCGAGCACGCCGACGCCACGCTCGACGCCATGTGCGTCGAGGGCAACGGTGCGTGCGCGAGCGTGCTGCTGCGCGCCGGTGTGCGCGACGCCGACCTGGTCATCGCCGCCACGGCGGACGACGAGGTGAACCTCGTCTGCTCGCTGATGGCGAAAAAGCTGGGTGCCAAGCACACGGTCGCCCGTGTGCGCAATCCCGAATACTTCCGCGACGCGCCGATCCTGCGCCGCGAGATCGGTCTGGACATGATCATCAACCCCGAATACGCCGCCGCGCAGGAGATCGCGCGCATCCTGCGCGTGCCCGCCGCGTTCAGCGTGGAGAGCTTCGCCCGCGGCACCGTGGAGCTCATCGGCTTCCAGATCACCGAGCAGGACGGCATGGCCGGCAAGAGTCTGATCGAATACAACAAGCTTCATCCCAACGCGCTGCTGCTGTGCGCGGCCAAGCGCGGCGGCGAGGTGCTGGTGCCGAACGGTCACTTTGTCCCGCAGGCCGGCGACCGCGTTTACGCCATCGGCACACCGACCGAGACCGCCCGCGTGCTGCGCAGCATGGGCCGCGACACCTCGCCCATCCGCCAGCTGAGCGTGATCGGCGGCGGGCGCATCGCGCTCTACCTCGCCTGGGCGCTCGACGGCATGGGGATGCACATCACCATCGTTGAGCAGAACGAGGAAAAGTGCATGGCGATCGCCGAGAAGCTGCCGAAGGCGACCATCCTCCACGGCGACGGCACGGACCATGACCTGCTCGAATCCGAGGGCATCTTCGACGCGGATGCCTTCGTCTCCCTCACAGGGCGCGACGAGGAGAATCTGCTCATGGCGCTCACCGCGAAGGACTCCGGCGTTGCCAAGGTCCTGCCGAAGATGTCGCGCCCGAACTACACCGCGCTGGTGCACGACCTCGGCATCGACACCGTCATCTCCCCCAAGGACGTGACGGCCAGCCAGATCTCCAGCTACGTCCGTGGCCTCGCCAACTCGCAGGGCAGCGCCGTGGAGAGCCTGCACTATATCCTCGGCGGCGCG
>OHBM01000337.1_pt1 | contig 37905 bp, 26 predicted proteins | sample 1577251 | NCBI WGS metagenome assembly OHBM01 (sample SAMEA3541557, study PRJEB24748) | human gut metagenome | biome: human gut; feature: human-associated habitat; material: faeces | place: China | collected 2012 | reverse complement strand
GAGCACGGTTGTTCGGGCCTGTAACAGGTCTGCCGTGTCTGCCGTTGTCGATAAGTGCGTCAACAGCTTCCTGAAGCATTCTCTTTTCGTTTCTAACGATGATGTCAGGTGCTTCAAGCTCCAGCATTTTCTTAAGACGGTTATTTCTGTTGATAACACGTCTGTAAAGGTCATTAAGGTCGCTGGTTGCGTATCTTCCGCCGTCCAGCAATACCATAGGTCTGATATCAGGTGGTATAACAGGTATAGCCTCCAGTATCATCCACTCAGGTCTGTTGCCTGATGTTCTGAAAGCCTCAACGATCTCAAGTCTTTTCAGAAGCTTGATACGCTTCTGACCTGCAGGAAGATCCTTCAGCTCAGTTTTAAGCTCTTCTGAAAGCTTATCGAGGTCGATCTCTTCAAGAAGCTCCTTGATAGCCTCAGCGCCCATGCCGGCTCTGAACTCGTCCTCGTCATACTTTTCCTGCATTTCGCTATAATCCTTTTCAGTAAGGAGCTGACCCTTGATAAGCTCAGTGTTACCTGGATCTATAACGATGTATTTTGTGAAGTAAAGAACTTCTTCAAGTCTTTTCTGTGATATTTCAAGCATCTGTCCTATTCTTGACGGAGTTCCCTTGAAATACCAAATGTGAGAAACAGGTGCAGCAAGCTCGATGTGACCCATTCTCTCTCTACGAACCTTGGCTCTTGTTACCTCAACGCCGCAACGCTCGCAGACTTTGCCTTTAAAGCGAATTTTCTTATATTTACCGCAGTGACACTCCCAGTCCTTTGAAGGTCCGAATATCTTTTCACAGAACAATCCGTCCTTTTCCGGCTTCTGAGTACGATAGTTTATTGTTTCAGGTCTGGTAACAACGCCGTAAGACCACTCACGGATCTTCTGAGGCGAAGCAAGACCGATCTTGATTGATGCAAACTCATTGAATTCCAACAGCAGTACCCTCTTCCTGTTTAGTTTGAAGCACGGCAACAGCCGACTTCTATATGAAACGGTCGCAGGGGCGGAGCCTTCCGCCCTTTGACCTCAGCTTATTTAGTTACTGTGCAAAATTATTCACCGTCATTAAGGAACAGATCAGACTCGTCGGAAGCTGCGCTGCCCTCCAGTTCGGAAGTGCCGTTCTCGTCTTCAGCCATGAAGCCCTCGTCGAGATCGCCCTCGTCAACGCCGAAATCGATATGATCTTCGATAGCAGGCTGTGGAACAAGCTCCTCATCCTCGTCAAACGACTGCTTAAGATCTATTTCCTCGTTATTGATGTTGAGTACCTTGAGATCCAGACCAAGTGACTGAAGCTCCTTAACAAGTACCTTGAACGCCTCAGGAACACCAGGCTTAGGAACATTCTGTCCCTTAACGATAGCCTCGTATGTCTTGACTCTTCCCACAGTATCGTCAGACTTAACTGTAAGGATCTCCTGAAGTGTGTAAGCAGCACCGTAAGCTTCGAGCGCCCAAACTTCCATTTCTCCGAATCTCTGACCACCGAACTGAGCCTTACCGCCAAGTGGCTGCTGTGTTACCAGTGAGTAAGGACCAACTGAACGTGCGTGTATCTTATCATCTACGAGGTGGTGGAGCTTCAGGTAGTACATATAACCGACTGTAACTCTGTTATCGAACTTCTCACCTGTTCTTCCGTCATATACAGTGAACTTGCCGTCCTCGCTCATGCTCAGAGCGTTAGGGTTGATGACCTCGTCCATTGTGTGGAGAGTGAACTCATCGTCCTTATGCTCCAGATAATTCTGCTGAGCCATTTTGAAGCATTCTCTGATGTCTGCCTCGTGAGCACCGTCGAATACAGGGGTCATTATCTTCCAGCCAAGAGCCTTTGCCGCCATACCAAGATGAACCTCAAGCACCTGACCGATGTTCATACGAGAAGGTACGCCCAATGGGTTAAGACAGATATCAAGCGGAGTACCGTCCTCAAGGAATGGCATATCCTCCTGTGGGAGTATTCTTGAAACGACACCCTTGTTACCGTGACGACCCGCCATTTTATCGCCCACAGAGATCTTTCTCTTCTGTGCGATGTAGCATCTGACGAGCATATTTACTCCAGGAGAAAGCTCGTCGCAGTTCTCTCTTGTGAATATCTTAACATCAATGATAGTACCGGCCTCGCCGTGAGGTACCTTAAGAGAATTATCTCTAACTTCTCTAGCCTTTTCGCCGAAGATAGCTCTCAGAAGTCTTTCTTCTGCTGTCAGCTCAGTTTCACCCTTAGGTGTTACCTTACCAACAAGTATATCTCCTGAGCGTACCTCTGCGCCTATTCTGATGATACCGTTCTCGTCCAGATCCTTAAGAGCGTCCTCACCAACGTTAGGGATATCTCTTGTGATCTCCTCAGGTCCGAGCTTTGTATCTCTGGCTTCTGTCTCATACTCTTCAATATGGATAGAAGTGTACTTATCCTGCTTTACAAGGTTTTCGTTCAGAAGAACGGCGTCCTCGTAGTTGTAACCTTCCCAAGTCATGAAGCCGATAAGAGCGTTCTTACCAAGTGAAAGCTCGCCGTTTGAGGTAGCAGGGCCGTCACCGATTATCTGATTAGCTTCAATTCTCTCGCCCTTATTGACGATAGGTCTCTGGTTCGTGCAAGTACCTGCGTTTGAACGCTTGAACTTAGTCAGCTCATAAGTTCTGAGCATACCGCTGTCCTCACGGATAACGATTTTGTCAGCGTCAACGCTCTCAACAACACCTGCGTTCTTAGAAACAACAGCAACGCCTGAATCAAGACAAGCCTTGTACTCCATACCAGTACCAACGATAGGAGACTCAGTCTTGAGCAGCGGCACAGCCTGTCTCTGCATGTTTGAACCCATGAGCGCACGGTTAGCGTCATCGTTCTCAAGGAACGGGATACAAGCAGTAGCCACAGAAACTACCATTTTAGGTGAAACGTCCATGAAGTCGATCTTCTCTCTCTCGATCTCGAGGATCTGATCTCTGTATCTGCCGTTTACCTTAGGTCTGGCAAACTTGTTGTCCTCAGTAAGAGGCTCGTTTGCCTGAGCGACCATGTAGTTATCTTCAACGTCAGCCGTCATATAAACAACTTCGTCAGTTACAACGCCTGTTTCCTTGTCAACACGTCTGTAAGGAGCTTCGATAAAGCCGTACTCGTTTATCCTTGCGAAAGAAGCAAGGTAAGAGATAAGTCCGATGTTAGGACCTTCAGGCGTCTCGATAGGACACATTCTGCCGTAGTGAGTATAGTGAACGTCACGAACCTCGAATCCGGCACGGTCTCTTGAAAGACCGCCAGGGCCGAGGGCTGAAAGTCTTCTCTTATGAGTAAGCTCAGCCAGAGGGTTGTTCTGATCCATGAACTGTGACAATGGAGAAGAACCGAAGAACTCTCTGATAGCCGCAGTGATAGGTCTTATATTGATAAGAGCTGTAGGAGTAACGACCTCAGTGCCCTGTGACTGAATGTTCATTCTCTCACGGATAACTCTTTCCATTCTTGTGAAACCGATCCTGAACTGGTTCTGAAGAAGCTCGCCTACTGAACGGATTCTTCTGTTGCCAAGATGGTCGATATCGTCAACAGTACCAACGCCCTCGCAAAGGTTGAGGAAATAAGAAACCGTAGCGATAATATCATCGATAGTGATGTGCTTTGGAACGAGGTCGTCAGCCTTAAGTTTGATGTTCTCCTTAAGCTCTTCCTCATTCTCAGAATCCTCAAGAATTTCCTTGAGAGCCTTGAAAGATACCTTTTCGTTGATGCCAAGCTCAGTGCAGTCAAAATCAACATAAGCGTTGATGTCTACCATGCCGTTGCCTATGATCTTAACTTCGCACTCTTCAAGCTTTGTAACAGCCTCGCCTGTTGCGGAAGTAAGATGCTCCTTTACCTCAACGTCAACGTAAGCCTCCATAACACCTGCGGTCTCGATCTCCATAGCCTTATCAAAGCTGATAAGATCGCCGGCCTCAGCCATTACCTCGCCTGTCATAGGATTTACAACAGGTCTTGAAAGTCTGTGACCTGAAAGTCTTGAACCAACGCCAAGCTTCTTGTTGTACTTATATCTTCCGAATCTTGAAAGATCGTATCTCTTAGCGTCAAAGAACAGGTTGTTCAGGTGAGTAACAGCAGAATCTACTGTAGGAGGCTCGCCCGGACGAAGCTTCTTGTAAACCTCAAGAAGAGCTTCCTCTCTGTTAGCAGTCTGATCCTTCTGCATGATAGTCTGAGTAAGTCTTTCATCAGGACCGAAAACTTCCTCGATCTCCTCGTTAGTACCAATACCGAGCGATCTCAGGAAAGTAGTAAGAGGGATCTTTCTGTTTTTATCGATTCTGACATAAACCACGTCGTTAGAATCCATTTCATATTCAAGCCAAGCGCCTCTGTTAGGGATAACAGTTGTCTTGAAAAGATCCTTACCGGTCTTGTCCTTATCAAAAGCGTAATAAACACCTGGTGAACGCACCAACTGAGAAACGATAACACGCTCTGCACCGTTGATAACAAAAGTTCCGCTGTCGGTCATTTTAGGGAAGTCACCCATAAATACCTCGGACTCCTTGATCTCGCCGGTCTCGGTATTGTTAAGTCTTGCAGTAACTCTCAGTGGCACTGCATAAGTTACATCTCTCGCCTTGCACTCTGCAACAGAATACTTAGCCTCTTCGTCGAAATGGTATCCAACAAAAGTCAGCTCCAGCGTACCATTATAATCAGTAATAGCTGAAACATCTCTGAAGACCTCCTTCAGACCTTCATCGAGGAACCACTGATAAGAGTTCTTCTGCACTTCAATAAGGTTAGGCATCTCCAGAACCTCATTGATCTTGGCAAAGCTCTTTCTCGTGTTCTTACCAAGTTTTACGTCCTTGACATTCACCATAGGCTCAATCACTCCTTAATTTATTTGGAAAATACATTTATATAACACTATATAACAATCGTATTCGCCAGTGGTTTTGGCGGTGTTTTCCATGATTTTCTGCACTCAAAAACGCATGAAATAGGTGGAAAACTCCATTATGATACAGTATACTATTATATTATATTAGCAAGCCCTTGTCAAGCATTTTAGCTTACACATCTCGCCGATTTTCCTATTTTCTCCGATTTGAACAAAAATCGCACAATTCGACGCAGAAACTTCTACTATTACCAATGTGTTATCAAATCGTAAATTTTTCGTTTACTCACCTGCTTTTATCACCCCCCGCCTCATTACCTCCGCCCTGACCTACCCTTTATTTCATCACTATCTGCACCAACTTGTCTGCCATTACATAATAAATCCGATTTACTTGTCATATCCAACAAAAAATCACTTAACAAATTGTGCAAACAAATGATTTATGTTTTAATTTGGCAACATTTCTGCAATTGTTGCATTTTTTATGCAACAAAAGGGGTGATTTTCGGGATAAGTAGAAAGCGTTTTGATACTTGCGGGCACGTACAAGCCCTGCGACTTAGTGAAACCGAGGTGCGTTTCTGGAACAGGCTGTAGAGAACTTGTGTCAAAGCGTGGGTGTGCATTGCGGTATTTTGTGTATACGCAACCAATGGCATAATACCCAATGTCGCACCCCGAATGTAACTTGAAAATCAAATAAAAATTCGGACACACTCATAAAATTACGGCAACAAATCTGTAGGGGCGAACAGCGTTCGCCCGACAAACCTTGCGTTATCCGTACAACATACGTCAACAATGTGTGTTATCCCCAACAACATTTATGTTTTCACAAACCATGTAGGGGACGGCGCCCTCGACGTCCCGCTCGGAGGTGTAATGCTGTGATTGTTGTATCTTTGATGCCAAATTATTTTCGAGGTACATTATTGTGATATTCCCCGATAATTCAAAGGGCAAGAAATAGCGGGCTGTCGCATTTTTGTGAGCTTGCGAACAGAAATTTCGCCAAGCCCCTACAATTTTTATTGATAGTTTATTCCTCCGCAAAATCGCTCCGCTCTTTGCGTATCTACATTGCGCTTAGGGCTAGAAAAGCGGTGCAGATTTTATACTCCGATATCACTTTTATCTGATATTTGACTTCTATATGCTTTTGATACTACAATCTGCACCTTGTCGGCTTGCGCCGAATGAGGCTCTGCCTCATACTCCGCTAGGGGCTTTGCCCCTAGACCCCACAAGCCCTCTAGCGCCGGGCTTGAGCGTGCGCTTTATCTCTCGCTTCGCTCGGTGCTTTATTTTACTTTATGCTTGCAATTTACTTTGGCTTGCTATGCTCATTCCTCACTCCTCACTTAAATCCCCCCTCCGACAATTTTTTTACCCAAAACTGTGTTATGTTTAAACTGAGTTTATAAAACCCTATTATAATATCTTTACAATAACAAAAATAGGAGAAAATATATGCTTAGTTTAAAGGACATAAAAAAAGATTATGTCGTTGGTGATTCCACCGTTTCTGCCCTTAAAGGCGTTAGCATTGATTTTCGTGAGAATGAGTTCGTTTCTATCCTCGGCCCGTCAGGCTGCGGAAAAACCACTCTTTTGAACATTATCGGCGGCCTTGACAGATATACCAGCGGTGACCTTAACATTAACGGCAAATCTACCAAGGATTTCAAGGATTGCGACTGGGATTCCTACAGAAACCATTCCATAGGCTTCGTGTTCCAGAGCTATAACCTTATACCGCACCAAACAGTGCTTTCAAACGTTGAGCTTGCTTTGACCCTCTCAGGTGTTTCAAAGTCAGAAAGACGTGAAAGAGCCGTCAAGGCTCTCGAGCAGGTGGGTCTTGGCGACCAGCTCCACAAAAAGCCTAATCAGATGTCAGGCGGTCAGATGCAGAGAGTTGCCATTGCAAGAGCACTTGTGAATGAGCCTGACATTCTGCTTGCAGACGAGCCTACAGGTGCGCTTGATACTGAAACAAGCGTGCAGATAATGGAGCTTTTGAAGAGCATTTCAAAGGACAAGCTTATTATAATGGTAACGCACAATCCTGAGCTTGCAATGAAATATTCTTCAAGAATAATCAAACTTCTTGACGGAAAGGTCATAGACGATTCCGACCCTCTTGACAAGAATGTTGTTGAGCCTATCAAAAAGCCTGAAAAAGAGCCTACAAAGGCTGACAAAAAGGCGGCGAAGAAAGAGCGCAAAAAGCTTAAAACTTCCATGAGCTTCCTTACTGCACTGTCTTTGAGCCGAAACAATCTTATGACAAAAAAGGCAAGAACGCTTCTTACCTCTTTTGCAGGCTCTATTGGTATAATCGGTATCGCACTTATTCTTTCTATCTCAAACGGCGTTCAGTTTTATATAGATCAGGTGCAGTCTGATACACTTTCAAGCTATCCGCTTCAGATAACAAAGACCACCGCAAGTATAGGCGAGATAATGAACACCATGGCGAAAAACCATGAGGATTCAGCAAACCACGATAAAGACAAGGTCTATTCTCAGAATGCCATGGGCGAGATGATAAATACTCTCATGGAAGAAACAAAGGTCAACAATCTGGAGAAGTTCAAGAAATATCTTGACGATAACAGCGACCTGAAAGACCTTACAAGCGATGTTCAGTACACATACGCCACTACACTTAACGTTTTCACGGAGAGCGACAGCGGTGTAATGCAGGTCAATCCGTCAACGCTTCTTGAAGATATGGGATATATGTCCTCAACTCAGATGGAAGCAATGTCCATGAGTGGCTCAATGGGTGGCATGATGGGCATGGGTACTGACGTATGGAGCGAAATGATAGATAATGAGGAGCTTATCGACAAGCAGTATGACGTTATTGCAGGACGTTTGCCTGAAAAGTATAATGAAGTTGTGCTTGTAGTTGATAAGAACAACGAGATAAACGACTATGTGCTTTATTCTCTCGGACTTCTCGACCCAAGCTCACTTAACGGCATAGTAAGACGTGCCATGGCAGGAGAGGATATATCCGTTGACAGCGAACAGCACGTTTATACCTATGATGAGCTTCTTGACCTGAAATTCAAGGTCGTTCCTACACCTGATCTCTATAAGAAAAAAGACGGTGTGTGGGAAAATATGACAGGCGATGAGAGCTACATGAAAAAGGCTGTTGCAAACGGCACAGAAATAAGTGTAGTCGGTATCCTGCGACCTGACGAGGACGCTTCCTCTGCTTCCATAAGCGGTGCGATAGGCTATCGTCATGACCTTATGACATATCTTATCGACGAAGTAGATAACAGCGAGATAGTAAAAGAGCAGATAGCAAATCCTGACATAGATGTTTTCACAGGACTTAAGTTCAAAACGGATGAGAATGCGGCAGATACAGACAGCAGTTCAGAAACCGTTTCCGACAGCACAGCCGATACAGAAAGCAAGGCTGACAAAACAGCAGACAGCTCCGACACAGATAAGAAGGCTGGTTTGGTTGCAGGCGACAGCTCTATGGAAATTCCTGAGGGAATGACCGAGGAGCAGTATAAGGCTCTTATGGAGCAGAGCGGTGCTTCCGATACAGGCGAGCTTGCAGATATGGGCATGAATGCCATGGGTTCAATGGATATGTCAGCAATTCAGGGCGGTGATATGTCATCGCTTACTGAAACTCAGAAGAAGTATATAGCTTCACTTTCTGATGAGCAAATGGAGCTTATGAAGCAAATGCTCAAAGAACAGTCCGACACAAATGCGGATCAGCTTGCAAACAGCGGAAAATATTCCACTTCAAACTATGACAACAACATGAAAACTCTTGGCTATTCAGTTGTTGAAGACCCTGACAGCATAAATATCTATCCTGTGGACTTTGCTTCAAAGGAAAAGATAATAGATATTATCGACGATTACAACGACAGTGTTGGCGAAGAGGACAAGATAGAATACACAGACTATGTGGGTCTTATGATGAGTTCTATCACGTCTATCATAAACGCTATCAGCTATGTTCTTATCGCATTTGTTGCGATTTCACTTGTCGTATCATCTATCATGATAGGCATTATAACCTACATCTCAGTTTTGGAAAGAACAAAGGAGATAGGTATTCTGAGAAGTATAGGTGCTTCAAAGAGGGATATATCAAGAGTGTTCAATGCCGAAACAGTTATCGTGGGATTTGTGGCAGGTGCATTGGGAATAATTATCTCCTATCTGCTCACAATACCGATAAACATGATAATCGCACATCTTACAGACGTGCCGATAAGAGCTTCAATACCTGTCAGTGCGGCAGTTATACTCATTGCAATAAGCGTTTGCCTGACGCTTATCGCAGGTCTGTTCCCGTCAAGAGTGGCGGCAAAGAAAGACCCTGTTATCGCACTGAGAACAGAATAGTTTATTTTAGATCCCAAGGAGGTAATCACTGTGAAAAAGCTTACAGCAGAAAAAATTGACAACATCATGGGCACAATGAGCTGCATCGTAACAGGTCTTTGTCTGATGGCTCTCATTATGATGGGACATTGCTGATTTCCTGACATTTCCATAACAAATTCCTATATAAGCTCTGCCCGTCATACCATTTTGGTTGGCGGGCAGTAGTTTTCTTGTGAATTGGTGCGGTATGGCTTAGAATATTCTATAAACCGTCACAAATTTTACACAATAATAGGTTATTATATAAGCAAAGAATATGAATTAAGGTAGCAACACTCAAGGATTGTATGCAAGCAGATTGCGTGCAAAACCTACAGGCGTTCCTTGTGCGGTGCTGCCTGAATAGGAGGGAATGACTATGGCAAAAATACTTGTTGTAGACGATGAGATAAAAATAAGAGAGATAATCAAAGAGTATGCCGAGTTTGAGGGATATGAAGTAGCTCAGGCTGAGGACGGTATGCAGGCTGTGGAAATGGTGAAAAATCAGGATTTCGATATCATCATAATGGACGTTATGATGCCTAAGCTTGACGGCTATTCAGCTTGCAAGGAGATAAGAAAAATAAAGCAGATACCTGTTATAATGCTTTCCGCAAGGGGCGAGGAGTATGACAAGCTTTTCGGCTTTGAGATAGGCGTTGACGATTATGTAGTAAAGCCGTTCTCGCCAAAGGAGCTTATGGCAAGGATAAGGGCGGTGCTTAACCGTGCGTCAGCTTCTCAGCGCACTGAGGACGTTATAAGATACGAAGGATTAGAGATAAACTTTACAGCCCGTGAGGTAAAGATAGACGGGAAGAAGGTTTCCATGACTCCGAAAGAGTATGACCTGCTTTTCTATCTGGTGAAGAACATGAACATTGCGCTTTCAAGAGAGAAACTTCTTGAAGAGGTATGGGGCTTTGATTTTTACGGTGACGACAGAACTGTGGACACTCACATAAAAATGCTGAGAAACAGCCTTGGAAAATACCGCAATCTTATTGTTACTCTGAGAGGAATGGGATATAAGTTTGAAAAGATCCAGTAAGCTTGCAGAAGTCAAGGAAAAAGTCAGCAATAAGACGGCGGAGATAAAGGCGAAAAGAAGTCTGCGGTCATATGTGTGGATGTATTTTATCTTCTTCACGGCTTTTATTCTTATTCTTATTTGGCTTTTTCAGTATTTTTTCTTGGAAAGATATTATCAGTCGGCGAAGATAAGAGATATTACAGACGCTGCAAATCAGATAATCCAAGCATATGGCACTGACCAGCAGGAGGTAACGAACCGCTCGCTGGCTTTTGACAACAGCCTTTGCATTGTTATAACTGACGAAATGGGCAATCCTCTTGTGATGGAAAACAACATGGGAGCATATTCGCACCTTAACAAAGTCATAAATAAGGGCTATGGCATCGGACTTTTCAAGATGATATCTCAGTTGAAGCAGTCGGACGATAACTACATCACAAAAATTGCTCAGAATGAGAATTTCAAGAGCAAGGAGATTTTTTACTGCACGTCTATCTACACTGACGATTCGGATAAGCAGGCGTATCTTTTCATTGAAAGCTCAATAGAGCCTATAGATTCCACTGTAAGCATTATAAGAGAACAGCTCATTTATATCACTATCATACTTTTTGAACTTGCTTTTATTGTAACTATGTATATCTCAAAGCGACTTTCAAAGCCTATCGTTGACATTACGAACACGGCAAAGAAATTCGGCGAGGGGGATTATGCAGTGGAGTTCAATGGTCATGGCTATTGTGAGATAGAGGAGCTTTCCACGGTGCTTAACAATGCCAAGGACGAGATACAAAAGGTATCGGAGCTTAGGAAAGACCTTATTGCGAACATATCTCACGACCTGAGAACACCGCTCACTATGGTAAAGGCTTATGCGGAAATGATAAGGGACTTGTCGGGGGATAATCCTGTGAAGAGGCAGGAGCATATCCAAGTCATTATCGACGAGGCTGACAGGCTTTCAAGTCTGGTAAATAATCTGCTGGAGCTTTCAAAGCTGGAGTCGGGCAATGCGGAGCTTAAACTCACGGACTTCTCTATAGTTGACAAGCTCAATGACTGCATGACTCGATATCAGATACTCATAGAGCAAAATGGTTATGATATCAAGTATATTCCGGACGAGGACAGAGTGATAACGGCGGACATCGCAAAGCTGGATCAGGTAATTTATAACTTTATAAACAACGCTATAAACTACACGGGTGACAATAAGGTCATTCGTATCAAGCAAATAAACAAGGCTGATGTGGTTCGTATTGAAGTAACAGACAACGGAAAGGGTATTTCTAAGGAACTTCTGCCGAAGATATTTGACAGATACTACCGTGACGCAAAGGTAAAGCGTGACGTGGTAGGCACAGGACTTGGACTTTCCATTTGTCAGGAGATACTCAAAGCCCACGGCTTTGCATACGGCGTTCAATCGGAGGAGGGCAAAGGCTCGACCTTCTGGTTTGAAGCAAAGATCGCAAAGCAGGAGAGCAAGACTGTTCAGAAAATGGAGAGCAGGCTTTCGCTCAGCGGGCTTGAGGAAAAATAGGGTAAAATATAAGAGTGCATTATCTGATGAGGTGGTAATGCACTCTTTTTTTATTATATCAGCGTCTGCCATGGTGAAATAACAAAGTTGGGTTTATAAATAATGATCCATGAGCGGTAATAAAAAAACCGCCTTACATAAAGTAAAGCGGATCGGGTGCAGGGGCAAGCCCCTGAATTTGTAAAAGTGACACACAAATTATCACAGCGGTGACTTCGTGTGTTTACAAAAAAAACTTGACGGGAAATGCCCGCCACGGAGAAACAATGGTTGGGTTTTAGATAAAATTGATGAGCGGCAATAAAAAACCGCCTTACATAAAGTAAAGCGGAATTGGGTGCAGGGGCACGCCCCTGCTGGTGGAGGTGAGGAGAATCGAACTCCTGTCCGAAAGCCTATCCCCACGAACTTCTACGAGTGTATTCTGTTATTGCGGAAAACTCCCGTTCCCTTGCACAAAGGCAAACAGACACGCCTGTGTGTTTGGTAGGCTGTGATACATCACAAGGCTACAGCCGTCGCTTTGTAACGTTCACCACTGATCGACGCCTTTACCAAAGCCGTGGTACTCTAAGGCAAGACGAGCGCTGACTTAAGCAGCAGCTAATTCAAAATTATCGTTGTCGTCTAATTTTAAAACGTACGCCGTTTAAAGAGTGTGCGCTCCTCTACTCGCTTATCGTGCTTCAAAACCCCCGTCGAAACCTTTACACCCCCAGGTTAGCTTCGCTCCTTCATGGCACGCTCTATATCACGCTGTGCGGCTTTCTTTGCCATGTCGTCACGCTTGTCATAAAGCTTTTTACCTTTGCAAAGCCCAAGTGCAAGCTTGACTCTGCTGCCTTTGAAATATAGCGACATCGGGATAAGCGTAAGACCCTCCTGCTGTACCTTTCCGAACAGCCTCAGTATCTCACGTTTGTGGAGCAGCAGCTTTCTCTCCCGGCGTGGATCACGGTTGAAAATATTGCCGTGTTCATAAGGGGATATGTGCATACCCTTGACCCACATCTCTCCGTCCTCGATAGAACACCAACTGTCTTTCAGATTGACGCCGCCATTCCTTATAGACTTGACCTCTGTTCCCACAAGCTCGATACCACACTCTATCTGCTCCAGCACGAAATAATCGTGACGCGCCTTTCGGTTGTCGGCAATCTGCTTTGTGCCTTTTTTGTCTATCGCCATACTGCTCACCTCCCGTGGAATATTATTATAACACCATTTCATGCCTTTGTCAACAGGCAAAGAGTTCAAAAAATTGTACAAATGGTCGTAATGTTTAGATTTTTACGCATCTCTGTGTGTGCTTATGTGCAAATTCGAGTATTGAAATAGCTTTTATGGTGTGATATAATATTAGATGTGAGAAATAGTTAGTTGAAAGATGAGAGAAGATCCGGTATGAAAAATAAGAAAATAGATATGTTAAACGGTCCGCTTGTGGGCAAGATCGTTATTTTTGCACTGCCCCTTGCATTGTCAAGTATTTTGCAGCAGCTTTTTAACTCCGCTGACCTTGCGGTGGTGGGCAGATTTGACAGCGACAAAGCCATGGCGGCGGTTGGAAGCAATTCTTCATTGGTGAACCTTATTGTAAGCCTTTTTCTGGGGCTTTCTGTCGGTGCAAACGTTGTGGTGGCCAGGCTTATAGGTCAGGGGAGAAAAGATAAGGCAAACGAGGCTGTACATACGGTGGTGCTTTTGGCGGTCATAAGCGGATTTATCATACTGGGTGCAGGCGAGATACTTGCACCGATACTCCTTGGCATGATGAATGTGCCTGACGATGTTTTAAAGCTTGCAACGCTGTATCTCAGGATATTCTTCTTTGCAATGCCTTTTATCGAGATATACGATTTCGGTTCGGCAGTGCTTAGGAGCAAGGGCGACAGCACCCGACCTCTTTACGCTCTTATCACCGCAGGCGTTATAAATGTTATTCTGAACCTTGTGTTCGTGATCGTGTTCAAAATGGGCGTGGCAGGCGTTGCAACGGCAACTGTTATATCAAACTTTTTCAGTGCCTGCATGATACTTTACTTTCTTACCCACGAGGAGGAGATGCTAAGACTTGATTTCAGAAAGCTCAGGATACGCTGGGAATATCTCCTCGGAATCATAAAGATAGGCTTGCCGGCTGGTTTGCAGAGCATGGTTTTCTCACTGTCAAACGTTGTGATACAGGCGGCGATAAACAGCTTCGGTTCAGACGGTATCGCCGGAAGTACAGCGGAACAGAATTTTGAGTTCATGGCATATTTTGTGATAAACGCTTTCGCTCAGACTGCGACCACATTTACAAGTCAGAATTTTGCGGCTCAGGATAAGGAACGCTGTAAAAAGATATACAGGCTTTGCACCTTTATCGGGCTTGCAAGCTGTCTTGGGCTGAGTATGATATTCATTATTGGCAGACACCTTTTTATACAGATCTTCTCAACGGACGAGAACGTTATACACTACGCAATGATAAGAATGTGGTCAGTTTGCCTGCTGGAGCTTCTTACGGGCGTTTACGAAATATCGGGCGGCTGTCTTAGGGGAATGGGTCACTCTATGACACCTGCGGTCATAACTGTGCTTGGCACCTGCGTGTTCAGGCTTGTGTGGGTGAACACGATCTATGCGGCTCACAGAAGCTATCTTATGCTCATGATAGTTTACCCTGTTTCCTGGGTGATAACAGGCACTGCGGTAACAGTGGCTTACTTTATCATACGGCGCAAAGAGTTTGCACAGATAGGAAAACGCAGGGCGGATATTATTTGATAGACAGGCGACAATTCAGATAGACGTGGGAAGGGGCAAACGCTGTTCGCCTCTACAGAAAAAGATAATTCTGCACTCTGAAAGCTTTAGGATTTTCGGAGCGCAGATTTTTTTTGAAAAAAGTCGCAACTGTCCAAAAAAAGTTACCACAAATGATTTTTAGTGTGATATAATACATACATCAGGAACGAACAAAGACTTCTGCACACTCCTTCTAAATTGTTTAAATTGTGTTTTATTTGTTATCTTATGGTGTTTACTACTCTTTTGTTTGATTTTGTTTTGGTTTTTGAAACTTTGCGATGTTTTCATAATACCCCTTTACTGTGTTCCTGAGAGCAGAAGTCATTTTTTTACCGCAGTTCAAAAAGAACTGCGGTATCTTTTTTTATATGTTATATAAGCCTATAAAAACAGGCGTCATGCCTTTGATACAAAGCCTTTTCGCAGAATGGGGATAAGTATTCCGCCAATGGAGTTGCCAAGGGACATTATAATAAGGTAGCCAAAGGCTTTAACGCTCCACAGGTCTGCTATGGTAAAGAAATACATATTAGCGACGCAGTGTTCAAAGCCGCTGAGGATAAAGACCACAACGGGGAGAAATATTGCAAGTATCTGTCCCACAGGGTTTTGGATAGTTTTATAGCCGTCTGCGGCAACGAACATAAGTATTCCGCAGAAAAATGATAGGATAAAAACGCTTGTGATATTATCCCCAAGCTTTATATTGCAAAGCTCTGTGGCTTTGTCGTTTATGGTGGATATGCGTGTTTGGGTAATAAGCAGGGCGGAGAGGACAGCTCCTGCAAAATTGCCGAGCCATATCAAACCAAGCTCACCGAGATAAGAGGGTTTGTTTTCCACTGCATAGCCGACTTTTCCTGTGAAGAGATCAAATCCAAAGGACAGTATCACAAACAGTCCTATGCCGAAAAGAAACGCTACCAGATATTTGTTAGGGCAGGAAAGATAGACTGTTCCGCCTATGGCTATCGCCACGCCTGTGAGCAAAGAACGCAGAAATATGTCGATAATTTTTTTCATGTAAATTCTCCTATAATTTTTTTGTGACAAAGCACTGTGTTATTATACTATATTATAATGGCTGTTTCAACAAAAAAGTGGCATTGTTTACACTTATTTTGATTTTTGTTTCCAAGTAAGCCATGGGTAACATGAACTTTGTGACATATTTCTTGTGATATTGGAGATATGCAATGTGAAGAATAGTCAGAACAGATCCAGCATACTGTCAAGATAAATTTGCTCTCTGACCTTTAGCTGATGTTCGGGTCTTGTCATATAGTAGAGCAGAAATTCAAGTATCAGGGCACTTCCAAGGCTTCTGCCCTCTATTTTGAAGTTTGAAAATCCCATGGGAAGATAGGTGTTTTGGATATCCTCTATGCCGATAAAGGCAGGGCTTTCCATGGCTTTTGAAAAGCGGTAGCCCTCTGAGGCATTGGGTGCTTTGCAAACATGGTCGGGGCAGTTTTCACCGAGATTTTTGCGGCTGACGTTTTCATAGCAGTTTTTTCGGTCTGCACAGCCTATATAACAGCACTCGTTGCAAAGAAACTCCACTTTGTTTTTCTGCTGAGAGGAGAGTGTAGAGAGCTTATCAAAGGCTTTGTTTAGGCGAAAGTCGGGGACTACATAGGAAAAATCGTCACGGTCAAGCTCGTTTACAAGCTGAGAAAACTCGGTAAGGACTTTTGTGGTAGAGGACACAAAATAGAGATGGGGATAATTCTCTTTCAGATATGAAAGAAGCAGGTCGGAGCATATTATCACACCATTTTGTGGAGGCGGGCTTTGGGAAAACAGCCTGCAAAGGTCGTTGCACTTTTTGTCTGAAAGGTGTTCTTCTCTTAGCAGGGAATTGCTGAAGGTCAGCCGTGAGGAGATGTTATATTCTTTCATAAGGTCGAGGACTTCTCGTGGAGAATGTTTGCCGAAGCCTGCTCGTCCGCCGCCCCATATACAGTCGGCAGGTGCGCCATAGACAGAGCCTATTTCGCACCAGTCATAGAAATAATCTCTATGCTCACGGAATATAGGCAGGAAAGCGGCGTAAAGGTCATAAAACTCGAAAAGCCCCGGCAGGTGGTAATATGCTTTACTGGTCATGTGGGGTCACCTCTTTTTTTTATCATTATAGCATGGCGGGGGTGGGAAGTCAAAGTTATTTTTCCATTACTACTATCTTGTTTGAGATATTGCTCACAGGCTTTATCTTTTTAAGAAGCTTTGGTTTTTCATTCATATTCATTTTCTTCCTCCTGTGGTGTTATTAAGATAGCTGCGACTAACTCGTTCTTTTTTTATGATAGCACATTGAGGGGAAAATGTCAATAGAGGTGGGGCGGATAGGGGAGTTGGGGCAGAAAAATACCGATACAGGGGAGCTGTATCGGTGGATATATCTGAAGTTAGTTATTGTTATATCAATAATCTCCCAATATCATTAGAATGTCTTTACCGTATTTTAGGCATTTGGCATCACCAAAGCCTTTTATTGATTTTAGTTCTTCTAAAGTTTGAGGATTAGTTTTTATTATCTCTTCAAGCTGAGCATTATTAAAAATGAAATATGGCTTGATTTTTTCCTTAACACTTTGTTTGTAGCGATAGTCTTTTAATGCTTTATATACAGGTGAATTTTCAATGCTGTCAAAATATGTGTTTTTAATTGGCTCTTCCTTTACAGTAACTGTTTTTTCCTCATTGACTTCAAGCTGATATTTGGCAGTATAGTCAGTAGTATTTGGAATGCTGCTTTGCAGAAAGAAATCAGCCAATTCTTTCATTTGCTTATCTGACATATTTTCGTTTCGGCTTTCGTCATTCAGTCTTTTTATATAGCTGTTAAGTCCGTCAACTTTAACTATCTTGGATTTTATATCCTTAGGTGCATACTTCATGTCAATTATGGTTTTTGGATTAGCTAAAACAACTACTGACTTATATGTATCGTCAAAATAATGTTCAAAAATAGCCTTGGTGAGTAAGCCTTTAGTGTTTCGACGCTTTTCTTTTATCATATCCAAATGACGCTGATTTTGAGTTATAGGGCTATATATACCTTCTTTATGATAGCGTTTTCCAAATTGAATGGTTCTAGTGAAATCTCCCTGATTATTAACAGTAATATTTCCATAGAGGTTTTTGCACTCAATTATCAGTATCACTTTTCGTGTGATTACTATATAGTCTATCTGCGTTGTAAGTCCATTTTCTTCAAAGAAAATATCGTGAAGAATATACATAGGCATATGACTGTTTTTCAGCTCAAATATCAATGCCTCTTCGCCTTTTATGCCATAGTAAACAAGTTTTTTGTCCTGTTCTATTTGTTCCTTGACACTTTCGGGTGCAAGCTTTGAATAAAAGTCCAACTGCTCAAGTTGTTTTTTCGCACTGCTGTCCTCTTTTAGTACCACAGGTTCACGAAGTTTATCAAATAATCCCATATAATTTTCCTCCGATAGTTTTTTAGATAGTGTTATTATACCATATGCCGTATGTCATTTCAAGTATTTTACTTTGCAGTGTGGTACAATTATTGTAGTACTACACAGATTAAAAGGGCTTGACTTTGAGGGCTGTTGAAATATTGCGGATAATGTGATATACTGTCAATAAACGAAATACCGCAGAAACGATAGGACGGACAATGTGCTTGTCAGGTTTTCTTCTTTCGCAAGGCTAAGTGAGGCTTATCCTAATTATTTTGCGGATATAGGGGAATTTGTTGGCGTTGTAAAGGGGTACTTGAAGTGAGATACATTACAGAGGTGACGGCAAAATGACATACCATTATTATGGCGACAAAAATGCTGATATTGTTCTTATCCAGCCTGTGGGCGACCATGATCTGCCTGAGATAGAAAACGAGGTGGCAGAGATAAAAAAGCTCACGAGTGTGGATTTTCAGCTTATTGCGGTGAAGGTCGAGGATTGGAACAGGGAGCTTTCACCATGGGAAGCCCCTGCGGTATTTGGCAATGAGGGCTTCGGCAATGGAGCGGAAGACACTCTGGCGGAGATATTAACGCTTTGCTCGGACAAGAGCAAGAATTATTACATTGGCGGATATTCTCTGGCAGGGCTTTTTGCCTTGTGGGCGGCGTTTCAAACGGAGAAATTTTCAGGCGTTGCGGCGGCTTCTCCGTCGGTGTGGTTCCCTGATTTTGTGGGGTATATGAAAGAGAATAAGATAAAATGCGATGCTGTTTATCTCAGCCTTGGTGACAAGGAAGAAAGGACGAAAAATGCGGTCATGTCAAAGGTGGGCAACTGTATCCGTGAGAGTTATGATTTGCTGACGGGGCAGGGTATCGAATGCGCCCTTGAATGGAACAAGGGCGGGCATTTTAAAGAGCCTGCTTTGCGGACAGCTAAGGGGTTTGCTTGGGTGATGAACGGAAGATAGGGGAATGGCAATGGATAAGAAAAATTGTAAAACAGGCTTATGATATCGCAAAACTAAGAGACAAGTCGATCAAGGGAACAAAAGAGACAATATATTTTGACAACGCATCTATTGGCGTACTTCCAGAGATCATTACGGAAAATAATATTGTTGTTGCAAGCTCCAATAATGGTGCAGTGCAGAATATCGTAAATGAGCTTCCACTTACCAAGGAACAAATCGACCAAAAGTTTGTTGAGAAGCTTAAAGGTGCTGACTATTTTTGCAGTATCGCTCTCAAATAAAGCCTGTACTCACAATGGATTCAAACATTCTGAATATGCTTAGAGAACATTTTGGAGTGACTGAAAAATATTTATCAAATTCCGCATCAACACAGACATTGACTGAATGTTGCTGCTACCCGTGCAAAAAAAGAATTTTATATTGTTGGAGATAAAAAATTATATCTGAATTGCGGCGGTGATACGCTGTTTGACGGGCTTTTTGCGTGGCGGAATTTCTAAATTTGGGATTATGGCATGGCGGGGGTGGGAAGTCAATGTTATTTTTCCATTACTACTATCTTGTTTGAGATATTGCTCACGGGCTTTATCTTTTTAAGAAGCTTGAATATTGGGATAAACTCCGCCATGCCCTCGGCGAGGCTGTGGTCTTCAATGTGGCGGAAGTTCGGGAGAAGCTTTGCAAGCTCTTTGCCGTCCTTGACGCCCCATGTGAATTTGGCTTTGCTGCCCTCAATCGACTTTTCTTTCATACGCTTTACCATAGTGGGGCTCATCGTCTCGACCAATACTGTGACGTGTTCAAAGCGTTTGTTTATGACATCAAAAATCTCCTTTACGTCCTTTTCTGAGAGGTACATAGTCAGACCCTCGATAATGACGATAGCAGGGGCATCGTGCTCGGTTATTTCTCCGCTCCAATCGTCCATGGCGGACATTGCTATCTGGGATATCTCGCCTGATTCAGGGAGAAGCTTTTCTCTCACGGCGATAGTTTCGGGCAGGTCAAGGTTATACCAATGGGTGTAGCCGTTCATTCTGTAACAGCGTGTATCAAGTCCGCAGGCGATATTCATCACCACTGCGCCTTTGTTTTTTGCAAGATACTTGTTCGCAAGCTTATCGAGGACTATTGTCCTTGCCACAACGCCACTGTGCATTGCTGAGTCCTTATCGGCAAGTGAAAAATCATAGTTTATCTTATCTATTATCTCCACGGCTTTTGTATCTTTTATCGCACCCCTTGTTTTGGTTTCCTTTGCACGGGCATACACGGTTTGCAGCATAGTTTCAGGCACGCCTGAGAGCTTTGGCTTTTCATTCATATCCATTTTTCTTCCTCCTGTGGTGTTATTAAGATAGTTGTGACTAACTCATTCTTTTTTTTATGATAGCACATTGAGGGGGAAATGTCAATAGAGGTGGGGCGGATAGGGGAGTTGGGGCAGAAAAATACCGATACAGGGGGCTGTATCGGTGGTTTTGTTACATCTTGTCAACATAAAACTCACTGTCTGTTTCAAAACAGTATGCGCACAGACGTCCGCCTGAGGCACAGCCACAGTCTATGGCTATGTGTCCGTTGGCTTTGTAGGCTTCGGGTATGCCGTGGTTTGGGATATTGGCTGTAGGGGTGTGACCTGTCACAAGGAAAGTATTCGGGTCGCTGAAATAGCGTTTTGAATAGTCGGCACGCTCCCAGATAAGCTGGTGGAGGGTATATTCATCAAGGGGCTTATCCTCGCTAAAGCCCCCGAGACCTGCATGGGTGAGGACAAAGCGTTTGCCGTTTATGGTGATATCCTCATACATTGAGAAGCTTTTAAGAAACTCCATAAAATCCATGCGGTCGGCTTTGGAGAGGGAGATAAATTCGCTGAAAGTGGGTTTTCCTCCGCTGGTGAGCCAATCAATCAGGTCTAGCCGTTCGTCTTTTGTAAGCTTGCTCACATCATTTTTTATGAGGTGGCGGAGATTGATATAGGCAAGGTGTTCGTGGTTGCCGAACAGCGTGATAACATTATCACGAGCCATGATGTCGTTATAAACCTCCATAGGCTTTTCGCCCCTGTCGCATATGTCACCTAGGATATAGAGGGTATCGTCCTCAGAGAAGCCTATTTTTTCCAGAAGCTTAATATACTCCTCATAACAGCCGTGGATATCAGATATTGCATATGTCATAAAAGCACCTCGCTGGGTTTTGGGTCGGGTTTCTTGTCTATTCTATTATAGCATACTTAGGGGTAAAATTGGGGAGGTTTGAAAAATTTTTTTACCCATTGGCATAGAGTTCGCTTCAAGCTGTATAATGGGGATAAGCTCATGGAACTCTTTTGGCTTATGTTATCTGAGTGAACCCTTGGTGCTTATAGGTGTTGTCACCACCGCAAGGTCTGCCACGCTGCTTTTCAGTGTGGCGAGAGCCTGTGGTGTTGTGTGGCCATTGTTTTGATAATAATTTAACTGTACCTTTATAAACTGAAATTTGTCGAACGAAAGAAAGGTTTTTGTTGTTTACTGATCATGTAAGATCATTGCTCAAATATGCAAGCGTACTTTGGATCTTCTGTAATTAACTTCTTTTCCTTCTCTGGAAAGGAAGTCGCAGTCTTTACTAAAAAGCTTGGCTCACATACAATTACTTTATGACCTGTCGGATTTACAGATTTCAACAGTGATGAAGTAAAATGCTCATCGTTATTCTCATCATTTATGCTCTTATTATTCCGTTCTTCCCATCTTTTGAATTGTTTAATTTTCCATTGTTCAAATTTAATATATTGCTCAAACGCTGAATCAAAACAGTCCATTGCAACTTTATGATCTCCGATATTATTTGCGATTTTGACGCATCTCATATCTATAAAACATAAGTCACTGTGAAATCCATGGCATTCAGTACCTACTATTTTATCAAACAACTGTCGAGTCAATAAAAGAAGCTCCAATCCTTCTCGACTATTATTCAGCTCATTATTACACACTATCGCTTCATCGAGTGATTTTTGAAAAGCATGAAGAAGCTCTAACACTGCGTCTCCACGATATTGTTCAGCCCTTTTCTCATCATTTATACTGCCGATACTTCCTAAATTTCCTAGCAGAACTTGTCTGCACAATTCAAGGTCGGGCTGTTCAGATGCTTTCTGCTCGGCTTTTTCATATTTACCAAGGCAGGAATATACGGATAATAACGGAATGATACACGATTGGTCATGAGGCAATAATTTCTCATACAGTTTAGCGGCTTCTTCCCAAAAGATATTTGGCTCTTTGCCTTTATTTTTCCAACCTTGCTTATGTAAAGCACAAGCAAGCTTGGTCTTAAAATCCACTCTGTCTGGAAACTCTTCAAGCCCTCTACGCATTAGGGCAATACACTCTGTCATATCATCGTTATTATTTATCAGCCATTGAGCCTTATCATTATATTCCTGAATAATTCTGTTCCTGTCATTATTATAGCCAAACAATTCATCGATCGATATATGGAAATAGTTAGCTATCGATGGGATCATCTCCATGTCCGGATAACCGCCATTTGCCTCCCACCTTGAAATGGCTTGTGGCGTAACACCTAAGGCGGTGGCTAGGTCCTCTTGCTTCCTTCCTGTCACCTTTCGCAGTTCTTTTATTTTCTCACCAATTTTTACTTGCATTTAAATACCTCCGAATTATTTTATCACCGGTGTACGCTAATTATAGCATAGAGATAAACTCAGGTCAATTATCAATTCGTTGTTTCGTACTCAATGGTTCGTTGCTTTATAAAAACGTCCAAGTGGGCAACATCTCACGATTTTGCCACTAAAAAAATAATAAAATGGACAGAATATTCAACTGCCCCAAAATTGTTACCACAAATCTTAAAAAATATGGTATAATATCAGAAATACAGTTTGGAGGTGTGATTATGGAATCTGGAAAAAACAACAGAAACAAGGAAATACTTGACGATTATATAGGCTACAAGCTGGCAACAGAAAACAGCTCTCAGCATAGTTCGTTCAATCTCAAAGGAATCGTTGTCGCTGTGTTGATCATCATAGGGATAGCCATGATCTATGATGCCCTGCGCCTCAAATGCGCACACTCAGGCTGTGACAATACTCCTGAAGAAGGCAGTTGCTACTGTTTGATACATGACCCTAAGTATTACAATAATAAGAACAGCTATACTCCAGTATTCACAACTGCTACAACATCACGTCCGAAAACCACTACAGCAAGTAGTTCAGCTACCAGAGCTACCCATAAGAATACCAATAAAACCTCAACCAGTAAATCTGCTGAGTATGATGCTCATGATTATGACGACCCAGAGGATCTCTATGAGGATCACTATGATGATTTCTATGACTACGAGGATGCAGAGGATTATTGGGAGGAGAATAATTGACTCGTTTTTCATACAAGAATAAGCACATATGCAAAAGACGTTCCATTTGGATAAAATGAAACGCCTGTTGTTTGATAATCGTTTTATTGTAGTCCTATAAACAGGAAAATGTAATGTCTACACGGCAGACGGATAAATCTATGAGATATTGTCCCGTATATTCTACTTTCTAAAATCTCTGGGACTGCACCCGTAGGCTTCTTTAAAGGCTTTTGAAAAATAGCTGTGATCGTCAAAACCGCAAAGCACACAGATAGTATTTATCGAGTCAGATGTGTTTTTTATCATATATGCCGCATTACGCAGACGATAATTTTTTAGATATTCAAACGGCGACTGTCCTGTTATGTTCTTAAAACACCTCAGCACTTCGCTTTTGCTGACAAATGCCGCTGACGCCAGTTATAGGTATTGGAGAATAGTCTTAATAGGAAAGTGTATATCAATATAGTTTTTTTATGTGGGTTCGGTATAGCTTTAGACTATGACTAAGATTTTAGGTACAACACCTAAATGACCTGTCCGTAATTATCCTAGCGAAGATAAGCCCCAAAGGCAGAGCTAGTATTATCAGCAGAGCAGACGCAAGCCATGACGCAGATGTTTCAAGGGACATGACGCCCAAATTATAGAAAGCTTTGTAAAGATATAATCCCGGAACCATTATGACTATGGACGGAACGGTTATGGATATTCTCGGATAGCCCACATACTTTTTCAGCAGCGAGGCGAGTATGCCTGCGGTGAATGCCCCCACAAACGCAGCAGCTGCCGGAGGAAATGAAACAAGGTCAACAAGTTCCAATCTCAGAGTGTTTGCAAGTGCACCTATAACTGCCGCAGAGGCTGCAAGCTTGACAGGGCTGTTGAACATAACGGAAAATCCGAAAACCCCGCAGAAACTTGCCGCAAGTCTGAACAGTATGAACTGCCATAAGGTAAGGTGCAGAGGCAAAAAGTCCATTGGCGTAAGGTGCAGGATAAGTGCCATTAACCACGCCGTCATTGTGGCTACAATTATAATGATGAGGGCGTAGGTCAGCCGCTCGATGCCCGAACGCATATCGAGCTTTGAAAGGTCTATGCCGCTTGTGATGAACGGAAAACCAGGTATAATAAAAAGCATTGCACATATGTAGCCTGCCTCATGCTGCATTTTTATATTGAAAAGTATTTTCGCAAGTTCAAACAGCCCTGCATATGAAAGGCACGCCGCCGATACTGAGGCAACTATTCCAAGCACAAGGGTAAGGTGGTGTTTTGTGAATTTGCTCCGCACATAATTGCCAATGCCTGCACCGAAAAATGCACATATCATCTCGGTCAGTCCACCGCCAAGCAGGAATGTGAACGCTCCGCAGGCAAGTGCCGCCGCAAGGCCCAAAACAGGCGGCGAGTAAAGTCCGTGTATCTTTTCGATATCGTCAAGTTCATTGTGGACCTGTTCGCAAGTCAAACTATCGCAGCGGCTGACAAAATCGTTGATGAAAATTTCAAGACGTGTTAGCTTTGAATTGTTTACTCCCGTGTTAGTAAGGCAAAGAGACTGCGAAAAGCAAGCCTCACCGTCAAAACAGGTGTAGTTTATGGACATAAGCCCGATATCTGCTGTGCAGGTCAGTCCCATACATTCCGACATGGTGTTCATGGAACTTCTCACACGCCACGCTCCCGTTCCGCAGGAGAGAAACATCATTCCCACCCTGCCTATAACAGAGGCTTTTTCTTTTAGGCTCGCCTTTGATACTGGCTCGTCCTTTTCGGCGTCTGTGAAATCGTGCCATGGGATATCCATGTGATTTTTCTTAACTATAGTTTGTGACATTCAGTATCACTTCCGTTTTTAAAGATCAAGGCTGTCTGAGCCTGCTTTTTTCATCATTTCCTCACGGCAGGCAAGCACAATGCCGTCTATCTCGCTGAGGTGCATGAGCATTTTCTTTTCAAACTGATGAACAGGCAGTAAAACGCCGATCTCATCAAATGATTTTCCAGCCTTTTCGCCTGTTTCTTGCCCGTAATAGACCATTGCAGTTGGGGCAGTTTGCTGTATCTTGTGGAAAGTATTCCATATAACATTATATGTCTGAGCCTCGGAAAGTCCAAGCTTTACAGTGTCAGGCAGGGCGTAAAGTATAAGCACGCCACGTCTTTTGTCAACACGCTTTTCCTTAATGTTCATTCCGTCGGTATAGACCCTCATAAGGTCATATCCGTCTGCAAGATAAAGCTTTGAACGTGGTGCACAGCTGTGGTTTTTGTACACATCACGAAATTTCTCGAACTCATGCTTTGTGACAAGCTTTTTCTTTTCTTCAATGACATCGCCTTCAGGGGTCGTAAGGAGTTCAGGATTTTTTCCGGCTTTTCCGTGAAAACGCTTTGGTATAAGGTATGCCTCTCTCAGCAGATCGAAAAGACTTCTTCCACAAAGCTCCAGCAGAAGCGCACTTATATCACCGTTCGTATATGCGGTCAAAAGCACCTGCACAAGATGTTTTGGGTCAGGATCGGTCTGCATATCGTCGTCGCTAAGGTGATCGTAAAGCACGTTGCTGAGCCTTTCGCAAGCACCTTCCGATGCCATTATCCTTGAAAAAAACTGTTCGACTTCATTTTCTTTTGGCAAAACTGTAGGCATATTATTATCTCCTTTCATGTATGTCATATCTCAGCATTTGCAAACATATTGCACTTTTTCAGTATCATTTTTTGTATCTCTGTAGCGGCGGCATTGAGTTTTTTGTCTGCATTTTCTGCAAGAACGATGCTCCTCTTTGGAAACTCTTCATCAGTTTTCAGAATATAAACATCGCCGCTTTGTGCCATCGGTTCTGGTATAAGACCTATGCCAAGGTTGCTTTTCACAAGCGGCATTATCTGATCGGCAGTTGCGACCTCTATATCCGGCTGAAAATCTATTCCATGCTGGAAAAAGAAATCGGAATAGAAATCATATGTCCTTGTGTTTCGGTTAAGTGATATTATAGGGTGGCTGCAAAGTTCCTCAAGAGTGAGCGTTCGCTTTGCAAGATCCTTTAGCTTTGTGCTGCATATGATAAGTTCACGGAACTCTCTGAGCTTATGAAAATTCAGCGAGCCCTCTGTGCTTATCGGCGTTGTTACCACAGCGAGGTTTGCAATGCCGCTTTTGAGAGCAGTCAGTGCCTGAGGGGTTGAATGGTTCAGCAGCTTTATTTTTATTCCCGGATATCTTTCATGGAACTCATTGAGAAGTGGCAGCATAACGCCGTGAAGTGCGGTCTCCGTCACACTTATGGTGACAGTTCCGCTTTGCAGGTCGTTGGCTTTTGAGATCTCATCTTCGCCCTCTGTAATAAGTTCCACCGCCTTTGAGATGTGCTCGTAAAGTATCTCTCCCTCAGGGGTAAGCGTGACGCCGTTTTTCATTCGATTGAAAAGCGTGCAGCCAAGCTCTCCTTCGAGTATTTTTATCACCCTTGTGATATTAGGCTGATTTGTGAGCAGCACTTTTGCCGTTCTTGAAAAGCTGCGGTTCTTGGCGGCATAATAAAATATCTTATAATATTCGTAATTTATATTCACTTTATCACTTTCTTGCTATATCAATATTTTATATCTTGCATATCAATTATATATTTGACTTATATATCTGAGATAATTATAATGGAAAAAGGAGAAAATTAAAGTGCTTAAAAATATTTTTCTTGTTAATTTTTTATGAAGGAATATGATAAAATGATGTTACGATCAAGAAAACAAATGTCTGAAACCAATATGCTCATGATACTTCTGACCATATCAGGGGGCTTGCAGGACGCATATTCGTATTTTGTGCGAGGTGAAGTTTTTTCAAATGCACAGACGGGAAACATTGTGCTTATGAGCACATATGTCGCAAAAGGCAACTGGCACAGGGCGTTGCACTATCTTATACCTGTGCTGGCGTTTGCAATGGGGATTTTCATAGCCGAGCGTCTGCACGCACGTTTCAAGGACGTGGGATTTATACATTGGCGGCAGATAATAGTTTTCACGGAAATGGTGCTGCTTTGCATTGTGGGGTTTATACCGCTTGGCGGTTCATACGATTTTGTTGCGAATGCACTTTCATCATGTGCCTGTGCAATGCAGGTGCAATCGTTCAGGAAAGTAAATAGTTATCCATACGCAAGCACGATGTGCATAGGAAATATGAGAAGTGCAATGGAATCCATAAGTGCATACATGAGGATAGGGGACAAGTCGCTGCTTAGGAAATCGCTGCAATATTTTCTTACGATATTCGTATTTGCCTGCGGTGCAGGAATAGGCGGAGCATATTCATTATACATAGGCAATGAGTTTATATGGATATCTTGTGCATTGCTGCTTATATGCTTTGTGCTTATGTTTATAAAGAGTGAGAATGATATGATGAGGGAGGATATGTAGGGCACATTTCGGTTAGTATTGTATTATAAAGGTCAAAAGCCGCAAGGTCGGACAGCTTTTTTGCTGGTTTGACTTTGCGGCTTTGATTTTGATATAATGAATAAAATAGTTGCAGACGGGGTAGATAGACACCTTGTAAATGTGGGGGAGCGTAGAATTATGATCGACAAAAAATATTATGAAAAAGCGGCAAGGTACGTTGGGACGAGGCTTTGACAGTTGTGATTTTTTATTTTTATAGGGATAAATGATTTTGTGAGGAAAATTGAAAAATTTTTTCGCTGCCCCCTTGAACAAACCTTATTTTATGTAGTATAATTATATAAAAAACAGGAGGAAAAACTATGTCAAACTTAACGATCAGATTTTATTCAAATTGCCTGCGGAGGTATACCACGTTTAAAATGTACCTGCCATGTGACATAAGGCAGGACTGGGGGCAGACAGATACGAAATACTCGGAAAACAGCACCAAAACGCTTTTCTTGCTGCACGGTTATACAGGCGACGCAGAAAACTGGGTGCCTGAATATCTTTCGGACAAGTATAATTTTGCGGTAGTTATCCCCTCGGGCGAAAATTCTTTTTGGCTGGACGGACGCTCGACGGGTCATCAGTTCTGCAAATTCGTCGGCGAGGAGCTTGTGGACTATGTAAGACGAGTTTTCAGACTTGCGAAAGACGGCAGTGAAACATACATTATGGGTCTTTCAATGGGCGGATTTGGTGCACTTCACACAGCATTTGCATATCCAGAAACCTTTGGCAAGGTTGCTGCATTATCTTCGGCTCTTATCGTACACGAAGTCGCAGGAATGTCAGAGGGGCAGGGCAACGATGTGGCGAATTATGAATATTACAGAGAATGTTTCGGTGAAACGTCTGAGGTGCTGAACAGCAGGAACAATCCCGAATTTCTTATAGACGAACTTCAGCGAGAGGGCAAAAATATCCCAGATATATTTATGTGCTGCGGTACAGAAGATTTCCTGCTTGAAAACAACCGTGATCTTCACAAATTTCTTGAAAGCAGAAACGTTTCTCACGAGTATTTTGAAAGCAAAGGCAACCACGACATGATTTTTTGGAGTGAGTATGCTGAAAAGGCGATCAAGTGGATGTTTGAGGAGAAGTAAGAGCGGTGATGTCTTTGCGGTTTCTTATGTGATAATATGAAACACAAGAAACCGCATACAAACTGCACAATATAAAAATACCCTTTGAGAAAAGGATTTCTCCTCTCTCAAAGGGCTTGATAAATGGGAAGTTATAGTGCAATCTTTTTCCATTTTCTAATCTTGGTTCTAAAGGTTCCGAACGGAGCAACTGTATTAACATGTATGAATTTGTATACTTCCCAGACAGCTGTTTTAGTTGCTTCGTCAGCCCATTTTCTCATATGTGGTTTAAATAATTCTTCCTCACTCAGAGAATCAATCATTGCATAAATAGAGTTGATATTCTCATTCAATCTGTCTTTCAATTCTTGCAGTGACAGCTGAGCATATGTATCTGTGAACCATTGATATAATTCGCCAAGCTGATTCCACTTAAAATTATCCGAAGGAGTTTTAACAGGAATACCCTTTCTTTCGTCTGATTCCCATTTAATAACAAGAGTTGTCCAGCCAACCTGATAAGCAAGATTTTCTGCCGGAGTTCGATCGATCTCATCAATTCTCTTATCTTTTAAATGCTCCGGAATATCATTAAATTCTGAAATATATTTTGCAAAGCTTTTATTTATCTCGTTTTTAAGCTCGTCTTTATTCTCATATGTTCTCAATAGTCTATCTCCTCAGCTTCCGATTTTCCAGTTTCAAAAACTGGAATTTGACTTGCCTATTTTCTTAAAATCTCATGTGGAGCTTCTATTTCATTTGCCAAGGTATGCTCTGTTAATTCTGACATCAATTTCAATTTTTTATTAATCAATGGTCGCATACAATTAGGAACATGTTCCTGATGCGCTCTGTGGATTGCTACACATTCCTTACAGTTTCCGTGATAACGACAGGCTTTCAGGCAAGGACAGTGATCTTTGTCTTTATACTCCTTACGAAATTCCGCTGCAAATTCTTCTTGCAGTCTCAGTCCCTCGACACGGTTTCCCTTATGAAATTCTACCATTGCATCCAGTTCTTTCTGGTTCCCTTCAATCTTCATGTTATTATAGTGCCTCCATTTCAACTATTCCTCATTTTCTGATAAATTCCGATTGAGATTTCACCTATTTTAAGAGATTTAATAACTGTTATATTTTGTTATCAAATTTCTCACAAACCATTGAAAATACTAAGTTTGTGACAGGTGTGCTTTCCCTTATATATTCCCTTGTGTTATATCGTTCCATCAGTGTTTATGGACTCTGGTAAGGGAAAAAGCAATGGAAACAAAATCATATAACACAGTATAACACAAAATGAAACTGACATGGTGAACTGATTGAAATGCTTCTGAATTTCTTATTTTGATTAATTGATTTGAAGGAGACACGATATGAATATTATTTACGCAGAATACAATATGTACCGGAATAGCATAGACATTTACACCTGTGCCGGATATATGCTCCGTATTGACTGCAACAAGGCAGAAGATGGTATTAAAACTACACCATGCTCTCAGTGTGCATTAAATGCTCTTGCTATTGATGAACCTCTTGAATATGCAAAACTATATCTGGATGGAACTATGCAGATATGGGTATACGCAGAAGACTCTATTGAACTTTAAGTACACTAAGGGACTGCTACTCTAACAATTAAAAAAGTGCAAGAGCAACAGCCCCTTTGTATTTTTACAAGTTTCGACCTAAAAAACAATTATTTCACATTCGCATTATACAAGTCCATAAAATAAGAATCTGTATGTAGTAGTTCTTCAAAAGTACCTTGTCCAACAATCCTCCCTTCTTTAAAGAGAATAATTCTGTCAAAACCTGCAATGGAATTTAATCTATGTGCAATGGCAATGACAGTTTTATCTTTCATTTTTTGCATAACTGATTTCATTACATTTTCTTCTGTTAAATTATCCATTGCAGATGTTGCTTCATCCAAAATGACAAGTTCAGAGTCTTCAAACCACAAGCGAGCTAATGCAAGTCTTTGTTTTTCTCCACCTGATAAACAAGTACCTTTCTCACCAATTTCAGTATTTAAACCTTCCGCAAGATTTTCAACTAAATGAGATAGTTGCACTTCACTCAATGCCCCTAGCATTTGTTCTTCTGACACTTGTTTCCCAAATACCAGATTTTCTTTTATTGTTCCGTCAAAAACAGGGGCATCCTGTGATAGATAACTAACTCTATCATACAGATTATTAAGACAAATTTCTTTTAACTCCATGTCTCCTAAGTGAACTTCTCCCTGATTATATTTTAGCAACCCTAATAAAATCTTAATCAAGGTCGATTTTCCGGAACCACTTTCTCCTACAAAAGCTATTTTTTCTCCCTTTTGTATTGACAGGCTCAAGCCATCAATAATTTTTCGTTTCTCATATTGGAATGATAAATTTCTTATTGCAATTTTTCCAACATTTATATTTATTGCGTTACCGTTTCTTAATTGAACATCGTCTTTTAAGCCTAAAAATTCCTCAAATCTCTTATATGATGCCTTGTCCAATTTATATTGGACATAAAGTACATTAAAAATGGCAATTGGTGTATAAGCATTTTCAATCAGTGCAATTAGTGCAACCACAGAACCTACTGTAAGGTTTTTCGTTTTCCATGCATAAAAAAGAATACCAATATCTAACATTGCCACAAGTAGTGCAAATATCGTGAAGAATGCTTCATGAATCATATTCATTTTTACTTTTGATGAAACAATATCCTCTTTTGCATTACAAGTCTTCTTTATTTCACTCGGGAACTGTTTACTCATACGAAATACCAACATTTCCATATAGCCTCTCACCAAATAGTGATTTAATAGTTCTTCACTATTCAAAATCTTTTCTTTTATTTTGTAAAGAAACTTTAATAGAATGTTGGTTATTATAAAAATAAACGCATAGCCTACAAACAGTACATAAGTGACTTTTTCATCTATTTTCCAAATAAAGTATATACTAAAACCAATGGTAGGAAGTAAGTCACGAATTAAACACAACCAGAAATTGAATAATACATTTCTTCCTGCTGCTGAACCATTCTCAATCCTTTGAACAAGTTTGCCCGTACCTATTTTCTGATATTCCGTATAATCGATTGTACTTATTTTTCTAAGTGACAAAACCTTAAAATCCAGATAAATACCATGTTCCAACTTCTTTTTAGGGTAATTATCCAGATAATTCATACAATAATTTACCAGCAAAATAAAGCCATATGTTGCAACTCCCGCAAATGCAAGTGTTCTATCAGCCAATCCATCAATAACCTTTTGGAAATAGTCAGTCTTTTCTTTCTTGCTGTTCCTTTTCTGCCTGTTCCCTTGTTTTTTTCTTTGTCTCCTCATCCTTTGCTTTTCTTTCTTCTTTACTCATAAACAGCAAACGATTCGGTACACCCTTAAATTCTTTCTCAATGCCATTTTCATTCCGTTCAACATAATTAATATAATCATTCCGAAGCATCCGAATTGCATCAATTCCTCCCTCATTGACTTGATCCGCGCATGCAACAAGAATCATATATGTAAAAAGCGTATTAGGATAGCTAGATGTAAATGGCTGCATGCTGCCGGTCAGCATGGGTTCAACGAGCGATTGATACGACTCATCCGGCATCTTTTTCGCATCAAAATATTCGTCATCCGTTTTAAATATCTTCTGAATTGCCTCGAAATTCGAAAAGTAATTAATAATTTCTTCTTTTCTTTCCTTTGTAACCTCTGATAAACCAGCACAGGCAAGCTGTGTCGCACGAAGAACAAAGAAAACGAACGGATCTACCCATGCATCAGGTTCGGCATCCCAAATAATCTTGAAATTTTCTATAACTTTCATAAGGTTTTTGAGTACTATGTCTTTTCTCTGTTCTGCGTTTAGCGCCTTGATTTCTTTAACCAGATTTTCAAATTTCTCATCGCAAACCTTTCGCATAATCGCGGCACCGCTGATTATGCCGCTTGTGCGTTCCTCATTTTTAAATGCCATGCTTCCATTCCTCCTACTTTTGTTTTCTTTTATTATAGGTTACCTTCCCTAAAAGATCAAGGATAATTTAGCAAATGTTACCAATACTTTGTGCTTGTTACAAATGAAAATGCCCTCCTGATGTACCTAGTTGGAGGTGCATCAAGAGGGCAAAGCAAAGCTTCTGACGCAGTTGTCAGAATGATCTCGCAATACACTGAAATATTTAAAAATCGCACGACGCTGCCGCACACCGTTCATACATTACAGCAACCTCGCTTTCAGGCTCAAGCTGTTCATAAATTTTCTTTTCCGCTCTGATCCACTCCTCTCCTTCGCCATAACCGGGTGCCCAATCTTCTCCGCTTTCCTTCGCTTCCTGTTCAAGGTTCCTATACGATTCTTCATCAATGATGACGTAGAATTCCTTTACTTCTTTGTCTACCAAATGAATATAGGTAGGCATGCTTCCATCTGGTTCAAGTGGAAAATTCAGCACCCTGACATCCATTTTCTCCGAAGAAAAGTCGTCCACCTCTGAAGGATAATCTCTCGCCTGGCAAAAGGAGAATTCACACAAAAGATTGCCATCAGCGTTTTCAAAATCCAGTGCCGCGTCATCCTCGCCTTTCAATTCATATCCTTCTTCATAACCCTCTGCTTCTAATTCTTCGCAAAGCGCTCGGCAATCCTCTACCTTTCCTTTTGCAATAAGGCATACTTGATGAAAGCTAGACATGTTCCAATTCCTCCTATTTTCTTTTATTGATTTCATTGTACTACCCCCCTCATTTTTTCAAGCACAATTCCACAAATGTTACCAATGATTCGTGCCCCTCTTTATCAAAAATCCCACCCTCAGCACTTTCTTTTCTTGTGCCGCAGGTGGGGGAAGTATTGGTAAAATAACGATTTTTTTTCCAGCCTGAGCTGTGCAAAAATGGCTTCAAGCTCCTCGTCGCTGGTCGGCATGGCTTCGAGCACATGGCTGTCAATCGCGTCGAGCATGCGCTGTTTTTTTTCCTTAAGCCGCTCATAGACGTTCGCATCCATCGAAAACGCGCCGTTTTTCGTTTCATATATATGGCTTCCTCACGCCGTCCGCCGCATATGCGGAAAACCGAAAATAATGGTTTTTTCAACGGAAGCGGACGGAATTTGCAGAATTATTAGCAATCCTCCTCCAAAATCCATCTTCTAATCAAAAGAAGACGCTGAGAAGTGCTTATTTCAAGCCACTTTTCAGCGTCTTCATCATAAGGTTTTCGTTAGTAGATCGTTCGCTTAGTAAGCATCAGTCCAAGGTAAAGCCTCCACCTTTGGTCATAATAATGGGGGTGTATTCAACACGGAGAACATTTCCCTCATTAAAAAAACGCGCCGCCCATCCCGTGTAAGCGGGGACAGGCGGCGCATCTATGCTTTCGGGAGCGCGTCAGGCGGGATTAATCGTCGTCGTCGTCGTCATCGTGATCGTCATCGCGGTCATCATCGTGATCGTCGTCGCGATCAGGCTGGCGGTTGTCGTTTGAGGGGGCGGGCTCGCTGCGCCCCACGTCATATTCGAGGACGCTTCCGGTGGCCGCGTCGATCTCGTATTCGTACTCGGTGCTGCCCTTGATGAATTCGATTTCGTATTTGCGCAGGCCGTCGTCCTTCTCGAGCTTGGCCTTGGTGAAGGACACCTCGGCGGCGGAGAGCCCCGCGTGCTTCAGCGCGATGCTCTTGGCCTGATCCACGCCGATATAGCTGGAGGCGGCGGGCTGAGCGGTGGCGCGCGTCTCAATGCTTCTTTCGCGGATGGCGCCGGTGACCGCGTCGATTTCGTACTCATACTCGGCGGCAGCGGTGACAAATTCGATTTCGTACACCAGCATGCCGTCCTCGCGGTCGAGCTTGGTCTTGGTGAACGTCACGTCGGCGGCGGAGAGAGAAGCGTCGCTCAGCGCGATGGAGCGCGCCTTTTCGCGGGAGATTCCCTGAGCGCTGGCCACGGTTTCGGGGCTCGCGGGCTGCTGGCCGGGGCGCACGGTCTCGTTTTCGGCGAAGTATTCTATGCTCGTGCCGCACACAGTGCCGGAAACCGCGTCCACGTCATAGTCGTATTCGGCCGTCGCGGTGTAAAACTCGATTTCGTAGAGCCGCAGCATATCGTCGGTGTCCAGGCTGATTTCCAGCAGCGTGATGTCCGCTTCAGTCAGCCCCGCGTCGGCGAGCGCCTTGTCCAGCGCCTGCTGCTCGCCGATCACGATGGCGGCCGCGTCCTGATAGGCGGCCATTTCCAGCGTCTTCTGGCTCGTCAGCGCCCAGGCCCTCTTGATGATCGCGCCGTCGGTCGTGCTGATCCAGTATTCGTATTCAAAGCCGTCGCACCGGAATTCGACGTCATAGGCCGTCTGGCCGTGCTCGGTTTCAATCTCGGTGGGGAAGAGCAGCGCGCGCTCGCGGGTCGCGCCGGCGGCTTCCAGAGCCAGATTTTCAGCGGCGGTCTGGTCGAAGGCGCTCTGCGCGAAGGCCGTTCCGTTCAGCAGGAGCGTCAGTATGAACGTCAGAGTCAGCAGGGCTTTCAGCGTGGATTTGAGTGTCGTTTTCATTGAAGTCGCCTCCTTGTTTGGTATGGCCTTATGATACAGGACGCAGATGAGATGAAAATGAGAAGCGCTCATTTTTTATAAAATTTTTGCCGTGCGCCGATTCCTCCGAATGCGCAGCCTGCCGTTTTGCTGAAGCGCCGTCAAACAGTGCGCCTTCGAAAGAACAGCCTGACGCGTCAGTTCTCTGAAAAGTGCCCTCAAGCCTGAGGCGCTCCCGTTTTTGTCCGCAGGCTGCGCTGATTGCCTGCCCGGCGCAAAGAGAGCGGAACCTCCTGCCGGAGATCCCGCTCTCTTCTATATTATATGTCATTGCATGGGGAAGCGGGCGGTGAAGGCGCTGCCCTTGCCCTCCTCGCTCACGACGGTCAGCTCGCCGCCGTGCAGACGCGCGATCTGCCGCGCCATGGCCAGCCCCAGCCCCGCGCCGTCGCCCGATCGTTCGGACGCGCCCTGATAGAGCCGCCGGAAAATTTTTTTCTGCTGATCGGGCGCAATGCCGATGCCGTCGTCCGATACAGTCAGCTCTATTGCGCTGCCTGCGCGGTGCAGCGTGACGATGATATGGCCGTTTTCCCGGCCGTAGCGGTAGGCGTTTCCGATGAGGTTGCCGAGCAGTCGCGTGATGAGCGTCTGATCGCCGGTGATGGAAATATCCGGCTCGACGTCTGTAGTGAGGGCGATGTTCTTCTCGCAGATCAGCGCCATGTCCTCGCAGACGGACTCGGTCAGCGCGCTCAGATTGAACGGCTCGCGAGCATAGCGGTCGGTCTTGCGCTCCATGCGCACGAGCTCCAGCACCGCCGCGTCGATGGTCTCGAAGGGGTTGTCTTTCAGGATCTTTTTATGCATGTACAGCGGGATGAACTTGGCCTCGGCGTCATCGCGCGAGAAGCCAAAGGTCGTCTGGGTGAGGTCGTTGGTGCCAAAGCAGAAGAAGTCGGCATGATGGGCGATCTCGTCAGCGACCATGCAGGCACGCGGCAGCTCGAGCATCGTGCCCACGGGAATATTGAGCTCGACGCCTTCCTCGGCGGAAACCTCGGCGATCACGCGCTCGATAACCTCGCGGGTCTGGACATGCTCGGCCGTGATGGAAACGAGCGGAACCATGATCTCGGGGCGCGGGTCGACACCCTCCTTGATAAGGCGGGCAGCGGCCGTGGCGACGGCGCGAACCTGCATGAGCGGCAGATCGCCAAAGACGACGGACAGGCGCACGCCGCGCAAGCCCAGCATGGGGTTGGACTCGACCATGCCGTCAATGCGACGCAGGCGGGCGCGCAGGGCAGTGAGCTCCTCCTCGGGAGCGCCGGCGGCCTCCTTCTTGGTGATGGCGACCTCGAGCTCGCGAGGATTATCCAGGAACTCATGAAGCGGCGGATCGAGCAGGCGGACGACCACATCGCGACCGGACATGGTCTTGAACATCGCCAGGAAGTCCTCGGTCTGAACCTTGAGCAGGTCGGCCAGGGCCTGCTGCTTTACGGCCTCGTCATCGGACAGGATAAAGCTCTGGATGATGTTCTTGCGGTCGCCCAGGAACATATGCTCGGTGCGGCACAGGCCGATGGCCTCGGCGCCAAACTCGAGCGCGAGTGCAGCATCCTCGGGGTTGTCGGCGTTAACGCGCACGTGGTTGGCGTGGCCGCAGGTCTCGTCCAAGCGAATCTCGTCGGCCCAGGACAGGATGGTGTCCAGGTCGCCGGTGAGCTCTGCAGAGACCAGGTCGACCGCGCCGTCGACGACGATACCCTGGGTGCCGTCGATGGAGATGACATCGCCCTCGCGCAGCACGCGGTCGCTGCCCTCGATGTGCACGACCTTCTCGGCGGCGTCGATATGGAAGCGCTCGACACCGCAGACGCAGGGCGTACCCATGCCGCGGGCGATAACGGCGGCATGGCTCGTCTTGCCACCGTGGCTGGTCAGGATGCCCTCGGCGGCGACCATGCCCTTCAGGTCGTCGGGGTTGGTCTCCCAGCGGACCAGAATGACCTTGTGGCCCTCGGCGGAACGCGCGACGGCGTCATCACTCGAGAACACGACCTCGCCCACGGCGGCACCAGGGCTGGCGTTAAGGCCGCTGGCCAGGGCCTCGTACTTCTTGGAGGCGTCGAACTGCGGGTGCAGCAGGGAGTCGAGCTGCTTCGGCTCCACCTTGAGGATGGCCTCGTCGGTGGTAATCATGCCCTCGTTGACCAGATCGACAGCGATCTTCAGCGCGGCGGCGGCGGTGCGCTTGCCGTTGCGGGTCTGGAGCATGTAGAGCTTGCCG
>OHBM01000329.1_pt1 | contig 38321 bp, 34 predicted proteins | sample 1577251 | NCBI WGS metagenome assembly OHBM01 (sample SAMEA3541557, study PRJEB24748) | human gut metagenome | biome: human gut; feature: human-associated habitat; material: faeces | place: China | collected 2012 | reverse complement strand
TTTACAGAATAAAAAACTGTATTTTTAGGATAATGCTGGGGTTTGGATAACTGCTCTTATCCGAAATTTCGGATAAGAGCAACGAATCCTTTCCCAAATGACGGAACAACGCACACATTTCCTTCAGGTCTTTTCTCAGAATACTGTCTCCCTCACTTTCTGTCAGCGTGGCGGGAAACTTTTCCCCTTTTCTGATACGGTGACCGTATGCAACATACGGATGATGTTCCGGACCATGCCATCCTTCATATTTCTTGATACACCTGACAGCCGTTTCCCAACGTGAGTCTTCCACATTCTCCTGTGCCCGCAGGGAAGTTACCGTCATGGCCAGTACCACCAACGGCAGTACTGACCTTAGAAGTCTAACGGTTATTATAGGGCACCTCCTTCCTGAACTGACAAAGAATCTTCCACAGTACCTGTTTCTTCATCACCTGCATCGTTGAAGTCAAATTCCATTTCCGTCATGTTTCCCCAGTTGTCCTCGACAACGACAATGAAGTTCTGCGCCTCGTCACATAGTGAAGTATAATACAGCCTGAACTTCCGGTTCTCCAGCAGATAACGGTCATTCGGCTTGAATTCAAGACCGTTGTCCAGTTTCAGGGAACCTTCCCCGTCATACTGGAAATAACGGATCGTATAGACCGTACCGTCAAAATCGCCCTCACTTTTGAGTTCACACCGTATTTCCGCCGTCTCATTCCTGTTCAGTTCCTTGGGAACCGGCATTGTTTCCACGGTAAACGGATAACTCTGCTGGATTTCCAGCTCGGATTCGCACGAGGTCAGTACAAGACTGACCAGAACTATGCAGAACATGGCAATCTTGCCTGCCAGCCCAAATCCTTTTCTTATATTCTTTTCTGTCTTCATTTGTTTTCCTTTGTTTTTGTCAGAAATTCATTCAAGTCCTTAAATCCATCATACAGACCGGAACAGTCCGTAACCTTATTCCCGAAATGTATGTTCAAAGTCTCCAGTGCGGTAATTCCGGCCCGGTCACGGTCAAGAAAGCACCGGATTTTGCCGTAACCCTCCAGTACGGCATACGACCGTTCCAGATTGGATACAGAGTTCAGCACCAGGCAATCCTCGTCCGTCACAGTCCGCAATACCAATGCCGAAAGGAAATCCACAAATCCTTCAAACACACAGCACGTATCCTGTTTCTTTCCGGACAGGGACACACAGGAAATGTCCTTGGGAGAGATGCATCCCTTGAACATCGGGTTACGGAGTTCATAACCGCCGCTCCGGTTCATGAAGCCTATGGCAAAATACCGTTTGCCCCGTATTCCATATGCCACTTCCTTGCAGAACCTCCCGGCTATGGCCGGATCAATTCCTCTCTCTTTCAGGTAACCTTTCAATGCCTCATGACTCAGTTCCGTCACTTTCACGTCCTCGAATCCGGAAACGCGGGGTATCTTCTTACGTTCCTGTAAAGGCCGGAGGGGAAGGATGCCGGATTTCCCTGAAAGGAACTCCAGCTGTTCCATGAAACCGGTACTTCCGGTCAGTTCTCCGGCAAGATGGAAGATGTCACCTCCCTTTCCGAGGCCAAAATCAAACCAGACATTCCGCTGCGTATCCACCTTGAAGGATGCGGTTCTCTCATTCCTGAAAGGGGATCTGAACCAGACATCATTTCCTTTACGGGATACAGGCATATGCCCCAGATTTTCAAGAAAACCGACAAGGGAAATCTGTCTAATCTCTTCCAGTTCCATAACCCACTAATTTATCATAAAACGGATGCCGATTCCATACTGGGTATGGCAATGTCCGAGACTTCCGCCCCACAGGAAACGTTCACGCAAGGAAGCCGTCAATGCCACACGGTCGGCAAGGTATAGTTCCATCTCCAGCGTCAGGGCACAGCCGTACACAAAGGCATCGCCGTTTTTCAGGGTGGCCCCGTCATAGAGTATTTTATCAGACCAGTTTACCGTCTCATATCCGGCCAGTGCCGATCCTCCCAGATTGAGGAAGAACACTTTTCCCGCATCGGAAAGGAAATTCAGGTAATATCCGCCTTCTGCCGTAAACTGCGCCGAAGGGATGGTCACATGACGGTAACCGTGTTTCATATGCAGGTAATCCGCTCCATATACCCATTTGTTCCCGCCTTTGGCATAGCTTGAAAGTATCATTCCCATATAGTATCCGTTATCGGAAGCCATACCTCCACGCATTTCCACACCCTGCATCCTTGGCAGAATCCGCTGGGCGTCTGCCTGTCCCACGGAAAGGACAAGCAGCAATGCCAGCATATACAATACTTTCGTTCTCATCGTACCTTCAGTTCGTTGATGGTTTCCGCACGCACCAGGTCTTCGTTGACCACCTCAAAACTCTGGTGACGGCCACCCTGTTTCTCATACATCTCCACAACCAGTTTCTTATCGTTCGGTATTGTAAACTTGGGAAGGGCAAATACCGTACATTCCGAATCCCTGCCGTTTACACGTGTCACATAATTATAGGCACGCAACGGATAAATCACCTGCTCCTGCATGGCCGTACGCTTCATCACCTTTTTGTCCACCACCTTGAACGTAATGAAATCCACGTCAAAGGGCACATTCGAGGAGTTCTTTACCTGGGTATGGAAATAAAGCAGGTCATTATGGGTGTACAGTCCTTTGAGCAGATACTGGATACCGAAACGCTTGCAGCCGATATGACGGATACGGCGCTTGTCATTCTCATACACGGATTTCATGATAAGACGTACCAGACGGGGGGATTCGTTATCCAGCTCGGTCAGATAGATTTCCATGGCATTGTTGGGACGGTTCACCGATTCTCCGTCATGGATGAAATCACACATCTCCACATTCAGCAGCAGCGGCTCATCGGCATACTTCACGTTGAAGGTATAGAAGTTCCCGTCTTCGGTTATTACAGACATATTGGTCTCCTCCCTGAAATTTCGTGTCGTGGCCTTTACTCGGATTACATTCTCGGCACCGTCGGCCTTGCCGGCTATCAGGTTTGTAGAACCAAGATCCACATACTTGACCGGAGCAGGGAAAATGACATGGACAGTCTTGTCATACGTTATTTCCAGTCCATGCGGCGGAATCATCTGGCTGAAACCGATCTTGCGGGTCAGCCCCTCATAATAATCACCGCTACTCTGCTGCGCCCAGGCAGCCGATACGCCCAGTAAAAGGGCAAACATCATCAGAATCTTCTTCATGTGCTTTTGTTTAATGGTTGTCTTTTCTTTCATAGTTTCCTGTATTTCATTTCTCCGGTGAATGGAGCAGTACCCGGTGTCCGGCCTTCAAAGTAATCTTTACCGTACGCATCCGTTTGGATATGTACTGGGAAACGCCCTGTATCACACCTTTTCCCAGATCGGAGGCAATCTGCGCCCCGGCATCGGTGGAAATGTTGATGCTGCTGTTCATCGAGGTTCCCATGTTGGCGGCAATCTCCCTGGCAGCGTCATATTCCAGTGAACCCGGCACCAGGATTCCCTGCTGTCCGTCTAGATCATAGACTTCTAGCTCCACCGGCAGGATAGTTCTCTTGTATTCCACGGCATTGACCATGATTTCCAGCCGTTCACCCTGTATGCGTGTGCCACCTACCAGTACGGTCCCTTTCGGTATGAAACGTCCGGCAACGGACATGGGCTCGGTAAGCCGCAGGCGCAAGGCCTGTCCGTCGGATACGGTCTGTGTTCCGTGTACACAGGCAGCAATGGTATTGCCTTCCGTTACTGTCTTCCGGCCGACAGCCGTATTGAAACCGGCATTGCGTTCTCCCGAAAAGGCGGATATGAACTCTTCGTCGCTCATAGGTCTGGAAAGCGAGGATACCACCTCATTGTGAACCTGTTTCACCGGTATGGCTTTTTTGTCCTCCGCTTTTCTGACAGGAGAAGGGGTCTCCACTGCCTGACGGTTATTGTATTTGGCGGCCAGTTCGTATGATTTTTCCATCAGGGCCATCTTTTCCTCCATGCCTGACAGTGGCTCCTGTTTCTGCTGCTGTTGCTGCATACGCTCCAGTTCCTCAATCCTTTCCAGAAGCCTTTCCTTTTCCGGATCGGTCCGCGGTTCATAGATGCTTCCCAGCGTACGGTTCATCTCACGGTAGGCTCCGGCCGAGGAACTGACCGGTCCGGCATTGCCTTTTTCTGTTTCCGTTTCCGTGTTTGTTTGCCTCTCCGGTGGAATGTTATCGGGAAGACGGACACTGTCTTTCCGTTCCTCTTTGGCAAACATGGACTCCGCAGCTTCAAAGAATGTCTTCCTTTTCCTGCTTTCCTGTTCCATCAGGGCCTTTTCATAGGCATCCTTCTTGTTCCCTTCCAGGTGGCTGTCCTCGGGAGAAGGGATTTCCGTATTGAATCCCTGTCCTTTATCCTGCCGCTCCCGTTCCTGTCCGGAAGGTGAGAATATCAGATAGAAACTTCCCAGACACAGCAGGAACATCAGCGGATACACCACAAATCTGGCGCGTTTGCGTTTCTGTTCCTCACTCAGCGGCTTCCTGTCCTTTGAGGACCGGAGCCTGAACGGTTTCATCAGCCGTTCCATTACTTTCATGACTTTTTCTTTCTCCATTTCTTACAATAGATTGAATGAACTCCATACGGAGTGAATCCTTTTCCATAAATTCCATTCCGGACTCCCGATTATTACTGCCTATAAACGGTCTGCATGCCGTATAGACACATGCGGCGGCAAACGGGACAAACAGTATCCAAAGAACGGCCTTGCGCTGTTTAACGGTAAGTCTGTGGCAGAACCTCCTGAGTTGAAGGTCTGCCTGTCTCGTCAGGTTCCTTTTCATCGCTCTACGCTCCTTATGTCCTTGTTTTCCAGTATGGTCAGATGTTCGATGATAAAGCCGTTGGGGTTGTCATCGGAACGGGACGTATTCTGAAGCTGGCAGTCAGTCACCAGCGAACGTTCCGTCACATTACTCTCACGGATAATCATCTGGCGGGCATACGTCCTGGCCCTGTAGGGGTATCCGGAAAAGTCGCAGACCACGCTGTCCACCCGTACCACCTGATTGATATTACCGGAAATGAGACGGTTGTAATATCCTTTCTCGGCAAAATCCACATAGTAATGATAGGCGCTTTTGTCCGCCAGCTGCAAGGCACGGTTGATATTGTGCTCAATGGCATCCTTCTGTGGCGACAGCCCGAAAAAGAGCTCATGGAACCTTCTTACATGCTCCCTGGCTTCAGCCGGACGGTTCTGTGAAAGATCCTGCGAAAGGGCAAGCATCAGTGACTTGCCGCCATCGAGTACATAAATTTTCTCACGCTGTTTCTCCGCAAAGCGGTATGAGTTCCACAGGGCAAAGACGGTCACAAGCGTGCAGCATCCGACAAAGACCGCAAGCATCAGACGTATCCGTCTGAAGCTGCTTTCAATATTGGTCAGTGATTTGAATTCCATCTGTTTTCATGATTTTAATGTTCCTGTTCAGTTTATTTTCCACGCAGACGCCCTCCGATATTTCCCAGTCCGGAACCTGCGGCACCGGCTGCAAATCCTCCGGTCTTGGTCGCGGTACGGTTGATGTTTCGGTTGTAGTTTCCGGCACCGCCTGCCTGCACAATCCATCCGGCCACGGTCGGCACGGTAAAATATCCGATGATACCTATCAGCATGAAGATCACATATACCGAATTGGAGTTGTCCAGCGAATAGTTCGGATTGTTTTGGAGCTCCAGGATGTCGTTCTGCAGCATGAGCACCTGAATCTTGGCCAGCATACAGCTGAAAAGGTCACTCACGGGAAGCCACAGATAGACGGAAATGTAACGTGTGAACCACTGGCTGAGCGTGGACTGGAAACCGTCCCACACACTGAAGGCAAAGGCAATGGGACCAAGGATGGACAATACAACCAGAAAAAAGGTCCTTACCGTATCTATAAGCAGGGATGCCGCGGCAAAAAGCAGTTCCAGCAGACTGCGGAAGGCGTCACGGATATTCTTTTCCAGATTGTACATGCCCACTTCCATATACATGCCCATGCGGGTTGCCATGGCATCGGGCGACCATCCGAGCTCGTCCAGCTGACGGTCAAACTCCTCATCGCTGACCAGATAGGCCGTTTCCGGATTACGGAGCATGGCTTCACGTTCCAGCCTGTCCTTCTGCTCACGGTACTGCTGCATGTCCATCGTCTGCCCCTCAAGCATCTTGTGGGTTCCCTGCACAATCGGACTCAGCACCGTATTCATCGTTCCGAGTACCAGAGTCGGGAAAAGCATGATGCAGATGCCTATCGCAAACGGGCGCAGAAGCGGATACACGTCTATCGGTTCGGCACGGGCAAGCGACTGCCAGACACGGACGGCCACATAGAACAGGGCACCGAGTCCGGCAAGTCCCTTGGCCACATCCAGCATATCCCCGCAAAGGGGCATCATTTCATTGTAAAGGCTCTCCAGAATGGTATGGAGATTCGAGAAATCCACGGATAACAATACCATAGGCTACCAGTATTTGGAGGTGTCATTGCCATAGAGCTTCAGGACACGGTCAAGGTCATTCTTCTTGCGGGCACGCAGAAAACTCACGGCTATATTCCTGTTCGTATAGTAATTCACGAGATTGCGGTAACGGCGCATACTGGCATAACAGTCATCCACCACGTCCATACGGTCCTTGTCGGTCATGGAAAGGGTGCTGACGTTGATTACCTGCTTGAGGTCCTGCAACACCCCGTTGCTCTCTTCCAGAAGTTTGGTATAACCGAAAGCGATGGCATCCAGCTCCTCTGGAGAAAAGTTCTCGTCACCCAGCATCTTTTGGAAATTGGTCACGTAGATTTCCGACACGTCACCGACCATCAGGATAATCTCACTGACCTTACGGGCATCCTTCACCAGATTATTGACGGACTTCAGGGCATCATAGTATTTCTTGTACTGCTGGTATATCTTCACCGTCTCCGCAAAATTCTGGGCGGTACTTGTCGCGGTTGAAGAGGTATGCACGATATTGTCCGACATGTTGATGATACTCTGGGCAAGGTTTCCCGGATCGGTCACCACCCACTGTGCCCGTATCTGTCCGGCAAGAAAAAAGGTTCCTGCACAAAGCAGCAGCAGTCTTTTTCTCATGGACGTACCTCCTTCCTTACATAGTCACCGTTCGGAGAAAAGGTCAATACGTCAGCCGCCTCATTGTAGGCGATGTCTATGCGGTAGCCGGTATTGATGAACAGGTTACCGTTTTCTTCCACCAGCAGATAGGTTTCCGGCTTCAGCTTCCGTGTCTTTCCGCTGCGGGCGAAGACCGTCACCTTGCAGGCGTCCCCTTCCTTATATATAAGGACATCGGGCTTGCCTTCCACACTGCTCCATGAACCGCACAGGCGGTCACAGTCCTTGAACCTGCTCTCACTGCAGCTCTGCAGCAGCAGTGATGCCGCCCCGATCAGGCAGGCGGCCAGTCTGTACAACTGTCTGTTTTTCATGTCTTGTCTTTTTAATGATGTTGTTCTTGTTTTACTAAATTTTTCAAAGCCCCATCTTGCGTCTTTTTGGCTTCGGACTGACCGGGATGCGGGCTTTTCTATATGACTTGTGTTCTTTTTCCCTAGTGTTATCATCAACTGCCGTCTTACGACCTGTCAGTCTGTCAAGTCTTGCGTTAAGTTCTTTACATGCCTTCTTAGCCTGTTCCTTTTTGACTGCATCAGAGGAATATCGGTCAATGCCATATCTGACAAGGAAATCCCTGAATACAAAGAGATTGTCAATATTCTTGGGATCTGCAGCTATACTCTCCAGTTTTTTAAAGTCCCTGTATAATCTGTCAATATAAGGAGCAGGAGGACGGGGGCATAGTCTCTCAAAAATATTCTCAACGGTATGTTTCAGTTGTGCATCAAGCTCTACAATATCAGGAACCTCACATTCCAGCCTTTTCAACCTGTATTCAGCAGGTTCCATACTTTCAAGCTGGTGATACAGCTCATAGTCTTCTGAAAATCCGTAATATTCACGGATATCCTTCGGTATGTCCCATCCGTTCATCAGGGACCAGTAGAGACATTCAATGGTCTCCTTACGCTTTCTTTCATCCGATTCAAAACTGTCATTCATAACTGTTATGCTTTACCGTTTGACCTTTTCCTTTCCCTCCTTATTTCCGCAATGCGTTTCACGGCCAGTTCCAGATTTCCGCCCAGTTCCTTGGCCAGCTTCTGCAATTCCAGCTTTTCCGACTCTTCCGTGGTATATACGGCATATTCCTCATCGCTGACTTCCGTGGCATACACGGCCGAGTGAGTACCGCCAAGACCGATCCAGACCTCACGGTAGAAACGTCCGGGATGGTTGGCCTGGTTAATGGACAGGATCTGTCCGCGTTCCTTATCGGTCAGTCCGAGAAGCCGCTGGATATGGTCGAACTTGTTCATGTATTTCCGCTGGTCAAGAAGAATCTTGCAGTCACTGTTGTTGATGATAGCTTCCTTTACGACAGGGGAACTGATGATGTCATCCACTTCCTGGGTGACCACGACAGCCTCCCCGAAATATTTTCTGACGGTCTTAAAGAGATACTTTATGTACTCACTCATATTGGCGGACATCAGGGCTTTCCAGCATTCCTCAATGAGTATCATTTTACGGATGCCTTTCAAACGGCGCATCTTGGCGATGAAGGTTTCCATGATTATCAGCGTGACCACGGGCAGAAGTACCTTGTTTCCGCTGATATTGTCCAGCTCAAATACGATAAAGCGCTTGTTGGTAAGATCCAGTTCCTTGTCCGAATTAAGCAGGAAATCATAATCACCGCCACGATAGAACGGTTCCAGCACGTTCAGGAAACCGTCGATGTCAAAATCCTTCTCACGGACTTTCTTCTCCTCAATCATCCGGCGGTAGTCATCACGCACAAACTCGTAGAATCCGTTGAAATCGGGTCTGACATCCCTGTTTTCCGTTATCCTGCGGATGTATGCGTTCACCGCTCCAGAAAGGGCCACTTCTTCCGAACGCCTTGGGGCTTCATCCTCACGTTTCCAGAGTGTGAGTATCAGTGTCTTGATGCTTTCACGCTTTTCCACGTCAAATTCCCCGGAATCCGTATAGAACGGATTGAAGGCGATGGGATTGTCCTCCTCATAGGTGATATAGATACCGTCCTCGCCATGTGTCCGGTCATGAATCAGGCTGCAAAGTCCCTGATAGCTGTTTCCGGTATCCACCAGCAGGATATGGGTACCCTGTTCATAATACTGGCGGACAAGGTGGTTCGTAAAGAAGGATTTACCGCTGCCGGAGGGACCGAGTATGAACTTGTTGCGGTTGGTGATGATTCCCTTGCGCATGGGCAGGTCACTGATGTCCAGATGAAGCGGTATGCCGCTCTGCCTGTCCGTCATACGGATACCGAACGGGCTGGGCGAACTGCGGTAATTCGTTTCCGAAGCAAACAGGCAGACAGCCTGTTCCAGAAAGGTATAGAAACTTTCCTCAGCCGGAAAATCGCCCGCATTGCCTGGAATACCAGACCAGTACAGCACCGGAGTATCTATCGTGTTGTAATGGGGTACGCATCCCATCAGGGCAAGCTGGCTGCCGGTATCGTTCTTGATACGCCTGAGCTCTTCCTCGTCTTCCGCCCAGGCCAGTACGTTACAGTGGCACCGTACCGGAACAAGCCCTTTCGTATGCGCCTCGTCAAGATACATTTCTGCCCATTCATAGTTCACGGCATTTCTGCGGCTGTATTTCGACAGGGACAGCATGTTGCGTGAGGTCTTTTCCATGCGTTGCAGGATTTCCTGCGCGTCATCGATGAACACGTACTGCGAATAGACATGGTTGCATGAAAGCAGGAGTCCTACCGGAGCCGCAAACGAAAGACGGCAGTCGCTACGGTCCGTGGATAAGCGCTCATAGCGCATGTCCGTGCCCACACTGCCGGGAAGGTCTTCCGTATCAGAAAGCACATGCAGGCAAAGACGTTTGTCACCGATGCGCATACGTTCCGGATCAAGGCAGATGTCCTGTAATACGGGGTGCGTGTCCTCCATACCGAGAGTCAGGTATCTTTCAATCAGCCCGGGACATTCTTCCGTTCCGACCACCTCTTCCGTTCTGAGACGCTTCATCCTGACATGCCCCGAATCGTTCATGATACGCTCGAACTGCTCCACCGCCTCCAGGAATTTCACGACCGAATCCCAGTCCGTGATTTCCTTGGGAAGGATATAGCCGCGGCACAGGGTACTGAAATCACTGCGGCGACGGGCACGTTCGCGTGTGGTCTTTGTCAGATACAGGAAGCAGCGGTGTCTGAGATACGGGCGTTCGTTGAAATGACGCTCATAGCTGCGGGACAGGAAACTTTCCGTCCCGTTTCCTTCGCTCCGGTAGTTTTCCTTGACGAACCAGTCCTGCTTGTACACGACCGAATAATTGGGAAGCACCTTCATGGCCTTTACCCAGGTACCGTGAATGGCTTCATATTCCGCCGCCGTCACCGTGTACAGTTCAGGCAGTTCGACCTCGAAGGCTACCGTAATGTCCGCATCCTTGCTTACGATGCAGTTGTTTTCCACGGCCAGAATCGGGAATCTGTCTTCCAGATCACAGGCCTTCAATACACTTCTCATTTCTTTCTCTTCTTTTTGGTTAATGCTCTGAATATTCTGCGACGGGCTGACAGATAGCGCGGATGGCGTTTCTCGGCCAGCATCTTCATCAGCCCGTGCTCACCGTAGCGGGCATTCATGCGGTAGGTCAGCCATACGGCCAGGGAACCGGATACCGCTCCGAAAGACAGGCATACCAGCTGGCTGACACCGGCCATATACAGGACAACCACCGCAAGAAAGACCGATACAAGGCCTCCGGCAAAAAAGAACAGGTACTGTGATTTCAAGCCCTTGAACTCAATCGGACGGCCTGCTCCTTTGTTGATACGGTAATCCATGGCTTACAGGAAGAAGGAACGGAGAATGGTGGCGGCCACAATCAGGAAGATGCAGGCGAAGAACCAGCTCGCCGCAGTCTTGGACGTATCGGGATCGCCGCTGCTGAACTTGCCATACGTCTTGATACCGCCGACCAGACCGAGTACGGCTCCAATGGCATAACACAATTTGGTGGCCGGATCGAAATACGAAGTCATAAGGCTGGTAGCCTCATTGATGCCGGCAAGACCCTGTCCCTGTGCGAAGGCACCTGCCGCTGCCAGCACACACAATACTGAAAATAGGATTCTTCTCTTCATTGTCGAATCATTTTTGGGTTTGACATAAATGTTGAATTCGACTGCAAATATATAAGGCTTAAACCGCTGTGATACAACACTGTCATCAGGTGTCACCGGATGTCATCAGATGTCATTCAGGAAGCCTTACAGACATAAAAAAAGCATCCCGAAAAGATTTCCGGGATGCCTGAATATATCGGTGTCAGATATATTTCCGCCAGTCGTCAGACGGTTCATTCTCATCCTTTACTTTAAGCGGTTTGGGATTGCCGTCCTCATCAAGATACCTGTCTATCAGTTCCTCTACAATCGCGGAATTCTCCATATTGGAAAGGAACACGTCAATCAGGCTGGTCTGCCTGATGGAGAACAGGACACGGGCCGCCTGCATGGCCTTCTCATGGTCGGCTTCATCCTGATGTGTCAGATATTCGCCGAGTACTTCCATGTCCCTGCTGGACAGAACAGGTGATACGGATTCCACATCGGGAGACTCCGCATCAAGGTCTTCCTGGACTTCCTGCAGGAGTTTCATTTTATCCAGCTGAAGGTTGCATTCCACATCTTCCTGCTGCACATCCTCCTCTTCACCGATAAAATTCCTTTCAAGTGGCTGGCTCATGAAGGGAGCGGCAGTCTTTCCGGCATTCTCGTCCAGATAGACATAACGGGTACTTCCCATCACTTCTGCATCTGAAACCGCAGATTCCGTTCCGGCAGCTTCTTTATTTTCCTTCTTCACGCAAGGTTTCCCATAAAGCAGGGTACAAACAGTTTCGATACGCCTTCTCCAGCCATACACGCTGTACAGCAAATAGCCTATACAGACAATCCGTACACAGAAGTATATCAGTTCTTCCATAAAGAATCCTTATAGAGAAAACATTCAAGTTCATTCTTCAGCAATTCTCCGTGGCGTTTCAAGTGCTCCTCCACGATATTGCTCACATAGACTGAAACACTCATGCCGGGAGCCATAAACGGAATAAGGCGGCTTGCCTTGTTGTACAAACCGCAACGGATACGAATCTGACGTCCTTTCCCGACTGGAGTATCGTTCAGATACACACGGCTATATTCGGGAAAGCAGTTCGCTATTCCTATTTTCTCATTCAACTCTCTGACCTGTCTTTTCAGTGAACAAATCTTATTGGACAGTAAATAAACGCAACATAACAGCAGACCGCAAACCAATACGGCAACAGTCAATACAATCCATATCATTTTCAGAATGTTTTTGGGGTTTTTCGGCGAAACAGCTCGCCAAGCTCTTCACTGTAAGTCTCAAGATGGTGTGCCAGCACATTATCCAAAAAAGCGGGCACACTCATGTCATCACTCAGAAGGGGAAGGATACGGGCCAGCCTGCAATACATGTCATAGCTGATATAGGTCTGCTTTCTGTGTACGGACTTCTTTCTGTCCAGAAACAGTTCCTTATACATTTCCACCTTCTCTTCCAGTCCGGGATCGGCGCGTATCGTTTTCCGGGCCCTCTTTTTGCCTATTTACATCCGGTACATTTTTTTCCTTTTCTGTGACAGGAAGAACATTCTCGCCGACATCAGTTCCAGATTTACCGCAGGAAATGGATTCACTGGCCATCATGTCTTTCAAGGCATCCTCGTCCACCTTGAATATCTCTCTTTTCTTTGCCATAGCCATTATCCCGGAAATATGATACGTTCCATCTCCTGGGCAAACGCCTCAAGACGGCTGTCTTTCAGTAGTGATTCGGAAGGAGGAAGAAGGGTGCAGCGGAAATGCTGCCTGGAAGAAGGTGTCATTTCCTTGTTAAAACGTTCAAGATCCGGAAGTACGGTTTCAAAGACCTTCAACCCCATACGAAGCACTATTGCATTATACATTACATACAGTTCTTTTGAAGTACGGCTGTCCATACGGTTCCAGAATAAACGTATGTCCTTCAGGGGAGCTTCCGGATGCTGTCCGATAAAATCCTGAACGGTCGATACAAAGGAAAGGCTGCTCTGCATGACCATACGGTCCTTTACAATGGGAGTAAAGATAAAATCCATGTTCATGACGGACTCGAATACACCACGGGAGTTCACCGTTCCGGGAAGATCGAAGAATATCAGGTCATAGTCGCCTTCCAGTTTGCCGGGAATCTCTGCGGCTGCCTCCGGCGTGGAAGTGACGATCGGATAGGCCTTACGGGAACCGTCTTCAAACTGACGGCAGAAAAGTCGCTGGTGATACTCGCTTTTCTCAAGGTTCTTCAAATCCCTTCCCCTTAGTTTTTCCAGACTGAACTGGGGATAGTCACAGTCAACGACAGCAACTTTCAGACCTCTTACATAATTAAAATAACTGGCAAGAACCGCTGTTACCGTGGACTTGCCCACACCGCCTTTCTGATTGCTGAAGGCGACAAGAATCGGACGTTTGTTCATACCTTTTGTTTTTGGGGTTAATATTCACTTTTTCTTTCACTAATCTTACAATGGCATTACGCTATTGTGATACTATATTGCCATGTTATTATGTCCTCATGTTATTACAATATTATGTTGCCGCGTTATTATGTCCTTATGTTATTGCAATACTATGTTGCCATGTTATTATGTCCTTATGTTATTGCAATACTATGTTGTTACGTTATTATGTCATTATGTTATTGCAATGCTATATTGCCATGTTATTATGTCATTATGTTATTGTAATACTATGTTGCCATGTTATTATGTCCTTATATTATTGCAATACCATGTTGTTATGTTATTATGTCATTATGTTATTGCAATATTGCACGCTTAAATCGCGTCAAAAATAAGGTCTTTCAAGCATACAGGTAATATGTAACCAATACCATGACATCAGATGTCATCAGGCGTCATTATATGTCATACAATCCGCTATTTCACAACTGTTTACACGGTCATAATTTTGCAAAGTCAGAACCGATGAACGGCTTGGAACATCTTCCGACGGACAGCAGCACGCCGCTCACGTCGCGCAGCAATCCGCTGGAGGTGGATTCTCTGTTCAAACGAACAGAGCAAGTTGTGTTTTTGTACGACAGAAAGTATTCTGCCATACAAAAACCAACTTGCCCTCCCTAACGGTCGGGAGATTTTCCTCCAAAGTCGGAAAATCTGACGGAGAAAGCAATATAACCCAAAAGCAGAAAAGCATGGAGAAAAAACAGGCTAAAAGGACAGGCAGAAAACCGAAAACTGATCCGGCGGACTACAAGTACAGCTTCCGTCTGAACGCACAGGAGAAAAGCAAATTCGAGAAACTGTTTCTGGAATCCGGAGCAAGGGACAGGACAATCTTCATCAAGAAATCAATCTTTTCAGAACAGTTGAAGGTTATCAAGGTGGACAAGGTTTCCATGGACTATTACATCCGGCTCGGGGAATTTTACAGACAATTCCAGGCAATAGGCAACAATTACAATCAGGTCGTAAGGGCCGTACAAAAAAACTTCGGGGAAAAAAGGGCGATGTCCCTGCTTTACAAGCTTGAAAAAGCTACCCTGGAACTGATACTGCTCAACAAACAGATTATGGCCTTAACTAAAGAATATGAAAAGAAATGGTTGCAAAGATAAGTCACGGAGAAAGTCTTTACGGGGCACTGGCCTATAATCATGAAAAGGTATTTCAGGGGACGGCGGAAATCCTTTCCGGACACCGGATGATTTCCGACCGCCCGGGACTGCCGAGCGAGGACATGCGTTTGGTTCTCCTTTCATTTGAAAACCATCTGACGGCAAACAGGTTAATTTGAATAATAAGGAAAAACTGATCCAGGACGGATAAGCCGGTCCTGCATATCGCCCTCAGCCCGGCACCGGAAGACAGGCTGGACAATGACAGGCTGGCGGAACTGGCAGAGAAATACATGCAGAAAATGGGTTATGGTGACCAGCCGTTCATCGTGTACAGACATGGAGATACCTGCAACACGCACATACATATCGTGAGTGTATGCATTGACGATGAAGGAAGGAAAATCAATGACTCCTATGAACACCGCCGTTCCATGACAGCCTGCCGGGAACTGGAACAGGAATTCGAACTGCGTAACAGTGCGGATACGGAAAGACGGAATCCGAAAGCGGAACTGAAAAAGGTGGATGCCTCACAGGGGGATATACGCCATCAGATAGGAAACACACTAAAGGCCGTACTGGAAAGCTACCGTTTCCAGACTTTCGGAGAGTATTCCGCACTGCTTTCCACACTGAACATTGAAGCCCGACAACTACTAGGCGATTACATGGGAACACCCTATACGGGTATCATCTATTCGGCTACAGATGATAGTGGGAAAGTGGTCAGCCCTCCAATAAAAAGTGCAAGGTTCGGCAAGCGTTTCGGAAATACGGGACTGTCCGAACGTATGTTACGGCATACACAGGACTTCAAGGAAGGCAGATGGGCTCCTGCCATATCCGGCAAGGTCGTATGGGCCATGCGTAACGCAAAATCGGAACAGGAATTCAGGGAACTGCTGAAACAGGAGCACATTGATGTGGTATTCCGAAGGAACGATACCGGACGTATCTACGGTGTCACATTCATAGACCATGAACGGCGCGAGGCGTTCAACGGTTCACGTATGGGAAAGGAGTTTTCCGCCAACGTATTCAACGGCCTTGTCAACTGGTGGGAAGGAATACCCTGGCAGGACAGACAACAGTCCGGTCCGGAGGAACTTTGGAAACGGTACGGTCACCGTATGGAAGAAAACAGTGCGCTTGAACAGGCGGCAGGCATCTTCTCCTTTGAGGCAAATCCGGCAGTCGATTACGAGGAAGAAGCGTTCCGTCGCCGCATGAAACGGAAAAAGAAACCGCAGAAGCGCAAATCACGCGGTATCTGATCAATCAAAATGAGTCAATAACAGGAGGAACAACGGATTCCCCCACAATCATCTACATCATTATGCAACAGGAAGACGATTTGAGAGCCCTTGCCAAGATTATGGAATTCGGCAGGGCTGTCAGTATTTTTATTCTGGTAGTCCACGTTTATGTGTACTGTTATCCCAGTATGAGTGCCTGGCATCTGAATCTGGATGTCATAGACCGGATACTGATGAACTTTGACAGGACAACTGGTATATTCGGCTGTATCCTTTGGACAAAACTGATGGCAGTTCTTCTGCTGGCCATATCCTGTATGGGTACTATCGGAGTCAAGGGTGAGAAAATAACCTGGCAGCGTATATGGGCGGTACTTACTGCCGGGGCGGTTCTATTTTTCATGAACTGGTGGCTGCTTGACCTGCCCTTTCCACACGAAGCGATTACTGCCCTGTATGTGGTGACACTTGCAGCCGGTTATCTATGCCTGCTCATGGCAGGACTATGGATCAGCAGGCTTTACAGACATAACCTGATGGAGGACGTATTCAATATGGAAAACGAATCCTTCATGCAGGAGACAAAGCTGATGGAGAATGAATATTCTGTCAATCTGCCAACCAGATTCCAGTATGGCGGCAAACTCAACGACGGATGGATCAACGTGGTCAATCCTTTCCGTGCGACCATCGTATTGGGAACACCGGGTTCCGGTAAATCCTACGCAGTGGTGAACAACTACATCAAACAGATGATTTCCAAAGGTTTCAGTGTATATATCTATGATTACAAATTCGATGACCTTTCAACCATTGCCTATAATACATTGTTGCACAATATGGACAAATATAAGGTAAAACCGCATTTTTACGTCATCAATTTTGATGATCCGCACCGTTCACACCGCTGCAATCCCATCAATCCGGAGTTCATGACAGACATATCTGACGCATACGAAGCAAGCTATACCATCATGTTAAATTTGAACAAGACCTGGGTGTGACCTGTAAAGTCACGTAATTGATTGTTAGACAGTAATATTAATTGCATGATTTAACCCGCTGTTCCGTCAGCGGTAGCCTACTATAAGGTGCATCTCCAGTGATGGGTTGTGCCAAGCTTATAGGACAAAGTACACTTTCCGAAAGGACAAGACTGAACCGTGAGGGAATGTCAAGGGCGGTTAGTATCATACCGTTGAGTGGCGAGGCTGGATAGCATGGTTAACGTAAGTGAACTGACTTTAGCCGTCGTAAGGTTTGAAGGAGCGCAAGATACTTTAGCTCTCACCAAAAGGTAAGCAGTCGGATAACCCTTGCCCATGTTGGGGTTACACGGACACAGCACTGCCGGCGGACTTGGCAGAACCTAAACTATCCGTTTGTCAATTACGTGGAACAGGGCAAGCCTGTATCTCTCTCGTAAGAATGCGAGTAAGCGAACCGCAAGGCAAGCCGAATGGGGTGCAGGTATGAGATAACGGAAAAAGCGAATGCCACCCTGTAATGGGGTGGATACGGATTGAATCAACATCACGGGTTGTTATTGGTGACATCATCCGACACGAAAGTGGGCAGACTTCCGTATATGGTAACTCTTTACAAGATAACTTTTAGAACTTTCAAAAGGAGGAAAGCAAATGAACGAAACTAAAACATCGTGTGCGCCTGCTGATAGTAGGAATCTAACTTGGGACGGCATGGACTGGTCCAAGTGTGAAGCCTATGTCCGAAAGCTACAAGCGCGTATTGTAAAGGCTCAAAAGGAAGGCAGACATAACAAGGTGAAAGCCTTGCAGTGGATGCTGACCCACTCTTTTTACGCCAAGGCATTGGCGGTAAAGAGGGTTACTTCCAACAAAGGGAAGAAAACGTCTGGAGTAGATAAACAGCTTTGGGATTCTCCCAAGCGCAAGTACAAAGCAATCGGTGAACTGAAACGTCGTGGTTACAATCCGCAGCCGCTTCGTAGGGTTCACATCAAGAAAAAGAACGGTAAACTCCGACCGCTGGGAATACCGACAATGAAAGACAGGGCGATGCAGGCATTATATCTCATGGCATTGGAACCGATAGCCGAAACGACAGGCGACCGCTTTTCTTATGGTTTCCGCAAGAAACGCAGGACAATGGACGCTATCCGTCAGATTGATACGGTTCTAAACCGCCAGCATTCCCCCGAATGGATTTTGGAGGGAGACATTAAAGGCTGCTTCGACCATATCAGCCACGACTGGCTTCTTAATCATATCCCTATGGATAAGACGATACTCAGAAAATGGCTGAAATGTGGAGCTGTATTCAATGGCAAACTATTCCCGACAGAAGAGGGTACACCACAAGGAGGTATCATATCACCGACACTTGCAAATATAGCACTTGACGGACTTCAACCACTCTTGGCTGAAAGATTCAAAAGATTATGGCGCAACAATAAGACATTCCACTACAAGGTAAACCTTATTCGTTATGCGGATGACTTTATAATCACAGGTCGAGATAAGGAGCTATTGGAAAACGAAGTCAAACCTATCGTGATAGAATTTCTCAAAGAAAGAGGGCTAACCTTATCCGAAGAGAAAACTACCATTACGAACATATACGACGGTTTTGATTTCTTAGGTTTCAATGTGAGGAAGTTTGGCAAAAGGCTATACACATCCCCGTCCAAAGATGCACAGAAACGCTTCAGGGCAAAAATCGGTGACATCGTTAAAGGACATAAAATGTGTAAGCAGGAATCGCTGATACGAATGCTTAATCCTGTAATCACAGGTTGGGGCAACTATTACCGATATGGTGCATCAACCGATGCTTTTCATGGTTGTGACAATCACATTTACAATCTCACGAAGAAATGGGCTTTACGTCGCCATCCAAAGAAACGCAAGTCTTGGGTTGCAGACAAATATTGGCATGAAATTCGGGGGCGTAAATGGACGTTTGCATGGAAATATGAAACCAAGAGCAAGAAAGTGAACTACCTGACCCTTAAAAGGTTGTCGGATATACATTATACCCCGTACAAGCAAATCAAAGGTGAGGCAAACCCTTTCGACCCGGAATACGATGATTATTTCTTTCAGCGAAAGGAGCAACAAATGCTGGAATCTCTCAAGGGACGTAAGTCTCTCTTATATTTATGGAACAAGCAGAACCGGATTTGTCCGTTATGTGGCAAGGAAATAGATTGTACAAAAGCATGGAACGTCAACGAAATATCTGTTGGTGGTTCGATTGTACGGCAACTTGTCCACAACAACTGCTACAAGCGAAATAAACGAAAATGTTGAAAGTATGAGCCGATTTCTAACAACAAATAGAAATATTGAGTTGCTTGAGCCGTATGAGGGGAAACTCTCATGTACGGTTCTTAGGGGAGAAGGGGGCAGCAATGCCCTTGACTTACCCGATATTGAAAAACAGGGTGACTTCTTTGTAGAGTCTCCTATTATCCTTTTGGCAGCTATAATCTGGTATTTGAAAATATACAAAAATGGTATCTATTGCAGCTTCCCTCATGCCGTGGAACTGCTGAACAAACCTTATTCTGATTTGTTTACCATATTGACTTCCTATCCGGAACTGGAGAACTACCTTTCTCCTTTCATGGATGCATGGAAAGGTGGGGCTCAGGATCAGCTCCAGGGCCAGATAGCTTCAGCGAAAATTCCGCTTACCAGAATGATTTCTCCACAACTGTACTGGGTCATGACAGGCAATGATTTTTCTCTGGACATCAATAATCCGAAGGAACCTAAAATCCTTTGTGTGGGCAATAATCCGGACCGACAGAACATCTATTCCGCTGCGCTCGGACTGTATAATTCCAGAATCGTCAAACTGATAAACAAGAAAGGGCAGCTTAAAAGCACGGTCATTATAGACGAGCTTCCTACCATCTATTTCCGAGGACTGGACAACCTGATTGCAACGGCACGTTCCAACAAGGTGGCGGTCTGTCTGGGATTTCAGGACTTCAGCCAGCTTAACCGTGACTACGGTGAAAAGGAAAGCAAGGTGATTCAAAATACAGTCGGCAACATATTCAGCGGTCAGGTGGTCGGCGAAACGGCCAAGACACTTTCCGAACGCTTCGGAAAGATTTTGCAGAAACGGCAGTCCATATCCATCAACCGTCAGGATGTCTCTACATCTATCAACACCCAGCTGGACTCACTGATTCCAGCATCCAAAATTTCCAACCTCTCACAGGGTACGTTTGTCGGTTCCGTATCGGATAATTTCGGTGAGAAAATCGACCAAAAGATTTTCCATGCGGAAATTATCGTGGACCATGCCAAAGTAAGTGCGGAAGAAAAGGCTTATAAAAAAATCCCGGTTATCAACAGGTTCAAGGACAGTGAAGGAAATGACATCATGCTCCAGCAGATACAGCGTAATTATGACCAGATAAAGGCGGATGCCCAGGCGATCATCAACGATGAAATGGAACGTATCAAGAGCGACCCGGAACTATGTGAACGGCTGGGAATAGAAAGTGCAGAAGAGGAGAAAAGAAAAGCTGAATAGATACAGAATGACAAATAAATCCTGAATCAGTTTGATTTTCAGGGAACATTCCTTATCTTTGAAATTGAAATAGAACATAACGGCGGATTACGGGATGTTTCCGTCGATTATATACATAAGTCGCAAGACGTCTCGAACAGGAATCTGACAAATTCATAAACACAGAGGCTATTGCGTGAGGCTTATGCTATACCTTATAGCGTGAGCCCATGCGAGTTTCTGTGTTGGGCTTTGTCAGAGCCTCTGTTCGAAATAAGCATGGGTTTCATGCTTTTATTTTTAATAGCAGAGGTATGGCAAAAGTACAGATTATTATGCCCATCACATTGGACGGTTTCCTGCCGGACAAAAATGAGATACTGATGGAATGGCTCAGAACAGACCGGAACGGCTTCCATTATTGGGAAGAGCGGGCTACATTCAACATGTATCCGCATTACGGTATGCTTGACTTGATGGATGCAAAAGAGAGACGAGACAATAACTGTACCTTCTTTATGAAAGTACAGGACGAAAAAAGTGCCGAATATGCCGGTGGAGTATTTCTCTTCCGACTCGCAGATGAACTGGTCATTTACTTGCTTCCAATATCATACAAAAGTGGGAAAAACATAACCGGAAAGATACAGTTCGGACAATGGACTTTGCATGAATCCAAAACATTCCGAAACAATATATGCAGATTGGTATACCGCTTTAAAGAATAAAGATTACTTCAGACCAAGTTTTTTCATTTTCTTATACAGGGCTGTACGACTGCAAGCAAGTTCCGCTGCTGTCTTGCTGACATTACCATGATTTACCTCAAGCAGGTTTCGTATCTTTTCCTTTTCCTGAATGATACGAGTATCCGGATTGTCAGTACAATCTACATTGTCCAGTCCCAAATCACAGACATCCAATAATGAATTATCTGCAACAATTACTGCACGTTTTATTTTTGCATTCAATTCCCGTACATTACCCGGCCAGTCATACCCCAACATGCATGATTTCGCTTCTTCAGTAAATCCCTCGTTCTTGACACGTATTCTACCGGAATGTTCTTTTCTGAAGAATTCGGCAAGCGGGAGAATATCGTCTTTACATTCTTTAAGTGGTGGCTGTAAAATTTCCAATTCAGCAAGGCGATAATAAAGGTCCTCGCGAAAACGACCTTTCTCTACCGCTTTTTTCATATCCTCATTGGTAGCAGAAATAATACGTACATCCGTATGTTTCACTTTATCACTTCCTACCGGATTAAACTCTTTCTCCTGAAGGACACGTAAAAGAAGAATCTGCATGGAATACGGCATATTACCGATTTCATCCAGAAATAAGGTTCCTCTATTAGCGGTTTCAAAATGCCCTTTCCTATCTGTGACAGCTCCGGTAAAAGCACCTTTGACCGCACCAAAAAATTCAGAAGCCTGTAAATCGTTGGGTATGCTTCCACAATTGACAGCAACAAAAGGCTTGTCACGTCTGTCACTATAACGGTGTATCATCTGGGCAATCACTTCCTTACCGCTTCCGCTCGGGCCGAGTATCATGACAGAAAGATCAGAAGGAGCCACACGACGGGCAAGTGAAGCGGCTTTTCTGGCGGCTTCACTAGTACGTTCAACAAAAGAACGTTCTTTACGTACAATGACCGGACTTTTCAACATACTGTGCATTAATTCAAGAAGTTGTTCTTGGTGAACAGGCTTTTCTAGATAATCCTTAGCTCCGAGTTTAATTGCACGGACTGCATCCGAGATACAGGCATAATCCGTCATGACAATAAAAGGAATTTCCTTACCAGAACGCATCATCCATTCCAGAAGGCTGATACCGTCACCTTCCGGAAGACGTACGTCTCCCAATACCAGATTGATTTCGTTTTTCTTCAGGATACTACGTGCACCGGGTTCATCTATAGCTGTCAATACTTCGTAACCAGCCTTCCGCAGCCATTTTTCAACCATAGCACATAGTATCATATTGTCCTCAACAATCAGTATTCTCATATTTCCTTAATTCTTTTTCTGTTTCTTCTATTAATTTTTTAAGCCACTCCATGATTTGTATTGCATGTTCATGAACAGTTTCGTTTTGGCTATCACTGTCGTGCAGTATCCTTTGAAAATCACGTAAAATATTATCTTTACCGAGCATCTCCCATACAGGCATCATCCGGTGTATTATTTTTCTCATGGTCTCACGGTCAGTTATCCTGTCAGCTGATTTCATCTCCTCCAGTTCTTTTTCAGATTCCATAACGACTAGAGAAAGCATGTGACAATAATCATCCGTATTCTCCAATAAACTGGAAAAATCAAAATCTCCGGAAACTGAAACTTGTGTACGAGATACAATGGTGGATAAAAAAACAAGCAGTCCGTGGATATTGAACGGTTTATGAATACAGCCTGCAAATCCTTCTTTTTCATAAATTCCGGAATTTCCATCACCACGGGCAGTCATGACTGCTACTGGAACAGTTCTAAAATTGCCGATGTCCGAATTGCGAAGCAATCTTAACAAACAGAATCCGTCAGTATCAGGCATTTGTACATCTGTCAAGACCAAATCATATTCCGAATTTTCAAGAGCGGCCACTACTTCACGTGCATTATTACAGGTTTTACAGGATATACCTTTGCGCCCGAGCATATCTTCCGCTATTTTCAGTTGTATAGGATCATCGTCCACTACAAGAACATTCTTAGGCAATATAGTTATTGTATTATGGTCCGATTTGTCTTCCTCAACTAACTCATCCGTTTCAGGCAAAGAAAGTTCCAGTCTGAACATGCTTCCTTTACCGAGTACACTTTCTACATCCATTTTTCCTTCCAAAACCTTAATTAATCCTTTGGTAAGGAAAAGTCCCAAACCAAACCCTTCAGAATTGACATTCTGTGCGGCACGCTCAAATGGAGCAAATATTCTTTTCAGTGTTTCCTCATCCATACCGATACCAGTATCCCTTATTTCAATACGAAGTTTTCCTTCTGAATATTCTGAATGGAAATTGACGTTACCCCTGGAAGTAAACTTAATAGCGTTTGTAAGTAGATTGGCTAAAACCTGTTCAAGTTTGTCCGCATCACCTTTTACTATTACATTTGATCCTTTATGTTCAGAATATAAAATCAGACCTTTTGAAGTCGCTTTACGAGAAAACTCATCTGAAATTCGTTGCAAGAAACGGTCAAGATAAAATGGTGTGTCGTTACGCAAATTACCGGCTTCATTGATTCGGTAAGCATCCATCAAATCATTAACCAGATGTAAAACGTGTCGACAAGAATGACGGATGTCATCTAAATATTTTTCGCGCTTCCTCTTTTCACGCGTTTCAGATACCAAATCTGCACAGTTATGGATATTACCAAGTGGACCTCTAATATCATGAGAAACTGTCAGGATGATTTTCTTACGCATATCAAGCAAATTCTCGTTTTCTTGAATAGCTTGTTGTAATTTAAATTTAATTATTTCTTCCTTACGTAAATCTGATTGTATAATTAAAAATGAAATTAATATTATAAAAACCGCAATACTCATCATTACGATAAATAATCGAAAGGATTCTTGTTTGACTTCCGTTACCTCTAAGTTTCGTTCTATAAATGACAGCTGTACCTGATTATCTAAAAACGATACAAAATCATATAACTTCTGATTTAACATCCTATTATGCAAACGCAGGCTATCCACATAGGTTTCAATCTGATTGTTTCGCAAATCTCTGGCAGAAACCAATCTATTATTAAAATTCTGTATTTCATTAGTTATATAGGGGACTTGTATCGTCTCCTTCTTTCCGAATAATCCGGCAATTCCTTTCTTTTTCTGAGTTATTGTCTTCACTTTTACTGTTTGAGTAGCTATTACAGGCAATTCATTAGTAAGAATACTATCAGATTTATTCGCAAATTGGATTGCTTTCATTATTCGAAACAAGTACATTTCTTTCGTTCTAAGCAATCCCCGTAAAGAATCAATTTGAACCGGACATAAAAAATCACCACTCCTTAATTTAATTTCAAGTAAAACACTATCTGTTTTAAAAAGGTGATTATGAAATATGTTATAATCAGACTCATCCCATGCTATAACCGATTCACCTAAAGTTGCCAACTTAGTAATATACAAATGAACTTTATTGGAATTCTCATAAGCTTCATTAATTTGAATTATCAGATTCTTAAGTTCTTTTAACCGACAACGTTCATTTATCATCGCAGTAACCATACTTATGACTATAAATCCAGTAATAAAATATCCAATAAATAGTCTTTTACGCAATAATGAAGTCATCAGGAACATTCTATTGATTTTTTGACATCATAATTTTATATATTTAACTAGTCATAGTATATATCATTCTCAAATATTTATTTCAAATTCAAGCAATAAAAAAGCACTTCATATTACAACTGAAACTCATTAATGAAAAAGTTGAATATATGAAGTGTTTATTAAATTACGATATAAACTATAAAAATCCTATTCTTCTGGGACCAGTGTATAAACCCTTATCCAGTCGACAAGGAAAGTGTGATCTTCCACATTTTTCAGTTCCTCATCCGTAGGGCTTAAACCTTTAACGGCCCTCCAGCTTTGGTCTTCCATATTTATTATGATGTCCATATCCTTAACCAACCCCGTGCCACCAGTGTAGTTGTTGGGATCAATAATATCCTTACCGCTTATAGTTCTGACGAGTTCTCCATCTACATAATATTCAAGTGTGAAAGGGTCTTTCCAGAACACTCCTACACGATGAAAATCGTCGCGCCACAATGTTCCCTTGTCATCCTTATACCATGAACCTGAATCCTTTGGCTGATAATCCTTGAATGGCTGACGGATGAATATGTGATGGCTTAAGTGAAGTCTGTCGGCACCATAACCTCCACCGTCTCTATCACCACCGTATGCCTCTATAATATCGATTTCCTGAGTATCATCAGGGCTAAGCATCCATACATCGGATGCCATGGTTGAATTTGAAAGTTTTGCGTATGCCTCTACATAAACCGGATACTTTACACGTGTCTTCGATGTGATACATCCCGTATAGGTTCCCGGCAGTTCCTTTGTGTTGGGTCCGCTTACAACTTTCTTCATGGGGACATCTTCAGGACGGCTGGCTCTGATTTTAAGGAATCCGTCTGAAACGGAAACATGGTCTCTCTGCCATATTGTAGGAGCAGGCCCTGTCCAATGATTATGATAGAAATCAGTCCATTTGGCATAGAACTCTTTTCCTTTATCCTTTTCGTCAGCAATATAATTAAAGTCGTCCGACTGTGGATGAAGTTTCCACACCATACCGTCACCAGCATTAGCTGGTACAGGATAGATGTCCCACTCGTATGATTTATTATTTAAATTTTCTGCTGCACATGCAAATTGCAACGATGCTAAACAAATAGTAAACAGTTTTCTCTTCATGGTATCTTAATTTAAATTAGAATAATTTATTTACGTTCTTTTGATTCACCCTTAGCAGTATGTGTCTGCAATGTCCAAGTAGAAAATCTCATTATACTCTGGTAATCAGAACTGTTGTATATATGAGTAAGACCCCATCTCAATATTTCGGTAGGTTCTTTTTCGGCATCTGCACTGCGGTTCAGGCCAATGGCGTGTGGCGCGCCTTTTACTACTGACATTATTTCAAAGTTTATTCCGTCAGGCGACCACTGGAGTGTGTTCTTTTCAGGACCGTCGGTGGTGATAAGTGAAGCTATACCTCCTTTGTAAGGCCATACGCAAACTTCATGCCCGCTGTTTGAAATAGGATTATATTCCGATTTCACATACGGACCCATAGGATTTTCAGCAATAGCCACACCGTGTTTGATTTCACGACCACCCCATGTTATTTCTTCTCCCATACGTTCTCCTTTGTAATACATATAGAACTTACCATTATAAGGTATTATACACGGGTCGTGTACCTTATGACTGTCGAAATCACCTTTCGACACTACCTTGAATCTGTTATCCTCATCGCCTTCCCATTCGCCGGTATTAGAAGGTTCCAGTACAGGCTTGTCTGTCTTGATCCACGGTCCTTCAGGGGAATCAGCACATGCCATACCGATAGTATTCTTAACACGGACTGTATAAGGAGATTTTACAGCCTGATAGCAAAGATAATACTTTCCTTTCCATTCCATTACCTCAGGAGTGAAAACAGAACGATCGTCGTAAGCACCCTTTTCACCACGCTTCACTGCAATTCCCTGCTCTTTCCATGTCAATCCATCCTTTGATGTGGCATACCATATATCGCATCTGTCCCACGGGAAAACCTTATCTTTCTCTATATCTCCAGCAAATCCTTGGGTAGGTCCATAGCTCTTTGAATACCATACATAATATGTATTACCTATTTTCAGCATTGCACTCGGGTCTCTTCTTACTACGCCCTCTTCATAAGCAAGATCACCTTTAAGTGGTTCCATCTTATACTCAAAGAACCATTTATTGTCGTGATTTTCCCATTTCATGGCACGTTTCATAGCTGCACTTAACTTATTTCCCTTAGGTATTCCCAATGAATCGGCCTTACGCTCATCATAATTCTGAGTGTCGTCAACGGCAATAGTCTGTGTATTGCCTGTATTTCCGCATGCTGCCAATAGCGACATCATGCCGGCTGCAAAAATAATTTTTCTCATACTAGACTTTATTTTATATTAATTGTTAGTTTATTCGAGTGTAATTCACTTGTTTCTGCACTGATATTCAGTACCGATGATTTTTCTGTCGACTGAAGCATCAGCATACATCTTCCCTGATATGTCATAATATCCTTACTTTGATATGGAGAAACGTTCTTCACGTTTCCATTGTCTATACCAAGCAGACGGTACTCTCCATCAATGTTGAACTTAAGCATCTGTTCTGTTGTCTTTACAGGATTACCTTTTTTGTCTGTTAGCTGAGCTGTGACATGCAGAACATCCTTTCCATTTGCTGCGATACTTTGTTTGTCAACCGTCAGCAATATCGAATGTTCTTTGCCTGAAGTCCTTATAGCTGTAGTGGTATTACCTAACTTATTTTTTCCTTTTGCGGTAATAGTGCCAGGCTTGTACTGAACTGCCCATTTATAGATATGATCCTCAAAATCGTCTATATACTTCTTTCCCATCGACTTGCCGTTAACGAAAAGTTCCACTTCATCACAATTGGAATATATTTCTACTATTACCGAGTCACCTTTCTGATAATTCCAGTGAGAGTTTACATCATCCCAAACCCATAATCTTCTATCCCATTCATGTCCTTTCTTATCAGTAAAGCCATCTTTTACCTGGAGATACGAAGATTTGTCTGGAGTCTGTGAATATATAGCAATAAAAGGCTTGTCTGTCCACAATGATTTCATCATGTCGTACGAAGGCTTCACATAGCCGCACATATCCAGGAGACCACATCCTATCGACTTTTGAGGCCATTTTGAAAGACGGCTTCCACTTTCTCCCAGATAATCGACTCCTGTCCATATAAACATACCCGGAACGAAATCCCTTTCAATCACCGCCTTCCATTCGTGCCACTGACCAAGATTTTCTGTACCCATTATAGGTTTGTCAGGATAATTCTTCTTAGCATAATCATACATCACGCGACGGTAGCTGAAGCCTGCCACATCGAGCGCGTCGATATATCCTGACTCAAAGCTTATGGAAGGCAGGATGCAGTTGGCGGTAACTACACGTGTGGTGTCCATCTGGCGTGTCCATGCAGCTAATTTTTGCGCTGTACGGCCAATGTCGTATGCATGTTTAGGCTGGATTTTCCACATTTCTCTGATTTTTTCTTTAGAGTATGGAGGCTGATTCCAGAAATAATTACCGTTGGAATCGGCACCGAAGAAACCTGTCGCCTCGCGGCATCCGGTATAAGTCCATTCTATTTCATTACCTATACTCCACTGGAAGATACAGGCATGATTACGGCTTCTCCTCATTACGTTTTTCAAATCCCTTTCAGCCCATTCCTGGAAATGCTCACAATAACCATGAGTAGGATAGTCTTCTACCGTTTCCTTCATATTGAGCCTTTTATCTTTGGGATAATCCCACTCATCGAAGAATTCTTCCTGAACCAGAAGACCTATCTCATCGCACAAAGACAGAAACTCTTCCGCTCCCGGATTGTGCGAGAGGCGGATGGCATTGCATCCTCCTTCCTTTAGGGTTTTCAGACGCCGGTACCACACATCGCGTATCATTGCTGTGCCAACTATACCGGCATCATGATGCAGGCATACTCCTTTTATCTTCATGTTTTTCCCGTTAAGGAAGAAACCTTTGTCTGCATCAAAACGGAATGTCCGTATGCCGAACCTGACAGTGTTTTCAGAAATTACTTCATCGCCATTCTTGATGCGTGTCTCGGCTGTATAGAGGACAGGTGTATCAACGCTCCACAAATCAGGCTGTTTAATCTCAGATACGATGTCGATAATTTTCTCCTCACCAGCATTCAGTTTTATACTGAAGACCTCAAAGGCTGCGATATTGCCTTTATTATCCTTATATACTACCTCAACAACTGCAGCTCTGGGTTCGGAGTAGCTGTTGCACACGGTAACCTGGTTGTTTACTTTAGCATATTTATCAGTAACCACGGGAGTAGTGACAAATGTTCCCCAAACCGGAATATGCAGTCTGTCGGTTACAATCATTTTCACATCCCTGTATATACCTGAACCGGTGTACCATCTGCTGTCGGCATAATGGCTGTGGTCGACCCTTACAGTCATACGGTTATCCTCATTGGGATTGAGATAGTCTGTGACATCAAAATAAAAAGGAGCATATCCCGAAGGATGATATCCAAGCTTTTTGCCATTTATCCAATACTCAGAATTATTATATACTCCATCGAACACTATATAGCATTTCTGATTTGCACTGATTGTTGTGGGAAATGATTTGCTATACCATCCTATTCCTCCCTGAAGGAAAGCTACACATCCTTCACCCGAAATGGAATCGTAAGGTAAACCAACACTCCAGTCATGTGGCAGGTTCACTTTCTTCCATTCATCACCAGGGACATAAGAAGTATATGAATAATGAGCAGAATCTTTCAGTACGAATTTCCAATCTTTATTGAAATCAACATTTGAATCAGATGCTGAAACCTTTAGGGTTGATAATAGGATTATTAAAGCTAAAAGATTTTTATTTCTCATAATCTTAGGTTTTACATGTTTTTTGATGTCACAAAACTATATCTTTCACTTATAATATATGAGGGGGATATTAATGTGATATAGGGTGGGAAATCAGAATTTTACATCTGCCCTGTATTCCACCGTCACCTACAACCTTGACAAAGGATGTTCCTTTCTTCCCTCTTATGGTTCTCAGGACAAACAGACACTTTCCGTTATATGTCCTTACACTATTGTTTATGACGTTGATGTTCAAATCTTCTATCGAAGGCGATCCATTGTCGAGTCCGGCAAGTTCAAGCTTGTCGTCGAGGATTATCCTCACATCCGAAGGTATATCGACTACTGTGTTTCCTTCTTTATCTTCAATGGATACTTCTACATGGATAAGGTCATAACCGTTGTCGGTAGCTGTTTTGCGGTCGCAGTTCAGTGCCAGACGGCACGGCTTGCCGCTTGTGGACAAAGTGTCTTTCGACAATATTCTGTCGCCGTCCTTGCCTACCGCAAGGAGTGTTCCTTCCTTGTATGCCACCTTCCACATCAGTATATTATGCTCCATGAAATCGCTGCGTTTCTTTGTTCCCAACGATTTGCCGTTCAGAAACAGTTCCACTTCTGGGGCGTTGGTATATACCTGCACCAGTATGTCCTCGTCCCTGCGGTACTTCCATTTATCGCGTGTGTCGTACCACTCCCAGCGTCTGATCCATCCCGGGCGTGGAGTGTAGGTGAAACTTCCGTCAGTATCCATCTTGAACTCGCTTTCCTTTTCAGGTATTGTTACAATATGGGTTTTCGGTGTGTCTTTCCACAGACATTCAAAGAAATGGCCACGCGCTGTCTTGTTGCCCACGAAATCGAAGAAAGAACAGTCTCCACCCCTTGCAGGCCATGGACCGTTCTCGCCAAGATAGTCGAATCCTGTCCACACGAAGATGCCCGCTATGTACTTCTTGTCGGCCACGGCTGTCCATTCAAAGAGCTGACCAACATTCTCCGAACCGATAATAGGCTGATATGGATATAGCTTATGGTCGATTTCATAATATTTGTCTTTATAGTTATATCCCACTACATCAAGCACGTCTGTATATCCGGAGAGACGCGAAACTGACGGAACAACGACTCCTGAAGAGACGGGACGGGTAGTGTCCACATCCTTAACCCAACCGGCAAGGACAGCGGCTGTTTCAGCCAAATCGTCTTTTCCTCCTGACAGACGGTTGAACTCTTTCAGTATAGACTTGTTGTCTGTTTCCGGGTCGCCCGTATGGATAAGCCCCTTGAACCCTTTATTGTCTTTGCTCGATGCCCAGTAATATGGATAGGTCCATTCTATTTCATTGCCTATACTCCAGAGTATCACGCAAGGATGATTTCTGTCTCGCCTGATGAACGACTTGAGGTCGTGCTCGGCATGCGTATCGAAGTATCTGGTATATCCTATTGATATGCTGTCGGGCGCATCTTCCTTAGCTCGCTCAGTAATCCACTTTTTCTTTGCCACCTTCCATTCGTCGATAAATTCATTCATTACAAGAAGTCCCAGACTGTCGCACATTTCCAGCAGACTTTCCGAATGCGGATTATGGGCTGTACGTATGGCATTGCAGCCTATGGAACGAAGTTTCAGAAGGCGTCGTAACAGGGCATCATCGTATGCGGCAACACCCATACATCCCAAGTCGTGGTGTATGTTCACTCCTTTTATTTTTACTGATTTTCCGTTTAGAAGGAAGCCTTCATCCGCATCGAATTTAATGTCGCGGATACCAAATTTTGTTGTTTTCTTATCCATCACATATCCGTCAGAAGCAATCAGAGTAGTATGAAGCTCATACATCGAAGGCGTTTCAAGACTCCAGAGATGACAATTCTCCAGTTCAACAGATGCAGTGAACTCATTGAAATCGCCTTTCAGGGCAACAAAATCATCGGAAACAGAAGCTATTGTCTTGCCGTCGTACACTACTTCGTGCTTCACGGTGACTCCTTTTACACCTGTTCCAGCATTCTTCACCTCGCATACCACATTCACCATCGAACGGTTGCCTACCTGTGGTGTGGTAACGAATATTCCGTCTGAAGGAATATAGAGCTCGTTTCTTAGAATAAGACTCACATTCCTGTATATACCGGCACCGACATACCATCTGCTGTCGGCATACGCTCTTCTGTCAACGCAGACAGTTATTGTATTCATCGAACCTTTTGGTTTCAGATATTGAGTAAGTTCATATTCAAATCCCACATATCCGTTAGGACGGAATCCCAACATATGCCCGTTTATCCAAACCTTTGAGTTATTATATACACCTTCGAAATGAATGAACACTTTTTTCCCATTCATATCATCCGAGGTGAGAAAATTCTTCATGTAAATCCCCACACCGCCAGACAGAAAACCATTGCTTCCGGCTGTCTGAGTCTTGGTATATCCTTCGCTGATACTCCAGTCATGAGGCAGACACACATCCTCCCACTTTATATCTGGACTCAGGAACAAAGTGTCCTGAGGCACGAAACCTGCTGGTTTGCTGAATTTCCAATCGAAGTTGAAATCCACTTTAGTGGAGGTTCCGGCATAACAGAATCCGGACAGAAAGATAGTTAAGACTGTGATAATGTTTTTTATGGTCATATCGATTTTCAGATTAATATTAATGACAAAAATAATTTCAAAAGTGTAAAAACAAAAAAACTCTCCATTTATATTTCAGATATCAACGGAGAGTTTCATCATTTAAAAAAATAAAACATTTTATAAAGTTACTCCTTGCTTAAGGATAGCTATTTCCCGGTATCCCTTCTTTTCGTTCAGTGCCTGCTTTCCGCTTGCCACTTCCACCACAAAGTCTATAAAACGTCTGCTTAAAGATTCCATGCTTTCTCCCTCTACCAGAGTTCCGGCATTGAAATCAATCCACGTATGTTTCTGTTCATAAAGCGGAGTGTTGGTCGAAACCTTCACGGTTGGAACGAATGTTCCGAACGGTGTTCCTCGACCTGTTGTGAACAGTACGATATGGCATCCGGCAGAAGCAAGAGCCGTACTTGCCACTAGGTCGTTGCCTGGTGCGCTCAACAGGTTAAGTCCGTGTGTTGTGACACGGTCGCCATATTTCAGAACATCCTCCACCATCGAGCTTCCCGACTTCTGTGTACATCCCAATGATTTCTCCTCAAGCGTTGAAATACCTCCCGCCTTGTTTCCCGGTGAAGGATTTTCATATATTGGCTGGTCGTTGCGGATGAAGTAGTTCTTGAAGTCGTTTATCATGGCCACTGTGTCGTCGAATATCTCCTTCGTGCGGCAACGGTTCATGAGCAGTGTCTCGGCTCCGAACATTTCAGGTACCTCCGTGAGGACTGTTGTCCCACCCTGGGCAACAAGATAGTCAGAGAACACCCCAAGCATCGGATTGGCCGTGATACCGGACAGTCCATCAGACCCGCCGCACTTGAGTCCTATACGCAGTTTTGACAGGGGGACATCAGTCCGCTTGTCTTCCCTGGCTATGGCATACATCTCACGAAGAAGTTTCATACCCTCTTCTATCTCATCATCTACTTTCTGAGAAACAAGGAAACGGATCCTTTGGGTATCATAGTCACCTATAAACTCACGAAAGGCATCAGGCTGGTTGTTCTCACAGCCAAGACCTACGACAAGGACAGCTCCGGCATTGGGATGAAGGACCATGTCGCGCAATATCTTACGGGTATTCTCATGGTCGTCACCCAACTGCGAGCATCCGTAGTTATGAGGGAAAGATATAATGGAGTCAACCCCCTCGCAACCTGTTTCCTTGCGAAGCTGCTCGGCCAACTGGTTTACTATTCCGTTCACGCAACCCACCGTAGGGATAATCCATATCTCATTACGTATGCCGGCTTCTCCGTTGGCACGCAAATATCCTTTGAATGTACGGTTCTCGTTCGAAAAAGTCTGTTTCTCGAACTTCGGAGTGTAAGTATATGTACTCAGACCGGAAAGGTTAGTCTTAACAGTTTTCTCGTTCAGCAGATGTCCTTTCCTGACTTCCTTTACAGCGTGCGATATGGGGAAACCGTATTTTATCACCATATCACCTTCTGCAAAATCCTTCAAGGCAATCTTATGACCGGCAGGTATATCCTCAGCCAGTTCTATAAAATTGCCGTTTACCTCTATTATAGTACCCTTGGACAATGGGTGCAGTGCCACAGCCACATTGTCCGCAGGGTTTATCTGGATATATTCAGTCATAACAAACTAACATTTATAAATTGAAGAATACAGGTAGAAGTATCAATCTACAAGGTCTTTTACTGTCTGAAGCATTTCTTCGCTCTGGATTTTGTTGATATAGTAAATTACACGGTCTGCCAGTCCCGGGATGGTATTAAGGTCTTCACCCCAAATGGAAGTATCGGCGAGAACTGTCTTCACAAGATTTTCTACCGAGCCATCGTTCCACAAACTTGTAAGCATCGCCATGATTTCCTGTGCATCGTTAGGAACTATCTCTACACCATCGGCACGCTTTCCACCTTTGTAGTATACTATGATGGCTGCAAGACCGAGTACAAGTCCTTCAGGAAGCACACCCTTACGTTTCAGATATTCCTTCACTCCTGGAAGGTCGCGTGTGGCATACTTAGGGAATGAGTTAAGCATGATTGATGTTACCTGATGGTCTACGAAAGGATTATTGAAACGTTCCAGGACATCATCGGCAAACTTCTTGAGTTCCTCTTTCGACAGGTTGAGGGTCTCCATCAGCTCGTCGAACATCACACGTTTGATGAACTTGCCTATCACCTCATGCTGGCATGCGTCTCTCACGATATTGACGCCCGAAAGGAATGCCACCGGCGACAATACAGTGTGAGGACCGTTCAGCAGAGTAACCTTGCGTTCATGATAAGGCTCCTCCGACGGGACGAACAGAACGTTCAGTCCCGCCTTGTTTGCAGGAAATTCTTCGGCAACCGATTCCGGTGCTTCGATAACCCACAGATGAAAAGCCTCGCCCTGTACAACTAAATTGTCATCAAAGTATAGTTTAGTTTTTATGTTGTCTATGTCTTTACGAGGGAAACCCGGTACGATACGGTCCACCAGTGTGGCATATACACCACATGCAGTTTCAAACCATGACTTGAACTCTTCGCCAAGGTTCCACAATTCAATATACTGATAGATTGTTTCCTTCAGTTTGTGACCGTTGAGGAAGATAAGCTCGCATGGGAAGATGATGAGTCCTTTCGACTTGTCACCGTTGAAATGTTTGAATCTGTGATAAAGCAACTGTGTCAGCTTGCCCGGATAAGAGCTTGCAGGAGCATCCTCAAGCTTGCACGACGGATCGAAGTTGATACCTGCTTCAGTAGTGTTCGAGATTACGAATCTCATCTCAGGCTGTTCTGCCAGTGCCATGAAATCATTATACTGGCTATATGGATTCAGGGCACGGCTGATGACATCAATCATTCTGAATGAGTTCACCACCTCGCCATTGTTAAGTCCCTGAAGATTGACATGATAAAGACAGTCCTGAGCATTGAGGGCATCAACCATACCTTTATCTATAGGTTGCACCACAACAACACTGCTGTTGAAATCTGTCTTTTCATTCATATTCGAGATAATCCAGTCGACAAACGCACGAAGGAAATTACCTTCGCCAAACTGTATGATACGTTCCGGACGTACTGCCTTTACTGCAGTCTTATTATTTAAAGCTTTCATTGTAATGTCAAAAATTAAAATTGATAAAATTAAAATTCAACCAACATTCTGAATACCTTACCTGGATTTTCCGACCATTTCTGCAGAGCCTCACCTGCCTCTTCAGGTTTCACTACGGCAGAGATAAGTTCGTTCATCGGGCAATTTCCATTCTGAAGATAATGTATCACGGCACGGAAATCCTCAGGCATTGCATTGCGCGAACCGCGTATGTCGAGTTCCTTCTGAACAAAATATTTTGTCTGGAAAGCCACTTCACTCTTGGCATAGCCGATACATGCCACACGGCCTGTGAAACCTACAATGTCGATGGCAGTAACATATGTGATAGGACTACCCACAGCCTCTATCACCACATCAGCCATATAGCCGTCAGTAAGTTCCCTTACTCTTTCCACCACATTTTCAGTCTTCGAATTGATAACCATCGAAGCACCCAGGCGTTTTGCCAGTTCAAGCTTCTCATCGTCAATATCCAATGCTATTACCCTTGCGCCACGAAGCGATGCTCTTACTATGGCGCCAAGTCCAATCATTCCGCAACCAATCACGGCCACAGTATCAATGTCAGTTACCTGAGCTCTCGACACGGCATGGAAACCTACGCTCATAGGCTCAATCAGCGCACATTCCTTATCCGAAAGACCGGCAGCCGGAATAACCTTTGTCCAAGGGAGGACAAGGAACTCCTGCATCGAACCGTTACGCTGAACGCCCAAAGTCTCGTTGTGTTCGCAGGCATTCACACGTCCGTTGCGGCATGAAGCACACTTTCCGCAGTTGGTATATGGATTTACTGTCACGTTCATTCCCTTCTCGAAACCGACAGGAACGCCTTCGCCTATTTCCTCTATCACAGCACCCACTTCATGTCCCGGGATGACAGGCATCTTCACCATAGGATTTCTTCCCAGGTAAGTATTAAGGTCGGAACCACAGAATCCGACATATTTGATACGAAGTAAAATTTCTCCGACTCCAAGTGTTGGTTTAACTATATCAGCTACTTGAACCTTTCCGGCTTCAGTAATTTGTACAGCTTTCATAATCTATGTATTTATTTAAATTTGTTATTGTATTATTTTGATGTTGCATTAATTCAATGTTGTTTTTTCTCTATCTTATATCCTCTCCAGCCATAATATGCCGTAAAGAAGAAACATATCAGAGGTATTACATATGCCACCTGATAGAAGTCCGCGTTATGATTCATCACAAATGCGGTGAACTGAGGGATGCACGCATTACCTATAATAGCCATCACAAGGAATGCCGAACCACTCTTTGTGTCCTCGCCAAGGTCGCGTAGTGCAAGTGAGAACTGGGTTGGATACATTATCGACATTAAGAACGACACTGCAAGCATGGCATAAAGTCCTGTCATACCACCGAACATGATAATCACCCCGCACAGTATGATATTCACTATAGCGTATGTCAGCAGCATATCCTGAGGTCTGAATTTCGACATCAGCATAGTTCCTATCCATCTGCCAGCAAGGAAAGCCAGCATATACAGTCCGAAGAATGTGGTCGCCTCATCCTCCGACAGACCTGCATACATACAGCAGTAAACCAGGAACAAGCTGTTAATGGCTGTCTGCCCTCCATTATAGAAGAACTGTGCGATAACTCCCCATCTCAGGTGTTTGCGTTTCAACACTGCAAAATTGATAAGCTTGCCCTTCTCGCCGTGCGATTCCTCCTTGTCAATATCAGGCAACTTATACAGTGCAAACACCACAGCAAGAATAATCAGCAGGACTGCAAGAACCAGATAAGGCATCTTCATGGAGTCTGTCTCCATCTGAATAAATCCGTCCCAACCTCCGGGAAAGTCGGCAGGCAGAGTCTCGCGAGTATAGTTCTGTCCGGTAAGTATAAGCTTACTCAGAAACATTGCGGATATGAAAGCACCAAGACCGTTGAACGACTGTGCAAGATTCAGTCTTCTTGAAGCCGTATCGTGTGTACCCAGAGCTGTCACATACGGATTGGCAGCAGTCTCGAGGAAGCACATTCCCGTTGCCATGATGAAGAAGATTACAAGATATGCCCAGTATTCCTTTATCTCAGCTGCAGGGAAGAAAAGCAGACCTCCGATAGCAGCAAGAATGAGACCGACTATTATACCCGACTTATAGCTGAAACGTTTCATGAACATTGCTATCGGTATGGGAAACAGGAAGTAGGCCAGCCAATAGGCAGCTTCAGTGAACGAGGCCTCAAAAGCATTCAGTTCACAGGTTTTCATCAACTGCCTGATCATTGTAGGCAACAGATTACTGCTGATAGCCCACATGAAGAACAAGCTGAATATCAGTAAAAGCGGTATAAAATATTTGTTTTTCATTCTGACATATTTTTAATATAAGGTAACTCTGGCAGATTCTTGAAACCATAGAAGGCTTTCGCGTTCTCGCCCAAGAAAAGTTTTTTGCTTCTCTCTTCCAATTCTTTTGATTTAATCACAAAGTCGTACGACATTTTGTAGGTGATGGCTGTAATTGTGCGCGGATAGTCGGAACCCCACATCAGTTTCTCGAAACCGACAAGGTCGGCAGCTTCGTTGATAGCCCTTATAGCACCGTTGAACGGATAGAACTCGTCATTGAACAGCCATGTGATACCGCCAGACTCAATCATTACATTTTTATGGCGGGCAAGCATTATCTGCTTCTTCCAGTCCGGTTTTGTAACCATGCCGAAATGACCGATGGCTATTTTCAAACCCGGACATTCTGAAATGATTTCTTCCATCTCGCCAACCTGAAGGTCTCCCTCTATCATATCTATGGAA
>OHBM01000325.1_pt1 | contig 38745 bp, 37 predicted proteins | sample 1577251 | NCBI WGS metagenome assembly OHBM01 (sample SAMEA3541557, study PRJEB24748) | human gut metagenome | biome: human gut; feature: human-associated habitat; material: faeces | place: China | collected 2012 | reverse complement strand
CACGCCGACCGAGCCGACGCAGCCCGCCGTGCCGAGCACGCCGGAAAGCCCGACCGAGCCGACGCAGCCGCCCGAGAACCCCGGCGGCGACACACCCGAGACGCCGACCGAGCCGCCCGTTGACGATGAGCCGTCCGTCCCGGCCGACGGGGAGAGCTGGCTGTTCCCGCTGCCGTCCGGCACGCGCGTGACGCTGACCAGTCCCTACGGCTACCGCACGCACCCGATCACGGGCAGCTTCACGATGCATAACGGCGTCGATCTTGCCTGCGCCGGCGGTACGCCGATCCTTGCGACCAAATCCGGCTATGTCACAACCGCGAAATACAGCTCATCCTATGGCTATTATGTCACGGTCAACCATATGAACGGTTACTCCACGCTCTATGCGCACATGACGAGCTACTGCGTCGCCAACGGCGACTATGTCGAGCGCGGACAGGTGATCGGCTATGTCGGCGCGACCGGCTGGGCGACCGGCAACCATCTGCATTTCACCGTCTTCCGCGACGGCTCGACGGTCAACCCGATGGATTACATCAGTATGCCGTGACCGGCTGAAAGAATGATTTTGCATTCCGGGACATACGTCCCGGAATGCTGTTTTGGAGGCAATTATGAAGAAACAGAATCTCAGAATGCTCTGCGTTCTGCTGGCGGCGATGCTGCTGCTCAGCGGCTGCACCTTCCGCTTTGATGCGTTTGACCGCAGCGAGACCGAGCAGGTCGAGGCCGATACGGCCGCGCAGGAGGACTATCACGAAAAGCTCGACGAGATCGTCGCGCTGCTCAATGAGGTCTATGTCGACGGCTACGACACCGACAAGCTCGGCGATTACCTTGCACAGGCGGCCGTTGCAGCGACCGGCGACCGCTGGAGCTACTATGTCAGCGCCGAGGACTATGACGCCTTTGTCGAGTCCAACGAGAATGCCTACGTCGGCATCGGTGTGACGGTCGAATCGTCGGACGATCTGACCGACGGCGTTCAGATCACGAAGGTCACGCCCAACAGCCCGGCGGAAGAGGCCGGCATTGAGGCCGACGACAGGATCTATGCCGTGGAGGGCGAGACGGTCGAGTCGCTCGGACTTGACGAGACGAAGAACCGCATCCGCGGCGAGGAGGGGACGGAGGTCACGCTGACGATCCTGCGCGGCGAAAAGAAATTCGACGTCACGGTCAAGCGTGCGTCCGTCGAGGTCGAGGTCGTTAAGTATTCCATGCTCGACGGCTCGATCGGTTATATCAAGATCAACAATTTTGAGGCAAACAGCGCCGACCGCACCATCGAGGCCATCGACGCGCTGCGCGGGCAGGGCGCCAAGGCGCTCGTGTTCGACCTGCGCTTTAACCCCGGCGGACGCAAGGATGAGCTGGTGCGCGTGCTGGACGCTCTGCTGCCCGAGGGGCCGCTGTTCCGTTCCGTGGACTACAAGGGCGACGAGAGCGTGGATTATTCCGACGCCGACTGTGTCGAGCTGCCGATGGCCGTGCTGGTCAACGGCGATTCCTATTCCGCGGCCGAGTTCTTTGCTGCTGCGCTTCAGGAATATGACTGGGCGACGGTCGTCGGCACGAAGACCTGCGGCAAGGCCAACTATCAGCAGACCTTCCGCCTATCTGACGGCTCTGCCGTCGCGGTCTCCACCGGCCATTACCAGACGCCCCATGGCGTCACGCTGGCCAACGTCGGCGTGACCCCCGACGAGATCGTCGAGGTCGATAACAAAACCTATCTGGAGCTTTATAAGGAAGCCGTCGCCGTGAAGGATGATGCGCAGCTTCAGGCGGCGATCAAGGCCGTAAAAGACTGATTTTATTAAGAAATACTTGACAAAAGTGCCAACCGTCAACTATAATAGCCCGGATAAAAGAATTATTGGAGGTCAATTGGTATGGCAAAGGAATATAAAATCACGCGCGATCGTCTCAAGGAGCTGGAAGCTGAGCTGAACTATCTGAAAACCACCAGGGAAAAGGAAGTGGCCGAGCAGATCAAGGAAGCGCGTTCCTTTGGCGACCTTTCCGAGAACAGTGAATACGACGAGGCCAAGAACGAGCAGGCCAAGCTCTATGGCCGCATCGCCGAGGTTGAGGATATCCTGACCCATGCGGTCGTTTTCGATGAGAGCGCCGTGGAGGATATGCACGGCGTGGTCGGCCTCGGCTGCACCGTGACCGTGCGCGACCTCGAGTTCGACGAGAATCAGGTCTATGCAATCGTCGGCTCGCAGGAGGCCAATCCCATGGAGGCGCGCATTTCGGACGATTCGCCCTTCGGCAGGGCGATGCTCGGTAAAAAGGTCGGCGAGACCGTCGAGTTTGAGGCGCCCGCAGGGCTGATGCGCTTTGAGATTTTAGCAGTTGAGAGATAAGAAAGGATAAGAAATGGCAAAATTTGTACCGCAGGAGGAGCTTTCGCTGGTCGATCAGGTTCGCATCCGCCGCGAAAAGCTCACGCAGCTCCGCGAGGCCGGTCAGGACCCCTTTGAGCGTACCGGCTTTGCGTTTGATACCTACAGCACAGACATTAAAAATAATTTCGAAGCCCTTGAGGGAAAGAACGTCGCTGTCGCCGGCCGCCTGATGAGCAAGCGCGGCATGGGCAAGGTCATCTTCGGCGACCTGATGGACGAGAAAGGGAGAATCCAGCTTTATCTGAAGTTCGACGAGATGGACGAGGCCAATTTTGAGACCTGCCGCAAGCTCGACATCGGCGACATCGTCGGCGTCAACGGCGAGGTGTTCCGCACCCAGCGCGGCGAGATCTCCGTCCGCGCGCATCAGGTCACGCTCCTTTCCAAGGCGCTTTTGCCGCTTCCGGATAAATATCACGGCCTGACGAACGTCGAGACGCGCTATCGTCAGCGTTATGTCGACCTCATCGCCAATCCGGAGGTCAAGGATACCTTCGTCAAGCGCAGCCGTATTATGCGCGAGCTGCGCAGCTTCCTCGACGGCAAGGGCTTCCTCGAGGTCGACACGCCCATTCTGACCCCGTTCGAGATCGGCGCCTCGGCGCGTCCGTTCTATACGCACCACAACACCCTCAACATCGATATGGTTCTGCGCATCGAGACCGAGCTTTATCTCAAGCGCCTGATCGTCGGCGGTCTGGAGAGAGTCTATGAGATCGGCCGCGTGTTCCGCAACGAGGGCGTCGATACGCGCCACAACCCGGAATTCACGCTCATGGAGCTTTATCAGGCGTATACCGACTATAACGGCATGATGGATCTGACGGAGGACATGTTCCGCCATCTCGCCAAGGTCGTCTGCGGCAGCACGACGATCACCTATCAGGGCACCGAGATCGACCTCGGCAAGCCGTTTGAGCGTCTGACGATGATCGACGCCATCAAGAAGTATTCCGGCGTCGATTTTGATACCGTCAAGACCGAGGAAGAAGCGAAGGCGCTTGCCAAGGCGCACAACATCGCCTTTGAGGAGCGCCACTCCCGCGGCGATATCATCAACCTCTTCTTTGAAACGTATTGCGAGGAAAACCTCATCCAGCCGGTGTTCATCATGGATCACCCGGTCGAGATCAGCCCGCTCACGAAGAAGAAGCCCACCGACCCGACGAAGGTCGAGCGCTTTGAGCTCTTCATCTATGGCCGCGAAATGTGCAACGCCTATTCCGAGCTGAACGACCCCATCGACCAGCGCGCGCGCTTTGCCGCGCAGGACGCTCTGGCCGCCGCCGGCGACGCCGAGGCGAACCATACCGACGAGGACTTCCTCAACGCCCTGGAGATCGGCATGCCGCCCACGGGCGGCATCGGCTACGGCATCGACCGCCTTGTCATGCTGCTTACAGATTCCGCCGCCATCCGCGACGTACTGCTTTTCCCGACAATGAAGCCGCTGGACTCCGACAAGAAGGTTTCCAAGGAGGTTTCGGCTCCTGCGGCGGCTGCTCAGGCGGCTCCTGAAGTCCCCGAAAAATTGATTTTTCCAATGTGGAGATCGAGCCGCTGTTCAAGGATTTCGTGGATTTTGACACCTTTGCCAAGTCCGATTACCGGGCTGTGAAGGTCAAGGAATGCGAAGCCGTGAAGAAGTCCAAGAAGCTCTTAAAGTTCGTTTTGGACGACGGAACCGGCACAGATCGGGTCATTTTGAGCGGTATTCACGACTATTATGAGCCGGAGGAGCTGGTGGGCAAGACCTGCATCGCCATCACGAATCTCCCGCCGCGCCCGATGATGGGTATCGACTCCTGCGGTATGCTGATCTCTGCCGTGCATCACGAAAACGGCGAGGAAAAGCTCCATTTGCTGATGGTCGATCCTCACATTCCCGCCGGCGCAAAGCTCTATTGAGCATTGGCTGCGGTAGCCGAGCACTATACATTCGTCAGCGAAACGCCGTTTATCAGGTGCAAGGATTTTGCGCGTCGCCGTGCAAGATCCTTGCACTTTTTCCGAAACGCTGCGGCTGCGCCTGTGATCCGCAGTGTTTGAGCGGATCTATGAGAGGAGTTAGGACCAATGAAGTATCCTATACTGGGCAGAGAACGGCGGCGTCCGATCGCACTGTCAGCCGTTGGAACAGTTCTGGTGCTCGCGTTTGCCTGTGTACTGTTTACTCTGACGGTGCTGGCGATCCAGCCGGGACTGCTGTCGGATACGCTCGCGGCGTTTTGGGAGGATAAGCTGCTGATTCCGCTGAACATTTTTCCGGTATGTGTTGTCCTCATTGTGTGCTATTGCTTGACCGGAAATGCATTTTCGGCGGCCGGGATCGGCGGCCTGGTCGTAAATCTGCTGTCCTATATCAATCTGGTCAAGACAGATTGCCGCAACGACCCCTTCGTCCCGGCGGACTGTGCACTGCTCCGGGAGGCTGCGAATGCGGTGGGGGATTATCAGCTGGATCTCCACTGGGGTACTCTGGCTGCAATTCTGCTGCTGAGCGCAGTATGTTTTGCGTTGGCCTACTGGTCACGGGCACGTAAGCCGAGATGGTATGTGCGCAGCATCATGGCGCTGGTGGTGCTGGCTGTGTTTGGCGCGAGCATGGTCAAGGTCTATCCGAGCGGGGATATTTACGACCGGCGCGGCGTGGGTACCGTGAAAGTCTCAAAGAGCAATGTGCCGGAGGTGTTCCGGCTATGCGGCTTCCCATACTGCTTTTTGCACAATTACAACTTGTATCCGGTCGAAAAACCGGACGGATATCAAAAAACGCAGGTCGAGACGCTGATCGATCAGGATTCGCAGCATTATGTGCAGCCGAAGGTACAGCCAAACATCCTCTTCCTGATGTGCGAGTCCTACAGTGACCTGTCTGATGCGGATGTATTTGCCTACACCGAGGAGGATGATCCGATGCACGGTTTCTACGTGCTGGCGGATTCGCCGCGTGCCAGGAGCGGTCATATTGCCGTGAGCAATTTCGGCGCGGGAACGGCAAATACGGAGTTTGATGTTTTGACCGGTATTCAGACGAACATGATCTCTCCGACGAATGCTTCCGCCTTTCGCGTGGTGCATAAGGCGGTCAACGCACTGCCGTGGGACTATCAGCAGGCGGGCTATTCGACTCTGTTCACGCATCCCGGCAACAGCTGGTTTTATAACCGGGACAGTGTTTATCAGTTCCTCGGCATGGAGGAGCGTATCTTCAACGAGAACTACACGCAAGCGGATCAGAAGGGGACGATGATCTCCGACGACGCCTTCGCCGACCATCTGATCTCCGAGCTGGATGCACGCTTGGGCGGGGATACGCCCCTGTTTGCCTACGGCGTGAGCATCCAGAACCATCAGGCTTACACCTATGGGAAATATGGCTTTGTGCCGGAGCAGCCGCCGCTGAACACGACGATCTCGGACGAGGCCATGGAGCCCCTCTCGGTATATATGGAGGGCGTCCGCGACTCTACGGCGATGCTGACCAAGCTGTGCAATTATCTGGACACACGCCCGGAGCCCGTGCTGCTCGTGTTTTATGGCGACCATCTGCCGGCCCTGGGGCAGGATTACGGTGTGTATCAAGAACTGGGACTCCCGATCGGTATGACCGATACCTCTGCGCACGTACTGGAAACCTATGAGACGCCTTACCTCATTTGGGCGAACGAGGCTTATGCACCGGACTGCGATTTTGACGCGCTCGAGCTTCCGGAGACCATCAGCTCAAGCTATTTGGGCGCGGCGGTGTACGAGCTGACCGGAATGTGTGGGATGGACCCCTATTTCGATATGCTCAACGCAGTGCGCCGGAGTCTGCCGGTCATCAACCACGACGTATATCTGGATGCTTCCGGGCAAGCGATCACCCGGCTTACCTCGGAGCAGGAGGCACAGATCAGGTGCCTGCAGTGGTGGAAGTATTACCGCCTCAAGGATGAGGCGCTGCTGGAGCATTGTGCCGGCTGAAACAAAAACCCCCTTTGAGAACGCAGTTCTCAAAGGGGGTTGTGTTTTGGGTTCGCTCCGTGCGCTGCGCCGGAGACTCACTGATGATCAAAGAGGATGAACAGCAGGCTCGACAGGCACAGCAGGAAGGGGTAGAACAGCAGCGGGATGATGTCAAAGGCACTGACGGCATAGCCCAGCGTGGCGCAGGTGGACAGCGCAACCAGCATCTGCGCACCGTAGGGGAGGATTCCCTGAAAGATACACGAGAACGTGTCCAGCAGGGAGGCGGAACGCTTGGAGCTGATGCCGTACTCCTCGGCGACCTCTTTGGCGATCGGCCCCGCCATGACGATGGCAACGGTGTTGTTGGCGGTGGCAATGTCCATGAGGCCCACCAGCAGACCAATGCCGAGCTGACCGCCGCGCTTTCCGCGAAACACCCGGCGGATGAAGGCGAGGATGCTCTCGAAGCCGCCGTAGGCGCGGATAAGGCCGCACAGGGAGGCGACCAGCAGCGTCACCAGAATGGTCTCAAACATGCCCGACACGCCGCTGCCCATGTTGCCCATGAGCTCCAGCGCCGTGACCTGCCCGGTGATGAGCGTGATGGTAGCGCCGGCAGCAATGCCGATGAGCAGCACCACAAACACATTCAGGCCGAGGATGCCGCCGATGAGCACCAGCAGATAGGGGATGATGAGCACCAGATCATGATCACCGGAGACGGCACTCTGCACATCCGTGCCCAAGGATACGGCGATGATCAGCACCAGCGCCGCCAGTGCGGCGGGCAGGGCGATCTTGAAGTTTGCGCGGAACTTATCCTTCATCTCCGTGCCCTGCGTGGAGCAGGCGGCGATCGTGGTGTCGGAGATGAAGCTGAGGTTGTCGCCGAACATCGCGCCGCCCATGACGGAGGCGATGCACAGGGGCAGATCAAAGCCGGAGCTGGCGGACACGGCTACGGCGATGGGGGCGAGAAGCGTGATCGTGCCTACGGAGGTGCCCATGGCCATGGATACGAAGCACGCCACCACGAACAGCACCGCGACCGCCAGCTTTACCGGAGCGATGGACAGCAGAAAGTAGGCCACGGCCTCGGCGCTCGTGCGCCCGGTGACGCCAACAAAGATACCGGCGACCAGAAAGATCAGGATCATGGTGACGATGTTCTTGTCGCCGATGCCCTGTCCCATCAGCACCAGCTTTTCATCAAAGCTCACACTGCGATTTTGCAGGCAAGCCACCAGCAGAGCCACCAAAAAAGCAACGACGATGGGGATCTGATAGAAGCCCATCTCGATTTTCAGCACATATTCCAAAACGATGCCCAGCACCAGGTACAGCACCAAAAAGACGGCGACAGGCAGCAAAGCGACGGCCTTCGGGGCCGGTTTCTCATTCATGACGATCATACTCCTTTGTTTTTTGGCAATCCATGCACAAACATCCGCGGAAAATGGTAACATATAGTGCGAAGAATGTCAACGAAGAAACAAACAACCCGTCGGATGATGACTTTTCCGCGCCCGCCGGACGGCCTGCTGCAGGCGGTGGGGGCTGCCAAACGTCGGCCGATACAAAAGCCTTCGAGAACGTGCCGCTCTCAAAGGCTTTTGTGTTTTTGTTATGCTTCGGTGTGCAGCCGGTCACTGAAAATTCGTTCCGTAGATCTTCTCGGCGATCTTCTTCGGGCCGAAATCGACGATGACAACGCCGTAGGCTTTCCCGGCCTCCCATTCATAGGCGTAGAGATCGAGGTTGATGTCCTTGGCGTATCCCTTCGGGTGCCCCACCGCGCCGCTGCCGCTTGTGGAGGTGAAGTTCAGGAAAAACGTGTCGTCCGCCGCCCGACTGCTGTCGAGGCAGGTGCGGATGGCGGTGATCTTATCGCCGACGTCATAGTTGTAGCGATCCTGCACGCACAGCGTCTCGCGGCTGTTGATCGCGGACTCTGCAATGGGATCGGTGAGAACGGTGCGGTCGCCCTGATCCGTCCAGCCGAAGTACAGCCCGCAGCGATCCGAGCCGACCTGCAGCTTGTCGTCAAAGCGGGTGGCGAGCACGATCCTGCCGCGCACCGCGCCCATGGTCGGGATCTCGTTTTTCAGATACCAGCGCTCGGATGCCTGATCGATCATCGCATAGAGCGCCTTCTGCACGGCCGCGACGTCGTCCTTGCTGTTTTCGGCCTTCATGCACAGGATGACCGTTTCGCTCGGATGCTCGTCGAGGAAGGCGTAGACGTCTTTGAGTACGTCCGCCAGTGTGAGCGTTCTGGCAAACGGGGAGTCGGAGACTTTGCATCTGGCGATGTTGTGCTTGAGCACGAGCGTCTCCTGACCGGAGCGCTTTTCGAGCACCAGACGCATGTCGAGATAGCGGTAGCCGTATTTGAGCTGTGTGGCGATGCTCGCATCCTGACACTGGAAGATGTAGCGCATGTCGACGTTCTGCGTGCAGCTGTCGTGCGTGCCGGGGATGGACATGCTGCTGAGCTTTGTCTCGTCGGGTATATTCTCCATCCAGTTGACCGCGCGCACGTCGGCAGCCTCGGCCGGCGTCGCGGCAAGGCCCGCAAAGACGCAGACCATCATGCACATAAGCAGCGCACAGGCCAGAAGGCGGCGTTTGGTGTCTGTCATGATTTTCTCTCCTCATCTATTTTCGCGCTCGGGCTGCACTGCCTGTGCAGCGCAGCACCGGCGCGGCGATATGGTAAGAGCAGTATATCATAACAACGCGGTCTTGGGAACAGAAATCTTGTCCGTCCCGTTTTCCGGGGCGTCTGACGGGAAATTAACATGGTAGAAAAAGCCGATGATCTGTGGTAGACTATTTTATACCACCAATTCCTGCGCACCGCAGCGCAGCGGGGGATGCCCTTATAAAATATCGTGAAAGCGAGGAGAAGACTATGGAGACTGAGCGCCGCATTTCCACCGGTATCGACGGCCTCGATGAGGCGATCGATTGCCTTCGTCCGGGCGACACGGTCGTCTGGCAGTGTGAACACATCAGCGACTATATGTACGTCGCAACGAGATTCGTGACCAATGTTGCCCGTAAGGGCGACCGCATCGTCTACATACGCTTTGCTGATCACGAAGAGATCATGGATACGGCGGCGCTGCGCGAGCGCGGCGCAAATGTCGAGAAATACGAGCTTGATCCGCGCGTGGGCTTTGAGACCTTTGCCGTGCAGGTGCACCGCATCATTGACAAGGAGCCGCTCGGCACGTTTTTCGTGTTCGACTGCCTGTCGGATCTGCAGAAATATTGGTTTTCCGACCTGATGATCTCGAACTTTTTCCTGCTTATCAACCCGTTTCTCATCCGGCGTCAGGCGGTCGCGTATCAGCCGATCGATTATGAAAAGCACACCTACGAGACCATGTCGCGCATCCGCCGCGAGACGCCGCTGCTCGCCAACATCCGCACGCTCGACGGCAGTGTCTATATCCATGCCGTCAAGGTGCGCGGCCGCAGCACGCAGACGACGTATTTTCCGCTGAAGATCACCGGCGCGAAGTGGCGCGCTCTGACCTCCAGCGCGGACAACTATGCCGTCTTTGAGCGCTTCACCCAGACGGGGGAGCGGCGTGACTGCTGGGACAGCATGTTTGACTCCGTCTCCGACGGGCACGAGCCGACGGATGCCGACGGAAAGCGCCTCAAGGAGAATATGCTCCGCTGCCTGCTCGGCAACGAGCCGACGCGTCTTGCCCTGTGCCGGAAATACTTCTCCATGCGCGACCTGCTGTACATCAAAAACCGCGAGATCGGTACGGGCTGCATCGGCGGCAAGGCGGCCGGCATGCTCCTGGCGCGCAACATCCTGCGCGATGAGGCGCCGGAGCTCTACCGCACACGTGTCGAGCCGCATGATTCCTACTACATCGGGGCGGACGTCTTTTACACCTACGGTGTGCAAAACGGCCTGTGGTCGTCCCGTATCCGCATGGTCGAGGAGGCGGACTACCTCGAATATGCACAGCCCATCCGTGAGCTGCTGCTCAACGGTACGTTCATGCCGAGCATCAAGGAGCAGTTTTTGTCCATGCTCGAATATTTCGGCCAGTCGCCGATCATCGTGCGCTCCAGCTCGATCCTCGAGGACGGCTTCGGAAATGCCTTTGCGGGCAAGTATGAGAGCGTGTTCTGCCCCAATCAGGGCAGTCTGGAGCAGCGCTATGCCGTCTTTGAGCGCGCGGTCAAGCAGGTTTATGCCAGCACCGTCAACCCGGATGCCATCCGCTACCGCGCCGAGCGCAAGCTTCTCGACCGCGACGAGCAGATGGCGCTTCTGGTCATGCGCGTCTGCGGCGATGTGCACGGGGATTATTACTACCCGCACATCGCGGGCGTCGGCCACTCCAAGAACCTGTATCTCAACCGGCAGAACGCTTCGGAGGAAAACAAGGGCATGCTGCGGCTCGTGTTCGGCATGGGCACGCGCGCGGTCGACCGCGAGGCCGACGACTATGCGCGGCTGCTCAATATGGATCACCCGACGGCGCCGCCGATGGTCGCCTATGGCGACGAGTATAAGTACTCGCAGCATAAGATGGATGTGATCGCGCTCAAGGATAATGCGTTTGAGACTGTTCGCGTGCAGAGCATTGACAAGCGCGACATCAAGGCAGATCCCTCCCTGTTCATGGAGCGGGACTATCCGACCGTTTCGCGCCTGCGTGAGATGGGACTGAGCACAGCGGACGCACCGGATATTCTGAATTTCCGAAAGCTGTTGCGCAATACTGACTTCACCGATGTCATGACAGAGGTGATGCGTGTGCTCGAGGAGAAGTACAGCTACCCGGTTGATATCGAGTATGCCTGCAACTTCGATCAGGACGGCAATTACCGCGTCAATCTCCTCCAGTGCAGACCGCTGCAGACGCGCGGCGTCGGTGCGGCCGGCGTCATGCCGAATGTGAAGGAGTTTTATTTCCGCACGAGCGGCAACTTCATGGGCGGAAACGTCTGCCTGCCCATCCGTTATGCCGTCATGGTTCAGGTCGAACCGTATCTGGACTTGCCGGAGCAGCGTAAATATCAGGTCGCGCGCAAGCTGGGTGAACTCAATAATCGCCTGCGCGGCGAGGGTACGATCCTGCTTGGCCCGGGCCGCTGGGGCACGACCACACCCAGCCTCGGCGTTCCGGTACATTTCATGGAGATCAACCGCTTTGACTGCATCGCGGAGCTCGCCTACAGCTCGCACGGTCTGCGTCCGGAGTTGAGCTACGGCAGCCACTTCTTCCAGGACCTCGTGGAGGCCGGTTCGTTTTATGTCGCGCTCTATCCGGGGGAGGACGACTGCGTATTTCAGGACACGCTCTTTGCAGACTGCGAGAACGTGTACGCGCAGCTCATGCCGTCCGATGCTGAGGATGTGATGGCGGATGTCATCCGCGTCTATGACCTCGGCAAGGAACAGGCCATTCTCTATTCCGAGGTCGGGAGCCAGACGTGCTTCCTCGCCAAGGTCTGAGTGCGCCGGAGCGGCGCGCTGTGTACTGCAGGCCGACTATTCTATCAGCACACCGCCCGCACCGTTTGCGCCGTTTTGCATGGTGCGGGCGGCTTTTGCGCTCCGGTCAGGCTCCGGACGCAAACAACAGTTGCGGTGCGCGCACTTTTGCGGTATAATCAAACCAATTTGTGCCTAGTGCGTGAAAGGAAACAACATCATGGGTAATGACACAAACGTCAATAACCGCGACGGCTTTCGCAGCCGCGGCGGCTTCATCATCGCCTGCATCGGCTCGGCCGTCGGCATGGGCAACATCTGGCGCTTCCCGACGCTGGTGTCCCAGTGGGGCGGCATGACCTTCCTCATCCCGTACTTTCTCTTTGTCATCCTCATCGCCTCTACCGGCGTCATCGGAGAATTTGCACTCGGCCGCGCGGGCGGCGCAGGCCCGGTCGGCTCGTTCGGTATGTGCACTGAGGCGCGCTTCGGAAAGCGCAAGCCGGGCGAGCTCGTCGGTTACATCCCGGTGCTCGGGTCGCTGGCGCTGGCCATCGGCTACACATGCGTCATGGGCTGGATCTTCAAGTATACATTTCTGGCGTTTGACGGCGGACTGTCTGCCATGGGTCAGGACATGGATGCGATCGTCGGCAGCTTCAACGCCACAGCCAGCGCCTGGGGCGCAAACGTCTGGGTCGCGGTCGCAGTTGCGGTGAGCTTTTTCATCATGTCGTTCGGCATTGCCGGCGGCATTGAAAAGGCCAACAAGGTCATGATGCCGATCCTGTTTTTCCTTTTTGTCGCACTCGGCATTTATGTGTTCACGCTGCCCGGCGCGTCGGGCGGCTATCGGTATATCTTCACCATCAAGCCCGAGGGCCTGCTCGACCCGTATGTCTGGATCTATGCCTTTGGTCAGGCGTTTTTCTCCCTGTCTGTTGCGGGCAACGGCAGCGTGATCTACGGTTCTTACCTCAGCAAAAACGAGTGCATTCCAAGCTCCGCGCGCAACGTCGCGCTCTTTGACACGATCGCGGCGCTGCTGGCGGCATTTGTCATCATCCCCGCCATGGCGGCCGGCGGCGCTGAGCTCGACGCCGGCGGTCCGGGGCTGATGTTCATCTATCTTGTCCACGTCATGAACGGCATGGCGGGCGGGCGCATCGTGGCGATGGTGTTTTTCCTGTGCGTGTCGTTTGCGGGCGTCACGTCGATCATCAATCTCTATGAGGCACCGGTCGCATCCCTGCAGGAAAAGCTCGGCCTCAAGCGCGTGCCGGCAACGGCGGTGATCCATGTGATCGGTCTTGCAGCCGCGCTGTGCATTCAGGCCATCGTCTCACAGTGGATGGATGTCGTATCCATCTATATCTGCCCGCTGGGCGCACTGCTCGCGGCAGTAATGTTCTTCTGGATCGGCGGTAAAAAGCTCGTGCTCGAGAGCGTCAACCTTGGCGCGCGCAAGCCCATCGGCGGCTGGTATTATCCGGCCGGCAAATATGTTTACTGCGCCAGTGTGCTCGTGGCGCTGATCGCCGGGGCGATCCTCGGCGGCATCGGATAAGGATTCCATACGAAAGCGGCGCTCCGTTCCCGGGGCGCCGCTGAGACTGTCAAAAAAGTACTGCTTTTTTGACAAAGGGGTTTGCGGCCTGACTGCAGCGCACTCACCGGCCGCCAGAGGCGGCCAGCTCGCACGTTTGCAGGCCGAGAAGTATTTTCTTCGCCGCACATGTCGCCGAAGAAAATGATTGGACTTTCTTTGCGCCCGCAGGCGCAAACTCTACGAGGTTTTTTGACAGTCTATTCGCCCTCGATCGTGCGCACGTACATGCCCAGCTCGCCGGGCAGGTCATGGATCTCGAGCGCGCAGCCGTCCATGGCGGTGTTGTGCACCGCAATCTGAAACACGAGCTGCAGCTGCTCGGGCACAACGGCGGAATACTCGCCGATGTCCATGACGATGCGCGTGAGGCGCGTGAGGCCGTTTTCCGTCATCGCCTGCTGCGCGATGTCAAAGACCTCTTTGGCAATGGCCGCCTCGTGCATTCAGTTCTTCTTCGGCTGGCGGCGGACGTTGCGCTCGCGCACGAGCGACTTCTTGAGCGGCTTGCAGAAGAGCACGCGGTCGCCGTCGACCATCTTGCGCACGTCCTTCGGGCACTTCGTGACGCACACGCCGCAGCCGATGCAGCGCTGATACTCCACGAACACCTTGCCGGTCTGCGCATTGAAGCCGGTGGCCACGGTCGGGCAGAAGTGGTTGCAGATGTTGCAGCCGTTGCAGTTTTCCGGGTGGACGATGACGGGCTTTGCGTGCGCGCGCATATACAGCGGCTGCATGCCGCCGCGCGTGTACGAGCCGAGCATCTCGCAGCACTGCGTGTCGCAGTTGCAGATGGCGGTCGTCTCCTCGTCCATGTTGCAGGCGTAGTGGAACACCTGATGCACGCAGCCCTTCTTCTCGCAGTCGACGAGGATCTGGCGCGCCTCGGCCTTGCTGACCTGGCGGCCGACACCGTACTCGATGATCTGCTTGGCGATGTTGCCGACGCACAGGCACACCTCATCCGGCGTGGGGTTCTTGGGCTGCAGACCCTCTCTGCGGCGGATGTTGCGGCAGAAGCAGTGCATGACGCTGATGGGCGCGTCGTCCGGCAGGCTGTCGAGATACGCCTCGAGCTGGTAGCTCGGCACGACGCTCGTCGTGTCGTTGGAGAGCTTGCGGTCGACGTGCACGACCTTGCCGGCGGCCTTGCCCTCGAGCGGGAGCGCGACCTCCATGTGGCCCTTGTCGCCCTTGAGCTTGTTGAGATTGTTCATGACGGCGTAGCCCGTGCGCAGCGGCTCGACGTTGAGCGTGGTGACCATGTTGATGGCCGAGGTGAACAGCTCCGACGCCTTTTGCAGCGTCTCATTGTCCTCGCCCGTCGACAGCGGAAACTCAAACCAGCCCGGCAGCATCGGCGCGAGGTCGAAGGTCGGCTCCGCCCCGTCGTAGATCTTGAGCAGGAAGCCCTTGCGGCACATATCGTAGAGCGTGCCGGCCCAGTCGCTGCCCGTGTAGAGCGCGCGCAGCTCCGCCTCGGTGTTGCCGCGCAGCTTCATGCCCATCATGATGTCGTACTCTTCGTCGGTCACGAACAGCCTGCAGAACTGTTCAAACTGCGGCACCGGCGGCTGCGGCACCTGCGTGACGGCGTTCATGCGGTTCATGAGCTTGAGATATTTCAGATAACCCATCTTCTTTGTTCCCCTTTCCGGCAGACGGCGCTTCCCACGCGCACGGCTGCCCGCCGGTGTCCCGGCAAATTGGCAAATACAAATCCACTTTACCATCTCGTCTAACTTTTGGCAAGCCCTTTCCGATGCTTTTCCATATGAAAAAGGGATGCGCCCGCGCCGGCACAGCGCCCCGGCGTGACGTAGCGCGCCGCAAAACCATCTCATCGACAGCAAAAGCCGCCGGCTCTCGCCGGCGGCTTTTGACTTTTCCGATGCGCTATGGAGGCTTTACACGTCATTTGCGCGGCGGGCTTCTCGTTTCACGCGGTTTCGGTCGTAGGTCTTTTTGCTCTGCACGACCCGGGTGACCGGGGAAAGCCCGTTCCACGAGCCGCGCTTTGCGGCGTAGTGCTCACGCTGCGCGCGCTTGCTGCGCTTTGCCATCGGCGTGGAATTCATGTTGTCTCAGCTCCTTTCAGCTGCTGCATATGGTCTCCATAAGGGATCGGATCTCTGTCACTGTTCCTCCGTTTCAAAATCAGGGCTTGCTTTTTTGCGCCGACTCTGGTATTTTACAATACTACTCTTTAAGGAGGCGACCCGAATGGGCTTGAAAGCATACCCCGTGATCGACCTTGCCGCCACGGGGGACAACATCCGCCGCCTGCGCATGGCGCGCGGCCTGACGGTGCGCGACCTGCAAAGCTACTTCGGCTTTGCCGAGCCGCGGGCGATCTACAAGTGGCAGAAGGGCGAGACCCTGCCGACGGTCGACAATCTGTACGCGCTCGGTGCGCTGCTGGAGGTGTCGCTGGAGCAGATCCTCATCCCCGTCGCCGAAAATCCCGATATCGTGTGTGAGCAGCAGGCCGAGACCTGCTGCTCACACTGTTTTCTGACCGGCTGTTTTGGATGCGGCAAGCGTCCGATGCAGCTTCCGCCATTTGCCCCGGGCGCACGGCCGGCGGCGTGACAGGTCACGACCGGTCGCTGCGCGCGGGAAAGGAGATCACACATAATTTTTCTTTTCTCGTCAAAGTCGAGGTCGGCTTGCCTGCCGCACGAGGGAGATGTCAGTTCGGAAGCGGGCATGGGTGTCTGCGCGAAAAACGGCTTTGACGCCTGTGCGTCTGACGCCGGACGAGAAGCCGGGCGCTGTCCTTTCCAATTCAATAGAAAGGCTCGCTGAGCGAGCCGCTCGGGTCGTTTCCGTTTGCAATTGTGCAGCGTTATCGTTCATCTGCACCTGAACCGGCATCCGCTTGCTCCTGGCTTGCCGCACCCGGAACAGCCGGTCTGCGCCGGGGCGTTATGCCTCGTCTTTTCCGGTGTAGACCGCGAACGCCTCGGCGAAGCTGGCGTTCACGTCAAAGGGCGGCGTGTATGCCACGTCGGACGTGACCAGACACAGGTCGATCCGGGCCGAGGTCTCATCCGCGCGCCGGTCGAGCTTCGTGAGGGCGGCACGGATGACCTTCCGGTCGTAGTTGATCGTGGTCACGCGCCGTACGTCGCAGCGGTAGGTGATCTGGTTGCCGTCGGCGTTGAAGCGGTAGCCGCTGCCGCCGTTGGGGATCGTCTGCTCGCTGCAGCGCAGGTCGTTCATGCGCCGGAAGGTGCGGGCAACGCTCTGACGCGCGGCGTTGAGGCTGACCTCGCTGTCCATGTCGATGTCCAGCGCATCCTTTGCCGTGCGGATGGCGGCGCTGAGCGTCTCCTTCTCATCGAGCACGTGCAAAAGGAAACGGGCAATGTCCGTGATCTGCTCGTAATACTCCGTTTCCGGCACGGCGGCAACGGTCTCGTCCTCCGCCTCGGCCATGACCTTGCGGCGCAGGTAGGTGTTTTCGACCTTCGTGATGTTGGCGTCACGGTCGAGGATGCTCTGCGCTTCGTCCAGGAAGGACTGGAGCTTGTTCTGATAGCGGAATGCTTCTTTCAGATTCATCGGGTCGTCACCTCTGTCTTTCAGGTTGTTTTCTGCCCCGATTGTAACGCGCGAACGCCTGCTTGTCATGGAACTTGCGGTTCACTCCCGCGCGGGATGCGGCAGGATGCGGGCTTTGCGGATAAAAAACGGAGCAGGCGGAAACCTGCTCCGGACGTGAAAATAAAAAAGTGGATGCAACGAAAATCCGTTACATCCACTTGATCTGGTTGCGGAGACAGGATTTGAACCTGCGACCTCCGGGTTATGAGCCCGACGAGCTACCGAACTGCTCCACTCCGCGATATACAATTGACCCCTCAAGGCTTATATACTATAACATATAAGCCCCGAGGTGTCAAGTACTTTTTTAGCGCTCAGAGGCGGAATATTCTTCCTTTTCCGCGTCGTCGAGCGTTTGTGCTGCGGCGGCACGGCTGTTTTTGAGCTTGAGCTCAGCGAGAATGTCCGCCAGCAGCTCCTCCGTCGTGGGCTCAGCAGGGGCTTCCGGCTCAGGCTCGGCTTCGTCCGCCTTTTTGCGGTTGAAGCGGTTGATGATCTTCACCATCCAGAACACGACGAACGAAATGCACAGGAAATTGATGATCGCCATGATCAGATCGCCGATCGGGAACACGCCGACGGTCACGCCGGAGAAATCCAGTCCGCCGATGATGAGCGAGATGAGCGGGTTGATGATATCGTTGACGAGCGCGGTGACGATGGCCGTGAATGCGCCGCCGACCACAACGCCGACTGCCAGGTCAATGACGTTGCCGCGCGAGATAAATGTCTTGAATTCATCGAGCCAACCGGGCTTTTTCATGATGCTGCCTCCATTTTTCTATTATCTCTATGCTGCTGCGCGCTGCGCATCCTCAGTGCTTCGGCACAAGGACTTCCTTACCGCCCATGTAGGGGCGCAGCACCTCGGGGATGACGACGCTGCCGTCGGGCTGGAGGTTATTCTCAAGGAACGCGATGAGCATACGCGGCGGGGCGACGCAGGTGTTGTTGAGCGTGTGGGCGAGGTAGTTCTTGCCGTCCTTGCCCTTGATGCGGATGTGCAGGCGGCGTGCCTGCGCGTCGCCGAGATTCGAGCAGGAGCAGACCTCGAAATACTTCTGCTGGCGCGGGCTCCACGCCTCGATGTCGCAGGACTTGACCTTCAGGTCGGCGAGGTCGCCGGAGCAGCACTCGAGCTGGCGCACCGGAATGTCCATGCTGCGGAAGAGCTCGACGGAGTAGCGCCAGAGCTTTTCGTACCAGTCCATGCTCTCCTCCGGGCGGCAGACGACGATCATCTCCTGTTTTTCAAACTGGTGGATGCGGTACACGCCGCGCTCCTCGATGCCGTGCGCGCCTTTCTCCTTGCGGAAGCAGGGCGAATAGGACGTCATCGTCTGCGGGAGCTGATCCTCGGTGAGGATCTGGTCGATGTAGCGGCCGATCATGGAGTGCTCGCTCGTGCCGATCAGATAGAGATCCTCGCCCTCGATCTTGTACATCATGGCGTCCATATCCGTCTGGCTCATGACGCCCTCGACAACATTGCCGTGGATCATGAACGGCGGGATGCAGTAGGTAAAGCCCTTGTCGATCATGAAATCGCGCGCATAGGTCAGCACGGCCTCGTGCAGACGCGCGATATCGCCCATGAGGTAGTAAAATCCGTTGCCGGAGACGCGGCGCGCGGCGTCGAGATCGATGCCGTCAAAGCGCTCCATGATCTCCGTGTGGTACGGGATCGGGAAATCCGGCACGACGGCGTCGCCAAAGCGCTGCACCTCAACGTTGCAGCTGTCATCCGGGCCGAGCGGCACGCTCGGGTCGATGATCTGCGGGATGGTGAGCATGATCTTGTGGATCTTGGCCTCCAGCTCGGCCTCCTGCTGCTCAAGCTCGGCCAGACGCGCGGCCTGCGCGGTGACCTGCGCCTTGACCGCCTCGGCCTCGGCGAGCTTGGACGGGTCTTTTTTCGCCTGTCCCATGAGCATGCCGATCTGCTTCGACAGGGTGTTGCGCTCGGCGCGCAGATTCGACGCCTCGTTGATGGCGGCGCGGTTGGCCTTGTCGAGCTCGATCACCTCGTCGACGAGCGGCAGCTTCGCGTCCTGAAACTTTTTGCGGATGTTCTCCCGAACGAGCTCGGGATTTTCACGGATGAGTCGAATGTCAATCATGTTGTCTCTGTCTCCTCAATGTTCTAATTGGTGTCAGTTTCTGCGGCCGATGCCCTCGAGCGCCTGCAGCAGCGCCTCGCGGTCGTCCGCGTCGTAGTATTCCAGCTCGATGCGCCCGGTCTTGCGTCCCTGTGTCATGCGCACCTTGCGCCCGAGCACCTGCTCGAGATGGCGCGCGCATTCGCCGAGGTAATCGACGCCGGCGGGCTTTTTCGCCGGTTTTTCCTGCGTTTCCTTCAGAAGCTGCGCAGCCAGCGCCTCGGCGCGGCGCACCGAGAGCCCCTTTTCAATGACGGTTTTCGCCGCGGCGAGCTGCATTTCCGGGTCGCCGAGCGGCAGGAGCGCGCGTGCGTGACCGGCCGAGAGCGTCCCGTCCTCGACGAGCTTCAGGACCTGCTCCGACAGCGCCAGCAGCCGCGTCGCATTGGCGACGGCGGGGCGCGACTTGCCCACGCTCTGCGCCACGTCGTCCTGCGTCATGCCGTACACGTCCTGCAGGGCGCGGTAGCCCTTGGCCTCTTCGATGGGATTCAGGTCCTCGCGCTGCAGGTTTTCGACCAGCGCCATCTCCATGGCGCGCTGCTCGTCGGCCGTGAGGATGCGCACCGGCACCTCCCTCAGTCCGGCCATACGGCTGGCGCGCCAGCGGCGCTCGCCCGCGATGATCTGATAAAAGCCGCTGTCGAGCGGCCGCACCGTGATTGGCTGGATGAGCCCGTAGGTGCGGATGGACTCGGCGAGCATCTCCAGCGCCTCGGGATCAAAGCGCTTGCGCGGCTGGTCGGCGCGCGGCTCGATCTTCTCGATCGGCAGCAGATCCGGCGCCGTCTCCTCGCGCTCGGGCTGCGCAGTCGGATATTCCTCCCCGAACAGTGCCCCGAGCCCCATGCCGAGACCTTTCTTTCCGTCTTTACCCATGTTCCGCCTCCTTTGCGGCCGCTGCCGCAGCTTCCTGCGCCGCCTTCGCCGCTTTTTCCTCGCGCTTGATGAGCTCCCCCGCCAGATGCAGATACGCCCGCGCGCCCTTGGACTCCTTGTCGTAGGCGATGGCGGGTTTGCGGTGGCTCGGCGCCTCGGACAGGCGCACGTTGCGCGGGATCATGGTCTTGTAGACCTTTTTGCCGAAGAATTTGCGCACCTCGTTCACGACCTGATCGGACAGCTTCGTGCGCCCGTCATACATGGTCATGACGATGCCCTGTACGCTCAGCTCCGGATTGAGGCGCTTGTTGCACATTTTGATGCTGCGCATGAGATCGGCGATGCCCTCGAGCGCATAATACTCGCACTGCACCGGGATGAGCACGCTGTCGGCCGCGACGAGCGCATTGATCGTCAGCAGCTCGAGCGACGGCGGACAGTCGATGAGGATGAAGTCATAGTCCGCCTGCACCGGTGCAAGCGCGTTTTTCATGATGTATTCCCGCTGCGCAGAGCCGACAAGCTCGACCGAGCAGCCGGAGAGATTCATATTTGCCGGCAGCACGTCGCCGTATTTCGTGCTGCGGATGCAGTCGGCAGCGGCCGCGCCGTTCATCAGCAGGTCGTAGCAATTGGGCGTCACGGTCTTGTCCACGCCCATGCCGGAGGTGCTGTTGCCCTGCGGGTCGCAGTCGATGAGGAGCACGCGCCGCCCGCGCTTTTTGAGCGCGCAGGTCAGGTTCACGCACGTCGTCGTCTTGCCGACCCCGCCTTTCTGGTTGGCGACGGCAATGATTTTGCCCATGGTTTGCCTCCCTAAATCGTGTTTGCAGCTATTATACCAGTGCGCGGCGTCGTTTTCAACCGCTTGGGGGCGTCGGGGCGAATTTTTGTGATGTTTCACGTGAAACAATGTCGAGCGCGGCGGGAAATGTTTCACGTGAAACACGGCTCACGACAGCAGGAGGTCGAGATCCGCCACGGTCAGCCCGTCGTGCAGCGCGAGGTCGATGCCGTAGCCGATGAGTTTGGCGGCGTCGCGCACGACTGCGTCGATATCGCGCGGCGTGACGAACATCCGCTCGGCGCGCGGGTCGTCTGTGAGGCTGCCCGCGTCGATGACCGTCGGCAGTCCGATGGCCGCGACCGGTACGCCGAGCGTGGTGCGGTCAAGTCCGGCGCGGTCGTTGCCAACGCCACTGCCGGGCGTGATGCCGGTGTCGGTGAGCTGAACGGTGCAGCCGAGGCGCTCCGGCTCGGCGCAGGCGAGCGCATCGACCACAATGACGGCGTCCGGGCGCAGACGTTCTGTCATGGCGCGCACGAGCTCGGCCGATTCCACGCCCGTTGTGCCGAGCACGCCGGGTGTCAGTGCCGCCACAGGGCGAAAGCGGCCGAATTGCTCCGGCAGCTGCGCACGCAGGTGGCGCGTGACGAGCACACTCTGCATGGCGTCCGGTCCGACGGCGTCGGGCGTGATCGCCCGGTTGCCGAGCCCGACGACGAGCACGGACGCCTCCGGCATCAGCGGCAGGGCAGCGCGCAGAAGCTCGGAGAGCGTCTGCGCGGCGTTTTCAAAGGCATCGTCCGCGCGGCGCAGCAGCGGGGTGAGGTCGAGCGTGTCGTACCGCCCGATTGGTTTACATAACGCCTCGGAACCGGCGGCATCGAGCACCTCCACCTGCGTTATGGCAAAGCCGCGTCGCTGCGTCTGCGCGGCGCGCACGCCGGGCAGCTGCGCCGCGGCGGCGGCGCTGCGGAGGGCTTCGGCCTCGACGGCGAGGTCAGTACGGGGAAAATTCGGCATGGTTTGCTCCTTTCTGACGCCACATCTTGTGGCACACAGCAAGCGTTGCCACAAATGGATACAATTATAATGAAAATTGAAAAAAAGGCTTGCAATTTGAAAGGTTTGATGATATCATCAACACTTGCAGAACATTGCACGGTCATATCCATGACTGAATTTTATAGGAGGAGGTGGCGATTGAGAAATGCCGAACATCAAGTCCGCAATGAAGAGAGACGAGAAGTCCAAGCTGCAGAACATGAAAAACAAGGCTGAGAAATCCGCCCTGAAGACCAACCTGAAGAAGTTTGATGCGGCTGTTGCCGAAGGCAACCGTGACGCAGCCGTCAGTACCTATAAAGTTGCTGTCCAGGCTGTTGACCGCGCGGCCGGCAAGGGTCTGATCCACAAGAACAACGCAGCGCACAAGAAGTCTGCAATGGCTCAGAAAATGAACGAGCTTGGCTGATCACAGAATCTCGGGGGCATGGCAGTACGCCATGCCCTTTTTTGCTATCCCGACAGGAGGCTGACTATGAAAAAACGCATGATGCTGATCATCAACCCCATGGCCGGACGCAGCGGCTACAAAAACGGCTTTGGCGAAGTGATGAACATTCTCGACAGCGGCGGCTATCTGACGACGGTGTACTTCACGCAGGGACGCGGCGACGCGACGCTGATGGCGGCGCAGCACGCGGCGGAGTATGACACCGTGGCCTGCATCGGCGGCGACGGCACGCTCAGCGAGGTCGTGTCCGGTCTGATGCAGGTGCCGAATCCGCCCCCGCTCGGCTACATCCCGATGGGCACGACCAACGACGTGGCCTCGACGCTCGGCCTGCCGAAAAACGCGACCGACGCCGCGCTGCGCATCGTGACCGGTACGCCGACGGCGTTCGACGTCGGCAGCTTCGGCGACAAGAGCTTTTTCACCTACGTGGCGGCCTTTGGCGCGTTCACGGCGGTGAGCTATGAGACGCCGCAAAATGAAAAGCAGGCGCTCGGTCATCTGGCCTACGTGCTCGAGGCGATGAGCCGCCTCAACAGCATCGACCACTACTGCGCGCACGTGGAGTATGACGGCGGCACGGTCGACGGGGACTTCATCTTCGGCGGCGTGTCGAACTCGACCTCCGTGGCCGGCATGGTGCGCCTGCGCAAGGACCTCGTGAGTCTGGGCGACGGCCTGTTTGAGACGCTGCTCATCCGCCGTCCGAAGCAGTTCGGCGACCTGAGCCGCATCATCACGGGTGTGCTCAACCAGTATTACGACAACGAGAACGTCATCCTCGTGCAGTCGAAGAATCTGCGCTTCACGTTCGAGGAGCCCGTGGCGTGGACGCGCGACGGTGAGGCCGGCGGCGTGACGACGGACGTCACGCTCAGCAACAACCACGCGGCCATCCACATCATTGCCTGACACGTGCAAAAGCGGTTGAAAAAACCGCCGCAAATGCGTATAATAAAAGAGTTACCTATATAAAATCCATCGAAAATGAGGCGGAAGATATGAAAAGACAGCACATCGCCGGCATCTACGCATCGCCGGAGGCCTTCGGCGGCCAGACCCTGACCGTCTGCGGCTGGGCGCGCACGATCCGCGACATGAAGAATTTCGGCTTTATCGAGCTCAACGACGGCAGCTGCTTCAAGAGCCTGCAGGTCGTGCTCGAGCGCGGCAAGCTCGACAATTACGACGACATCGCCCGCCAGAACGTCGGCGCGGCGTTCATCGTGCACGGTGAGCTCGTGCTCACGCCGGACGCCAAGCAGCCGTTCGAGCTCAAGGCCGACAGCATCACGCTTGAGGGCGCGTCCGCGCCGGATTATCCGCTGCAGAAAAAGCGCCACAGCGTGGAATTTCTGCGCACGATCCAGCATCTGCGTCCGCGCACGAATCTCTTCAGCGCGACGTTCCGCGTGCGCAGCGTGGCGGCGCAGGCGGTGCACACGTTCTTCCAGGAGCGCGGCTTCGTCTATGTGCAGACCCCGATCATCACGGGCTCTGATTGCGAGGGCGCGGGCGAGATGTTCCGCGTCACGACGCTCGACCTCGACAACCTGCCGCGCACGGATGACGGCAAGGTCGATTTCAGCAAGGATTTCTTCGGCAAGAGCACGAACCTGACCGTGTCCGGCCAGCTCAACGCCGAAAACTTCGCGCTCGCCTTCGGCGACGTGTACACCTTCGGTCCGACGTTCCGCGCCGAAAACTCCAACACCCAGCGCCACGCCGCCGAGTTCTGGATGATCGAGCCGGAGATGGCGTTTGCCGACCTCGACGACGATCTTGAGTGCATGGAGGCGATGGTGAAGTTCATCATCAACACCGTGCTCGAAAAGTGCCCGCAGGAGCTGGAGTTTTTCAACTCCTTCGTGGATAAGGGGCTGCTCGAGCGCCTGCACAACGTCGTAGACAACGACTTCGGCCGCATCACCTATACCGACGCCGTGAAGCTGCTGCAGGAGTCCGGCCACAAGTTCGACTACCCCGTCTCGTGGGGCATCGACCTGCAGACCGAGCACGAGCGCTACCTGACCGAGCAGGTGTTCAACAAGCCCGTGTTCGTCACGGATTACCCGAAGGACATCAAGGCGTTTTATATGCGCATGAACGACGACGGCAAGACCGTCGCCGCGGCGGATCCTAGAAATTTAGGAGAAGATTATAAAAAAAATAAACCAATGGTCACTAAATCTTTTGATGAATTTCAAGAGATTTTATTTGATGCTTGGATTGGATATATTTATTTATATGATGAGCAAACTAATAAATGGCTATGGGATAATTACACAGCTGAAGTTTCTAATTTAGAATTAAAACCACTTTCAGATTGTTTTAAAAAAGAGATTGAGAAACCATTAGCACCTATTATTGGAGCAGATGGTAATGTATTTAATTTAATTGGTATATGTAGTCGTGCATTAAAAAATGCAGGATACCCTGATAAAGCAAAAGAAATGACTGATCGAATTACTAGTTCAGGAAGTTATGATGAAGCACTCTCTATAATGTGCGAATATATAGAACCAGTTAATCAAAATTATGAAAAAATGGAAGATATCAACGATTATGATGATATCTATATTAATTTATAGGAGGATTTAAATGTTAAAAGATTATCAAATAAAAAGAATTAAAGAACAATACCCTAAAGGAACTGAAATTGAATTAATTAGTATGGAAGATTCTCAAGCAGTTCCATCGGGTACTCATGGTATTGTTGATTTTGTAGATGATATGGGTACTATTCAAATGACTTGGGATAATGGTTCATCACTTGGATTAGTTGTTGGTGAGGATCAATTTAAAGTCATAAAAAAATCAAAAATAAAAGAATTATCTTGTAGTGAAGTTAAAGAACTTCGAGATAGAAATTATGAATTTTTAATATTACAAGGTTGTGGTGGTGAACTATCAGAATGGGTTGATGGTTTCACTAAAATGTTAAAAGATGAAGGAATCGCAAAAGATTCCTTTTCTTTTGATGAAGTTTATTTATTTCAAAATAATAATTTAACTAATATTGCATTTGCTCTTAATAACAAAGATTTAGATATTAGTAAATTAGCAATGTTTAGATTAAAGATTAGAGAAACATTTGGAGCAATGTGGTTATCTGATTATATTGACAATGGATATATAAAAGATATAGGAATATAAGGAGGAATTATCTATTTCAAAATATATAAGAGTTAAGTCTAGTTTAAATAAAATTATAAAAATTGATAGTGACAATCTAGATGAGGCAATAGAAATTGCTAAAGAAGATTTCTCCGAGCTTGAATTAACTTCGGAGTGGCTTAATGATCGTGAAGTAACTTTTGAGGAAGAAAAAAATATTACAAAGTTAGGAAAAGAATTAGCAAAATTATATTCTACTAGGAGTGATAGATATGAGAGTTTTGATGATATAAAAAAGTTTGTTGATATGGTTTTTAAAGATCCAAATATAGCAGATTATGTATATGAAGAAATTATTTTGTCATTAAAAGAAGATTATAATATTTGTCCTAGCAATATAAACATATAAGGAGGATTGATGTTTGTTAGAAGAACAATTAAAAAAGGTAAATGAATTAAGTTTTCAAGCTAATAAAACTAAAGATGAAAAAGAAAAGGAACAATTAGAAAATGATGTTAAATCCATTATATTTGATTTAAAAAAACAAGCTATTGAAAGTTTTAAATCTGAAAGCGATATTAAAAAGTTTTTAGATAATATAATTAAGTTCAATAATTATTCATATAATAATCAATGCTTGATATGGATGCAAAATCCTGATGCAAATTATGTTGCACCACTTCGCACTTTTAATAAAATGGGATATCGTATAAATTCAGGTGAGCAAGGTATTAAAATATTAGTTCCAACTTTTTATACAATTGTTAAAATTAAAACTGATGTTAATGGTAAATATGAATATAAACCACTCTTTGTACTTTCTGAAGATGAATTAAAAAAATATAAAGATAAGTCAGATGATTCAATTACATATTATAGTGAAAAGTTAAGTAATTTCAAAGTTGGTTCAGTATTTGATGCAAGTCAGACTAATATGCCTTTGGATGAAATCAATGAAAAATTAAATCCTGTTTTGGAAGATGATCGTGCTGAAGGAATTGAGGATATATTTATTAAATCAATATATCGTGATGGTTTTAAAGTAAAATATGAAGATAAAATTGAGTCAGGAGCGAAAGGATATTGTGATTTTAAAAATTCCACAATAGTTGTGCATAAAGGTTTAAGTAATCTTATGAGATTAAAAGTTGTTATTCATGAATATGCCCACTCTCTTGCTCATAAGCATTTACTTAATAATCATCAAGATTATCAAGAACATAGAAACAAATATGAAACAGAGGCAGAATCAATTGCTTATGTTGTTTCAAAATATTTAGGTATGGATACAAGCCAATATTCAAATATGTATCTTTATTCTTGGAGTAAAGATAAAGATTTTAAAGAGATAGATGATTCTCTTAATACTATTGTTAATTATTCTAAAATGATAATAAATAATTATGAAAAAATATTATCTAAAAGTCAAAACATATCGTTAGATGAAAATTCATATAATTCATATGTAAGTATTTAAGGGGGAATTAATATTAATAATCTAGGAGATATGTTAATCGAAATTGGAACTATCATTAATAAATATCAAAAACAAAATGAAGTTAATAATGGTGGTCAGATATTATTAAAAACTAAAGAAGTATTAAATCGATACCCTGCTATTAGCAATTATGGATTAAATGAAGCAATTAAAAATGGTTTTATTCCTGTTGTTAAAATTGGTAAATTAAATTATTTTGATGTTAAAGATATTGAGAAATATCTTGCTAGTAATAAAATCGTTGTTAACGAAAATGAAAAAGTTAATAAAAAATATGTTTAGGAGGAATAATATATAGGTAAAATAAACGATAACAGGATGAAAAATATTTATCAGGAGTCTGAGGGGGTTTTTAGAATTGAATTAAGTAATGGTTTTAGAGATGATGGTACTCGTGATCGAATAGTTGAAAGAGTTTATGGTACACCTGCAGATGCAATCAAACGAAGGGATGAAATGAAAGCACTTCAAAAACAAATGAAAGAAGAAGGACTTAAAGCAGAAAATGGTGGCTACACTCTTACTCAAACAGCAAAAATATATTTAGATGATACTAAATATCAAAAGAGATCACTCACTACTATTCGAGGTTATAAACAATTACTTAATAATTGGATTTTACCTGATTTAGGTGATATTAAAATTAGAAGTATAACTGAACAAGATTTAGAAAAATTATATGATAAAATGAGAAATACTATTAATCCACAAACTGGCAAACCACTATCTGAAACTTATATTAATCATTGTCATAAACTTATTACATCCATTTTTAATTATGCTAAAAAGAAAAAATGGTTATTATCTAATCCTGCAGAGTTTGTAATAAATCCCCCTAAATTAAAAATCAAACAAAGAGATTATTATAACTATGAAGAAATGATGGAAGTTTTTGAACTTTTAAAAAATTATGATATTAGATTTAGAACTGCAATATTTACTTTGTTTAATACAGGGTTTAGACGAGGCGAACTTGGTGGCTTGAAATGGAAAGATATAACTAAAAGAAAAATGCCTATTACTGAAAATGGTGTGAGAAAATTCCAAACTACTCATATTATTAGTATTTATCGTGAGCTTATGACCGTATCAAAGGAAATGCAAGAAGATCCTGATTTTTTGAAGAAATACGATATCATAGAACAAGTAACTGATTCATTGGTTGCCATTAAACCTAAAACTGATAAAAGTATTCGTAAAATTGTTGTTGTTGATGAGGTATATGATGTATTTATGGAATATAAAAAATATCAGATTGATAATGGTTTTAATCCAAGTGATGATGATTATATTTTTAGAACATTAGAATTAAATAGTGTTTGGCATCCTGATTATATAACTAAAGAATGGGCAAGATTTATAAAAGATAATAATTTAAAACCGATAACTGTCCACGACATAAGACATAGTCATGCAACTTATTTATTATCAATTGGAGTTCCACCACAAGATGTTGCTCGTAGACTTGGTCACTCTGAACCATCTACAACTTTAAGAATATATACTCATAGTAATTTAATACAAGATCAAAAAATAGTTAGTATGATGGCGAGTAACATTTATAATAATGATATTCCTGATGTAGAAGTTCAGCCATTAACTTTATTATCAATTTTAGCAAATGATCCTACACTTACTAATGATGATGATTTGTTTAATACATTAGAGTGGTTTTCTCATGATAATATTACTCGTGATGATTTAGATAGTTATATGAATATGTGTAAGCAATATATATTGGATAGTAATCCAAATTTACAAATGTTTAATCAAGCTATTGAAAGTATTGATCCTGAATTAAAAGACAAACTACTTGGTGGCATTTTTGCCATTTTTGATAATAATCACGAACTTTCGCTTAGTCCTATAAGTGATATTACTAAATATAAAGATGAGAATATTAGTATATAATAAATCCCACAATTCGTTGGAATTGTGGGAATTTTTTTAGTTGGTGGCTATTTTCAAGAATACTAGCAGTCCAAAAGACCTTTGTTGCACTTTTTAATGTTAATTGGTGGCACTTTTGGTGGCAAAAGTATTGTTTTTAATCAAATTATATCGTATAATATCAATATATGAATTGGCAGTTTGGCTTGGTTTTGTGGGGATTTGCTATTTTATAACAGGAGTTTTAATATCCTCCAAAACTTTAGATGGGAGTTCGATTCTCTCATCCCCTGCCATTTAGATTATTAAGCTGTCAGAATCTTTCTGGCAGTTTTTTATTTGTAATTATTAAGCTGTCTAGATATTACATTTTACTTGACAATGATTGTAATTTTTTAATTTATTTTTCATTAGATATGGTCTATAATGATAATAGAGGTAAGGTGTTTGGCGGTGATAGTATATTAGTGATAATTTTTAACAATAAAAATAGATTGAAAGTTAGGAGTAAAAATGAAAAAAAACATTAAATTCACAATATTATTAATCCTGTTAGTTATTTCCCTAACAGGATGTGTAAAGTTTAATTCTACAATGGAAATAAAGAAAGATAAATCAATGGACTATAAAATAATATATGCCTTTGATAAATCATTATTTGGAGATCAAGAAATATTAACTAACGATGATAAAAAGGAACTAGAAAATAAAGGATTTACAGTTTCTAATTATGTTGATGGTAATATGAAGGGATTCAAAGTATCTAAAAATATTAAAAACATTGATGATGTAAGTTCTACTAACGACGCAACTTACGATTTATCGGGATTACTTGATAGTAACAAGAGTGAAAGTAAAGTGTTTAAAGTAAAAAAAGGGTTCTTAAAAAACACTTATACAGCTAGTTTCAAATTTGATTCATCAGATAGTGATTTAAATAATAGTACAAGTAATGACACAACAATTGATAACGATTTTACAATAGATGATAATAATACTACAACAGACTCTGATTTTGATTTTTCTAACATAAATACTAATATGGATTTAAGTTTCAATGTTAAGTTACCTTATAAAGCTATAAGTAGTAATGCTACTACTAAGAAAAATGATGATAAAGAGTTAAGTTGGAACTTATCATCAACTGGGGAAGATAAAATAGAATTTTCTTTTGCATTATATAATATGACTAATATTTATATATGTGGTGGAGTTATAGTCTTATTAATTATTATCGTTATAGTAAGTATTTTAAATAAAGGCAAGAAAAACAAAGTTTCTAATAAAGATGCAACTAATGATAAACAAACTACAACTTTTAATTCTTCTGTTGAAACACCAATTATGAGCAATAATGTAACAAGTCAAAGTAGTGAAAATATTAATAAAGTTGAAGCTTTTTATCAACAGCCAGATAAAAAATCAAATATTGCGGATATGTATTCAAATCAAAGTATTCAAGAACAAGCTTCTACAAATTCACAATCAACGGTTTTTTCCACAACTAATGTTGATAACAACCCTGTAAACGAAACTTTATCCACAAGCTCAGTGGATAACCAAATTTTTCCACAACCAGTTCAAACAACAGACATATTTTCCACAACTAATGTTAATAGTAATCTTGCAAATCAGACTTTATCCACAGATACTGTTAATAATCAACAATCTAATGTAAACAATGATAATCAAATTGATACTTTATAGTAAATTACTAGACTTATGTCTAGTTTTTTATATATAATTAGGATGGTGAATGATATGAATAATAAAAACAGATTAATAGAAATAATAAGTATTATAAAAATTAATAATTTAGTAGATGACAGAAGTCCTAAAAATCTTAGAAAAACCATTGAAGACTTAGGACCAACTTTTATAAAAATAGGGCAGATTCTTTCTACAAGAGTTGATTTAATTCCTAATGAATATGCTAAAGAATTATCAAAATTAAGAGGCAACGTTACGCCACTACCTTATCCACAAATAGAAAAGATTCTTAAGAAAGAGTACAAAAATTTAGATAATATATTTGTCCATATCTACGAAAAGCCAATTGGTTCAGCTTCTATTGCACAAGTTCATAAGGCAAGGTTAAAAGATAAAAGAACTGTTGTTTTAAAAATCAGAAGACCAAATATTGAAGAAGAAATAAAACAAGATATAGAGTTATTAAAGCAAGCTACTAAAATATTACATCTTAATCATTTTATCAAAATAATGGATTTAGATAAGGTTTTAGATGAGTTATACACAACTACTATGATGGAACTTGATTTTTCTAAGGAAAAAGAAAATATGTTGTTCTTTGAAAATCATAACAAAGATATTCCTTATATATCTTCCCCTAAAGTGATAGAAGAATTATCAACTAAAAATATTTTAGTTATGGAATATATTGATGGTATAATGATATCTAATATAGAAAAATTAGATAATGAAAATTATGATAAGAGTCTTATTGCTAAAGAGTTGAGTAAAAACTATATCAAACAAGCTTTAGAAGATGGTATGTTTCATGCTGATCCTCATCCTGACAATATAACAATTTATAATGATAAAATATATTTTCTAGACTGGGGTATGGTAGGAACTCTATCAAAGCTTAATAGAGCTTTATTAAATAAATGTATGAAAGCTATTATTACGGAAGATTATCAAGAAGTTGCTAATTGTCTATTATCGATGTCTATAAAAAAAGATGAAACTGATTACCAAAAACTAGTTGATGATATTAAAGAAATCTTAGAAGAGTTTTCTACTCTTGGTCTTGATGAAATAGATACTAGGAAATTTATTACTAATATGTTTAAAATGCTTCAAGAAAATAATTTAATATTAGACCATAATGTTACTATGCTAATACGTGGTATTGGTGTAATTGAAGGAGTCTTACAGTCACTCGATTCCACTATCAGTCTAACTAGTGTTTTAAAGGATAAAGTATTAGAAAATGAGAAGAAAGCTTTACTATCAGGAGAAACGTTAAAAAAAATAGAGAAAAAAGTTTTAAAAAGTAGTAAAAGTTTAATAAATATTCCTGAAGAGACCGAAAGTTTACTAAAATATATAAAACAAGGAAACTTTAAATTTAAATTAGAACTAAGCAATTCAACTAAACATATTGATAAACTAGAAAATCTTCTTCATGAGTTAATACTTGGTTTTATTGATGGTTGTTTAATACTAGCTTATAGTTTTACAAAAACAGAATTAGCCAAATTTATTATACTTACTTTTATAATTATTGTATCAGCTTTATTAACATTTAAAATGGTAAGAGACTTATTACATAAAGGATATTAGTGATAATATTCTTTTATTATTGCCTCATTTCATTATAAATCCAAACCATTATAGTATCTACTATCTCATCTATTTCTTGTTTTGTTAAGCATCTATCTTTATCTATATGATACCATTTAGAAAGGCAAGTTCTACAACAAGTAGCTGTGGCATGCATGGCAATAAAAACAGGATGACCTCTCATTGATGTTTGTTTACCATCATTTAAAGTAGGATATGGTGCTAACCTTTTACATATAAAATCATAAGCATGCGACTTTATTATTTTATAACCCTTATCTGAAACATATTTCCTATCTTTATTAGAAAGATGAAATCTACTACGGAACTTAGAGGTTTTAAACCTTTCTAATTTTTTATCTATTATATATTTTTCACTCATCTTCATCTTGATTCACCACATAAATTCTATCTCATTCTTACAAATTTAACAAGTGACTTTTTTCTTTCTAATTCCTTAATAAAAATCGAATAATTATTACTAGGTACTAACAAATAACATCTATTTCTAGTTCTAGTTATTGCCACATAAAATAGCCTTCTTTCTTCACTATAAGGATAATCTTCTGCTTTTTTAGTTACTAATCTCATTATCCTTTCTTCTTTTATTTGATTAGGAAAGCCTAGCACACTATTAAAAAGGTTAATCACTATAACATTATCAGCTTCTAATCCTTTAGACTTATGTATGGTTAAATAATTAATAACTAAATCTTTTCTCTTTTTATATACTATCTTATCATTATCAACTACTAACAAATCACTTAAGATAAGATTTATATCATTGTTATTTCTACCTAAAATGAAGATACTACCTTTATCTAACTCATCAAGTACCTTTAAAATAGTACTTTTTAAATCATTAGAATAAATAACTTGTAGTGGATAATCAATATGCTTAAATGATGTTAATTCTTTTCTTAACTGATATTTATTTTTCAATATAAATTCACTAGCTATTTTTATAAGTTCTTCACTATTTCTATAGGTATTTCTTATTTTATGAGTAACTACCTCTTTATAATAATCTTTAAAATTATAAAAAAGACTTATATCACAACCACTAAATCTATAAATAGATTGAAAATCATCTCCTACTACCATTAAAGAACTATTCATATTATCTACTAATTCTTTAATAAATAAGAATCTAACATAAGATGTATCTTGATACTCATCAATAATAATATAAGATATTTTTCTTTTATAGTATTTAACTCTATCTTTAGCAATAAATAGTAAATCATCAAAATCAAGTTCTTTATTTTCATCTCTTTCTTTTTCATATAGTAGATATATATTTAAAGTAAGTAAAAGAAAGTACTTTTCTTTTAAATAGGTAATTGGTAAAAGATAGCTTTTTATCTTTTTAAAGAATTTCTGATAATCTTCCATTTTGTAGTTACCACATTTAAACAAGCGAATAAAAGTCATTATTTGTCTTTTCAGTAATAGTATTTCCTTACTTTTAGTTACCAATATTTTTTGATAGTTCTCATAATAATCTTTACTAAAATATATATTAAAATATCTTAATACTACTTTTAAAAGATTTGGTGAAGATAAAATATCTATATTAAAAAAGTTTTCCACAACCATTGTTAATAATTCGTCACTTGCTATTTCATAAGTATAGTTAGTCTCATCCAGTATTTTCATAGCCAACTTATGAAAGGTATAGCATTCTATATTGTCATTAATTTCTTCTCTTATTTTCTTTTTCAAGTTTTCAACTGCCATATTTGTAAAAGTAATACAAACTATCTCTTCTTTTGGAATATGTTTTTCTTCTATTAAGTATTTTATCTTACCAAGTATAGTCAAAGTTTTTCCACTACCTGCTCCTGCTAAAACAAAGAGGTATTTATTATCATCTTTAACAATTTCTAGTTGGTCATTATCAAGTTTATAATTCATTACTGTAAAGTCCAGATTCATCACCTCCAAAGTTGTATATATAATATCTCATAAACATATGTTCGTCAATACTTTTTTATTTTATTTTTCTATTTAGACAAAAAGCAAACCTTACATAATCTCTTCTAACATTTGCAGCATATATATGCCCATTCCAAATACCATTTATTACATAACATACTAATAGAGGTGAAAAAATTGTTTGAAGCATTTAAAAACTTATCTCCTGTTTGGCAAACATTAATTGCTACTTTATTCACTTGGGGTGTAACTGCATTAGGAGCTAGTATTGTCTTTTTCTTTAAAAAAGTCAATAAAACAGTAATGGATGCGATGCTTGGTTTCTCTGCTGGAGTAATGATAGCAGCCAGTTTCTTTAGTCTAATTGAGCCTGCCTTAGAAATGACAAAAAGTTTAAAAATGAACGGACCAGTAATAATATCAATAGGTTTTCTATTAGGTGGTACTTTACTATTTATTGGTGATAAGATATATAACCTAGTTGATAAAAAGAAAGACGGTAAAAAAGACAGTAGAAAAAGATGCTTTATGTTAATATCATCTATAACTATCCATAATATTCCTGAAGGACTTGCTGTCGGAGTAGCTTTTGGTAGTCTAGCTTATAACATAACAGGTACTACTCTATTATCTGCTCTTACTATCGCTCTTGGTATAGGATTACAAAACTTTCCGGAAGGTAGTGCTGTTAGTCTTCCATTAAGAAGAGAAGGATACAGTAGAAAAAAAGCCTTCTTTTATGGACAACTATCTGGAATAGTAGAACCAATATCAGCAGTTATTGGTACTATACTTGTTTTAAAGATAAAAACTATTCTACCATTCTTATTAGCTTTTGCAGCTGGATCTATGATTTATGTTGTAGTAGAAGAATTGATACCAGAAAGTCAAACCAACCCCAAAAAAGACCTGATGGCCTTCTTTACATTATTTGGTTTTGTCCTTATGATGATATTAGATATAACTCTAGGATGAAAAATTATTCAATATATAATTTTTCATTTTCTTTTAATTCTATCGCATATAAACCATTTTCCTTACAAGTAAACACTAATTCTATTTTTCTAGTTGAAGTATTATTCTGATTATCAGTTACTTCTTCTTTTTTTGTTTCTTCTTTTATAGATTCTATTTTCTTAAATGTATAACCATTACTATTTAATACTTTTATACTATTGTCTATCCAAAGACAATCAACTGGATTTTTAGGATTATTAATAGACCAATAACCACTTTCATTCTTATGCCAACCACTACCAGTAAACTTTCCTTTTCCACATTCCATGTGCACATGATTACCAGTTACATTTCCCTTAGTTCCTTCTTCATAAAACCTTGTTCCTCTAGGAATTACTTGACCAACTTTCAAATTAGAAACATCATTATCATGAGCAAATAACATAGTCATATAATCAATTGTGCCATCAGGATACTCTACTTTATCAACACTCTCTAACCATACTTCGTTAGCATCATTGGGATAAATCTTTTTAATAACTCCCGTAAATGGGGCTAGGATAAAATCTATTCCCGAATCACTTCCCCCATCATCTATAGCAAAACTATTCTTATGAGTTCCTACTCCATAACCTTGGGTTATTCGCATATAAGGACTAGGATAAAGAGGCTTCTCCATTATTTTTTACTCCTCTCTATAACATTTTTCTTATTAATCACAATACTTTCACTATTAGTTAAATCTCTATATGATTTAAGCTTACCTTCTAAAGATTTATAGATTGTATCAGCTCCAATAAAACTAAAAAAGCCTACCCATAAACTTTCAGGAAAGGTAATAGAGGTAAAAGTAATGCAGAAAAGAACACCTAATACTAAATTGATAGCAAAGCTATAAAGACATAAACATGAAGAACACTTTAAACATCTTTTTGTTTTTTGAACTAGAGCACAAGTAATAGTACTTAAGGCGATGGAAACTACTAACATCTGTTGTAAAATAGTTAGTTTTAACATACACATTCCTCCCTCTAAAGTAATTTATGCAAAACTAAAAAAAATGCTACTATTTTTTTATTTTCAAATCATGTTTAAAACGAAAACTTCCACTTGCAGCTCTATTTAAATAACCATTATAACTTGCCAAAGTTTTAGCAAGCATTTCTGGTTTATTTTCTCTAACATATTTTACTCTTTTCCTCAATCTTTTCTTTGTACTACTACTTAATAGCATTAATAATTTCTTATCTTTTAATATAAACCTATATCCAAGGAAACAAAATCCATGATGAATTTCTAGTATTTGTGTTTTCTTATTAAGTTTTAATTTAACCTCAGCTAATTTTTTTTCAATCTCACCTAAACAATATTTAAGATACTCTCTATCCTCATGAAAAAGAATAAAATCATCCATATATCTTACATAACATTTTATTCCTAGTTTCTCTTTAATATAGTGATCCAAATCATTAAGATAATAAACCGCTAATATCTGGCTAGTCATATTACCAATAGGTAACCCCTTACCTTTTTTATAAAGGGGAATACTCTTAAGACTATTAACATGTTCTTGATAATCGTTAATAGGAAGAGTTTTTAATCTTTTTATTTCTTTATCAATAGACTTATTAATACACTCATTAACATAATCATAATTAGTACTTATAATCACTTCTTTTACTAAATTAAATACTCTTTCATCATTAATCAAATTTCTTAATTTTTCAAGTAGTATTTCTTGATCAATCGAATAAAAATATTTAGCTATATCACACTTTAAAACATATATTTTATCATGCTTATACTTTAGTTTGTTAATATATTTCTTTATATAGTATATTCCCTTATCAGAACCCATTAAAGGTCTTGTAGCAACGTTCATTGGTAATAGTAAGGAATCAATTAACGGAAATAGGAAGTAAGTACTAATCAAGTGATTAATTATTTTATCAGGCATACACTCACTCATGATAAGTCTATACTTAGGTTCTTTAATAATAAAGATATTATATTTTCCATGTTTATACTCTTCACTTTTCAATACATTGTAAATAGAAATAATATTGCAAGAAAAAAATAGTTCAAATACGAAAATTTTTTCTTTATGCCTTGTATTATTTCTAACAGTTTTATATACATCCATAAGATTTTCGATTGTAACTACTTTATCATAACTAAGTGTCTTTCTTTTCACTTTTAATCACCCCATAAGAAATCTTTTTCATCTCGATTAAAAAATTACTAACGGATATGTACTTCTTAGGACTAATAATTTTTTTCTTATAGCTAACTTGCATATAATAATCTAACATTGAAATCTGTATCAATAATGATTTTAAATACTTAAGTTTTATTCTATTTGTATCCTCTATTCGATAAGAGAATATATCCTCAATTATTAAATACATAGTTTTTTCAATATTTTGTTTTAATACTACTTCCTTTTTAGGAAAATTAATCAGTTGTTTATTTATATAATCAATAGTCTTTTCACTACTAGATAAAAGCTTAAATCCATCATTAGAGTTCATCAACAAACTCCTTGATTTTATTATAGTTATCTTTATTTGTTGTTATTAAATTTTTAATTCTTTCCAGTAATAATTCATTAGAACATTTACTGTAGTAACTTCTTTCTGCAATTCTTGCTATATCACTATACAAGTTATCATCACTTCTATAGTTTTTATCTTCTTCTTCAAAAATATAGAAAGAGATGTTTTTCTCTTTCAAATTAGTACATACTTTTTCAAAAGCTGAAATAGGAAAGCCTAGTTTACCATTATTTATCTGATAGGAAAACAAATAATTTAAAACTATTGCATCTTTAGAAAAAGTAACATAGAAACTACCTACTTTAAATAATACTACTTCATCTTGGTGTAGGCATTTAATTTCTTCATATTTATCTTTTACTTTCATTTTTCACCCATACTAGTTATGCCAAAGACCAGCCTTGTTTCCAATCTAATGATTATGGTTATTACCATTACTTCCTCAGATTATCAACCTTAATCGATAATTCACGGTCAAATATAGGATAGACAAACCTAATTTATAGTAGGAATCTGGGCGGACACCGATGGAATTCGTCACGTTATTCCACGGATTCAAACTGCCTGATGGCATCACATTCCAAACGTTAGCATTCGAGTTGTTAGAATTGAAGTTAGACGGAGAGAGCGAAAAACTTGAATACAAGTTGGGAAAGGAGAGAGTCCGTTAATAGACTGCCCTTTTAACTTTTTTTCAATGCACCATATTTTTCAACTAAATAGAAAATATTCATTCTAGCTAATTGAAGTATACATTATATCTTCTGGCATAATTATTTTCTTTATTTTTTATTTTATATATTTTTGCTAGGCAAAATGATGAGTCATTTTGCCTAACGCTTTTTCTAGGATATGACAAATGGATTTAGTGAAGATCCATCTCCCTTAGTTATCAGTGTATTAGCTTTTAGGTTGATAACTGGGCGGACACCGAAGGAATGCGCCACGCGATCCCACGGATTCAAACTGCCTGATGGCATCACAGTCCAAACGTAAGCACCCGAGTAGTTAGAAGCGAAGTAAGACGGAGAGAGCGTCCAGTAGTACTTACCATTATATAGATAATAATTACTATTT
>OHBM01000314.1_pt1 | contig 39613 bp, 23 predicted proteins | sample 1577251 | NCBI WGS metagenome assembly OHBM01 (sample SAMEA3541557, study PRJEB24748) | human gut metagenome | biome: human gut; feature: human-associated habitat; material: faeces | place: China | collected 2012 | reverse complement strand
GTCAGGCGCAGGCGGAGGGCCCTGGGGCCTGGTATAACAGCGCCCCGGAGCGGGTGGCCCCCGGCATGAACCGCAGCCTCCGCCGCCAGCAGGTGTATCACTTCCTGCTGGGCGATCCCGGCATGTGTGCCTACACTGACAAGGTAATCAAGGGCCTGGAACCGGAGAAGATCGCCACCATCAAGAAATGGAATAAGAACTTCACCAAACCGCTCACCGACAGTGAGGCGGACGATGTGCTGCGCCTGTGCAACCAGATCGACGCCCTGTGGGACGCCCATACCCAGCTGCGCGCCGAGATCAAAGACAAGACCACTGATCCCCTGTCCGTGTGGGGGCAGGCGCAGGACGAGGAGCACCAGCCCACCACCATCCGGGACAAGGACCGCATCTATGACAGCCTGTACCTCAGCAAGGGCGGCAGCAACGCCAGCCCCTACGCGCGTCTCAAAGCTGTTATGGACTACTGGTGCGCTCTGTGGTTCTGGCCGATTGACAAAGCTGATGAACTGCCAAGTCGTATGGAATTCCTCTTTGATGTCCAGATGCTACTGGGTCTTGATGTGGTCAGCACAAAAGGTGACAAGAAAAACGCTGCTCAGATCTCCATGTTCGATGATTTTGATCTTGACCCTTATGCACGGGAACTCTCTGACCGCTACGGCAAATACGGCGCGGTGAACCTGGATCAACTCCGGGCGGGTTTCCCGCGCCTGCGCATCGCCAATGAGGTGGCGGAGCAGCAGAAGTTCTTCCACTGGGAGCTGGAGTTTGCGGATGTGTTTGAGAGTCGGGGCGGGTTTGATCTGGTTGTGGGAAATCCGCCGTGGATTCTTTTGGGCTGGAGCGAACAGGCGGTTATTGGGGACACACAGCCACAATTTGTAATAAAGGAGCTGAGCGCATCCGATACAGCTAACATGAGAGATGAATCATTATTAGATGCGAGGACACGGCAAACTTATTTTGATGAATATGTTTCAATGTCAGGCCAACAATCTTTCTTAAGCGCAGAGCAGAATTACCCCTTGTTGAAGGGAATGAAAACAAATCTCTACCAATGCTTTATCCCTCAAGCGTGGAGCTTCGGTAATAAGCTTGGATTAGCTGCATTTATCCATCCTGACGGTGTATATCTTGATCCAAAAGGTGGATTGCTACGTGAAGAGATGTATACCCGCCTAAAATCTCACTACGCATTTACAAACGAAAAGTTACTATTTGATATTGGACATACACGCGGGTTTAGCATTAATCTCTATGGAACGAAAGGAACTATTTCATTTGATTATATAGCTAATTTATATCTCTGTGAGACAATTGATGCTTGTTATGATCAATCAAACGCGCATCTCTCTGTAATGGGCACAAAAGATGATAAGGGAGAGTGGAATACTCAAGGTCACCCAGATCGTATCATTCATATTGGAAGACGGGAACTTGCCTTATTTGCCAAGCTATTTGACGGTTCAGAAAACTGGAAGCACGCACGTCTTCCACTTGTGCATACGAGTTCACTAATGGGTGCTTTGCAAAAGCTCTCAGATTATGGTCAAGTGATTAGTGATTTGCAGGATTCTATGTTTATGAGTATTGGCTGGAATGAAACCAATAGTCAAAAAGATAAGATCATAAAGAAAATCGTACATGACCCCAAAGACGCGTATGATGTAATAATCTCTGGGCCTCATATTGGTGTGGCAAATCCTCTTTTCAAGTGTTCGCGAAGAATTGTGAATAACCAACATGATTATGACCCCATCGATCTTACCTATGTTAGTGCGGATTATATTCAGAGATGTAACTTTTCTCCGTGTTGTGCTCCTCATGAGTACGTTTTCCATGTTCCAACCACGCCATGGGGAACAAGATTAACAGATGAGTATCGTGTTGTTAATCGGAGAATGTTGAATACAACCGGTGAAAGGACATTAATGGCTGCAATAATCCCGCCGCATGTTATGCATGTAGATACCGTGTTTTGCACTACGGTTAAGCAGCATATTGGCATGCTCGCAGGCATGATGGCTTCTATTCCTGCAGATTTTTACCTCAAGGCAACTGGTAAGAGCGATGGAAGATTCGACACATTACTAAAATTACCATCACTTAGGTACTCTGCAAAAATAGCTGTCCGTGCATTGATGCTGAACTGTGTAAGTGCAAGATATGGCGAACTTTGGTTTAGTGAATTTGACGAAGAATTCAAAAAGGATTCATGGTCAAAGTCCGACGATAGGTTAAAAGCAGAGCGTTTTGCGTGCCTTCGGCAACAATGGGAAGAATCTACAACATTGCGTAGTGATTATGAACGTCGCTGGGCTTGTGTCGAATTAGATGTTCTCGTTGCTTTGGAACTAAGCATGACTTTATCTCAACTGAAAACCATGTATAGAATTCAGTTCTCTGTCCTTCAGGATATTGAATCAGATACGTGGTATGACAGAAATGGTCGAATAGTCTTTACAAAAAGCACAAATCTCCCTGGTGTGGGCTTTGACCGCAGGGAATGGGAAAGCGGCATCAAGGGCGTGCCCGCCGGAAAGAAGTTCTACCGCACCATCACCGACGACACCCAGCCCGGTGGCCCCGTGCAGCGGACGATTGAGTACGTCGCGCCGTTTGACAGGTGTGACAGGGAGAAGGATTATGAGACGGCGTGGGCATTTTTCAGTAAGCATAGCTAAGAAAGTGAGGTGAGATTCATGCCAAAGGACCTTATGTCGTGTTTGGAAATTGCTCCTCGAACTGACGATCCGCATAAAGAAGCAATAGATCTGACGAACGCCTTTAAGGATTGCATTCAACAGATTACTGCGGTTCAATGTATTCACGCAAAATCTTTCGACGACTATCTGAATGAAACTTTGAGCGCTCCTCGGCAACCATCGGAGCGGTCTGCCCGTTCCAAGGCAAAGTCAAATAACGGGTTGCATTTTTGGAGTAAGCCGGTGGCATGGATTAAATCAAGGCTTTTTACCGACGATACAAGCTATGCCGACTATAAAGCAAAACGTCAGAAAATGGAGTCTGACGCAGATATCATTTACCAGAGGGACTACGAAAGATACAACCGTGAGTATGCAGACTATCAAGAAGAACGCTCTCGCCTTACGAGTGCATTTCAAAAACTGGCACCTGACGTAGTTGATAGTTTTTTCGAACATATTCTGATCAACGATCAGTTCAGCCTAGACTATTTCAACACTTATCGCGTCGCTGTGCATAGCCTACACTATGATAAAGATCAGAGATGTTTATATATTCATTACAGGATTCCTGGAAAAGGTGAAATCCTGCCCCTCGACTATTTCTTTTATGATGACGAATATCAGACAATACGAGATCGACAACTCACAGTTGGTGTTGCCGCAGATTATAGCAACGATATAGCAAGGCGTGTATTACTTAGAGTTGCCGCAACGCTATTCATGTCCGATGATTACAATATGGTGGATACCATTGAACTACATGGTTTCCTTGAAGATGATTCTACAGATGGACGAATCATTACCGTAATTTCGCTTGTTATTCCACGAAATGAAATTATGGGAAAGAATCCAGAATTCATAAGTACAAGAACTGACTTCATTGAGATTTTCCAAGAAGAGAGATCTCCGGATCTCTATAAAGCGGAATCGTATCAGTTAAGAGAATTACTCAGCAGACCACGGATTCAGAAAAAGGACAGCATTCAGGAATCCAAAGTAATATCCAAAGCAAAGAAGTAATCGGAGGATTTCAGCATGGCATACCAGCCTAAACCAGGAACTTTACTCTACAGCAATATGCTCAACGACATCGAAACCGGGAAAATCAAGATTCCCCAGTTTCAGCGTAAGTTTGTCTGGACACCTGAGCAGACAGCAAGCTTGATCGATAGTATTCTGAAAGGCTATCCCATCGGCACGTTTATCATTTGGGAAACCGATGAGCGTCTTCGCGCCGTGCGTAATCTTGGCGGAGCTGACTTGCCCGAAACGCCTGCCGGCGTAAGGGTTCAGTATGTTCTCGATGGTCAGCAGCGTATGACCAGCATCTATGTGGCGCTCAAAGGTGCAAAGCTTGTCAACGAAGATGGCGTTCCGGTCGATTATGGCAAAATGTACATCGACCTGAAAGCCGCAATGGACGAGCAAATCGTCGTCGTTGCAAAAGAGGGTGATGACGAGAGGCGCTATATCAGCGTTGTTGATCTGCTCAATGCAAAAACGCGCTGGCTCTCTGAGCATTACTCTACCGAGGCTTTAGATTTGATTGATACTTACAAAGATGCAATCAAAACCTATCAGTTTCCCAAAATAGATGTGACGGACGCGCCAATTGATGTCGCAACGGAGATTTTCACCCGCATCAATGTAACCGGCAAGCCGCTGAGTCTGTTTGAGATCATGGTTGCCAAAACCTATGATGCAGAACGGGATTTCGATCTCTCCGAAAAATATGCTTTGCTGATGGAAGACCTGTCCGAAGTGGACTATGGCACCATTTCTGACTCGACTGTCCTTCAGACGATTGCGGTTATCCTGGTTAATGACTGTACCAGAAAACGAATCCTGAAGCTTGACAAAAATGCTTTTATCGATGTCTGGGATAAAGCCGAGAATGCAATCAAAGCAGCTGTCGATTATTTCCGCACCAGCTACAGGATACCGGTTTCACAGCTGCTGCCTTACGATTCACTGATCGTACCCTTCGCTTACTACTTCTATTATCACAAGGATAAGCCGTTGGACGATCAGAGGCGGTATCTTGAGGATTATTTCTGGCACTGCGTTTTGTCGAGCCGGTTTTCCAATGCCGCCGAATCCAAGCTGACACAGGATATCAGAAGCATTGATGAGATTTTGGATGGTAAACTGCCGGTTTATGACTATCCCATCGATATCTCGTATGAGTCGCTAGTTGGTCATGGATACTTCTCCGCAGGTTCAGCCTTCATCAAAGGTATGCTCTGCATACTAGCTTACCATGAGCCAAAGTCCTTTGCGGATAACGCAATTGTGAAAATAGCTAATGACTGGCTGAGACAGGCTAACAGCAAGAATTATCACCACTTCTTCCCCAGGGCGTATATGAGGAAGAACCATCCAGAGGTTGAGGATTGGCGAGTCAATCACATCGCTAACATTACAATCGTGGATGATTTTCTGAATAAACGGTCTATACGGGACAGAGCGCCTTCTAAATACATGGCCGAGTATATGAAGCGTAATCCCGACCATATTGATTCCGCCATGGAGACACACCTGATCTCGTTGGCGGAGGAGAACGGCGTTTTCAGCGATGATTATGAAGCGTTCTTCAGATACCGAATGATGCGCTTTCACGAAGAGCTGAAAAGCCGAGTAATCCTTGGAGATAAAGACAAGACCTAATCTGCGCAGGAGGTTCCGCTTATGATTCCCTCTGTTCTTGCCTCCCGTTTCCGGGACAGTCTGATTGAATATATGGATGCGTCGTATCCAATCACGACGCCGGTTTTCCGCGGGAGTATTCGTCGCTTCATGGAACGGGAAAACAATTTCTTCCATGAGCCATACATCTCGGTCAAGCTGCCTTTCCGTGTGGCCGAACAAGGCAACGAAAGGTTCAAGGCATTGCACCCTTCTTATCCGCCTTACGTTCATCAGAACAGGGCGTTCGACCGCCTGTGCGGTACAGATACTGTGTCTACTTTGGTGGCAACGGGTACTGGCTCCGGCAAGACGGAGTGCTTCCTGTACCCGATTTTGGAGTATTGCTATGCTCACAAGGGTGAGCCGGGAATCAAAGCGATTATCATCTATCCCATGAATGCCTTGGCCTCGGACCAAGCGCTTCGTATTGCTCGCCTGATCCACGGAAGTGATGAGCTTCGCGGGAATATCACTGCCGGAATGTATGTGGGTGGCTTTGGTGGCACCCAAGGAAAAACCATGCAAAAGGATGCCATCATCACTGACCATGAGGCCATCCTGAACAGCCCGCCGGACATCCTGATGACCAACTACAAGATGCTGGACTACTTGCTTGTTAGGCCAGAAGACGCGCGGCTTTGGAGCCGTAACGATACTACCGGCGCGTTGCGCTTTATTGTAGTGGACGAATTGCATACCTTTGACGGCGCGCAGGGCACTGACCTGGCTTGCCTGATCCGCCGTCTAAAGAGCCGTCTGAACATTCCGGAAGGCGACCTCTGCTGTGTTGGCACCTCCGCTACCATGGGTGGAGAAGGTTCCGCTCAGGCGTTGCTTGATTATGCTCAGAATATTTTCGGTGAGGTCTTTGACAAAGAAGCCATCGTTACCGAAGATCGCCTGACCGGGCATGAATTCCTGGACAGCGCCGAAGTCAATCTGTATAAAATGCCTACGGAAGCTGAAGCCCGGGAGCTGAACCTGCTGGCGCAGGAAGAAGACGCTGAAGGTTATCTGGAGCATGCTATCTGCGCATGGTTTGAAGAAGACAATCGACCTGCAGAATCGACCTCAGATGAAGCAAGGGTGGCGCTGTCTGAAAAGCTGATGCATCACTCTTTCTTCCAAAGTCTGATGGGTGTCATGGACAGCAAGATCCGTACGATATCTGAGATTCAGGCTCAGCTGATTAATGTTTACCCAGAAATGGCGGGAAAAAATGCTCTTGCTATCGTGGAATCCATGCTGGCGCTGATTAGTCATGCTCGAATTAAGGACAGCGGCGGGCACTTGCGCCCATTCCTGCAGGTACAGATCCAGGTGTGGATGCGCGAACTGCGACGCGTAATGGCTAAGGTGGATGGACAGCAATCGGAGCTGATGCTGGAATCTGACCTGAACCAGAAAATCGCAGACCAAGCTCGATATCTGCCTGTTGTCAACTGTCACGATTGTGGCGCGACCGGTTGGGCTGGGGTCGAAGACGAGAGCAGACGTGTCATTATCCGTGATCTTGGTGCATTCTATAATCAATACTTTTCCGCTGACAAGCATATCCGCATGATCTTCCCCCGCTCGGAGGAGGACAAGCACGACTCTCAGATCCATCAGCCATACCGTTACTGCCCTGAATGCCAGAACGTACAGTTGGATCAAGGGGCGGGGAAATGCACCGTATGCGGCAAGGATACGATCCCAGTCTGGTACATTCTCCCCGAGTCTAAACACAAAAATTATGTCTGCCCCTTCTGCGGCGGAGAACACAGCCTGATCATGATTGGTCTCCGAAGCGCAACAGCCATCAGCGCAGGAATTTCCCGCGTGTATGCGTCCCGATTCAATGACGACAAGAAACTGTTGGCTTTCAGCGACAACGTGCAGGATGCTTCGCACCGCGCCAGTTTTTTCAACGCACGCACCTGGAGATCAACCTTCCGAATCGCCATGCAGCATTTTGTGGACGCTGGCGGTGAAGGATTATCCCTCAGTCAGTTTGGACAGGCTATGAATGATTACTGGGTGTCGAAAATGGATGAAGGCTCTTTCGTGGATACCTTCATTCCATTCAATATGTCAGATGACCATGCGTATGAGGTTCTGCGCACAACGGGCAAATTCCCGAATGAGGCCGCAGGCAAAGCGCTGCTGGGTGATGTAAAGCGTCGTGTTGCGTTGGAAGCGTTGCTGGAGTACGGAAGACGCAGTCATATTGGACGGACGCTCGAGCGCAGCGGTGCCTCAATGGCTAGTGTGGACGAAGAGATTATTGAGCGTGTTGCGGATAATGTTCTGCCGCGTATTGAAAACGAGGCTGGAATCCGTGGACTTTTGACGAAGGAAAAACTGGTCGGCTTTCTCCATCTGTGGGTTACGCATATGCGAAAGAACGGGGCTTTCGCGCTGCCGCTTTATGCAAGCTATGTGGAATCTGGCGGAAACGAGTATGTCCTGTCTCCCAATTCCGGTCGCATAAATGCCTGGATGCCGGATGGCTTTGTTACGCCTCTTTTTGTGGCTGGCTCAAATTCCAGTTGGGGCAGTGCCAACTTTGAGATGCTGTCCCCCAAGTGCTGGTATACACTCAAATTTCTGCAGACTATTGATAAAACTGCTATTGAAATGCCAGGGTATGCTGATGCGATCAGGCTGATCGTCAGCGAAGCAGAGAAGGCTGGATTGTTGAACCGAATGGCAGGCCCCAAAGGAATGCCTGTGTTCGGCTTGAATCCGGAGTTTTTCCATGTCACTTCGGAAGTGACGCAGATGCGGTGTAGTCGTTGCGGACAATTGCTCTCGGTACATGAAAAAGATGCAGCGCATTGGTCTGGTGTACCGTGCATCCGAAAAGACTGTGGCGGCACCTATGAAACCATGGACAGTGTTCTTGATGTGAGTTTCCGCATTTACAGCCAGGGAGATCCCATTCGGATTCATGCAAGCGAGCATACCGGTCTGTTGAATCGCCCTGACCGTGAAGCCCTGGAAGATGCTTTTAAACATGGAAAAGCGGAGCACAAGGCCTGGGATCCGAACCTTCTTTCCTGTACACCAACACTGGAAATGGGTATCGATATCGGCGATCTGTCCACAGTGGTTCTGTGCCAGGTTCCACCGGGACAAGCACAGTATATTCAGCGTATTGGACGAGCAGGCCGTAAGGACGGCAATGCCTTTACCGTGACGGTAGCCGGAACCAAGCAGCACGACCTTTACTTCTATCAAGAACCCACTGAGATGATCTCAGGCGCTGTCGAACCGCCTGCGGTTTTCCTGAACGCCTCAGCAGTGCTGGAACGTCAGTTTATGGCGTTCTGCTTTGATTGCTGGGTGAAATCCGGCATCGCCGAAACAGCAGTGCCCAGCGAGATCAAAGGTATCCTGAGCCGTGTAGACAAAGAGGTCAAACCAACTGGTGAATTCCCGTTTAATCTTCTCACATATATGCACAGTAACATGGCCCGGCTGGAACGTCGGTTCATTGGCATGTTCGGAGATAAGCTTGAAGAGGACACCCGTGAACGGCTGCATTCGTTTGTTCTCGGTGAGGATAATGATAATCCAGAGCATCGCCTGTTGGTTTCCTTTACAGAGGTCAAAAAGGATAGGAATCGCCTACAGGATGACATCAAAAAGCTTAAAAAGGCAATTGACGATCTGGATGCTCTCCCCAAGGATTCTTCGTTTGAAGCACAGAAGAAAGAACTGTACGATGAAAGAAAAGCGCTCCGCAGTGTTGTGGATGCCATGAATGGTAGGAACACCTTCAATTTCCTGTCAGATGAAGGTATCCTGCCGAACTATGCCTTCCCGGAGGCAGGGATCACGCTGAAAGCGGTACTAACTCGCAGAAAGCGTCCGGAGGAAGTCACCAATCCCTATGATGAGACGGATAAAGTGACCTACGAGTATGGACGTGGCGCTGCAGCAGCCATCTCTGAATTTGCGCCATACAATTCCTTCTATGCTGCGGGCAGAAGGCTTGAGATCAGTCGAATCGATGTCAAGACCTCTGAGCCTGAGACTTGGAGACTATGCCCGAACTGCAACTACGCGGCACAGGATTCCACCCTGCACAATGTGAGCACCTGTCCGCGATGCGGATCACCTGCCTGGGCTGATACGGATCAGAAGTGTACGATGATTCGTCCACGGACTGTATATTCTGATATGAAATACGAAGCGGCCCGTAGCGGTGACGAGAGCGATGATAGAACTTCGCGCTACTATACCCGGCAGCTGTTGGTGGACGTGGATGAGGAGAAGGATGTTCTTTATGGCTATCGCACAACAGGCGGAGATCTGCCGTTCGGATATGATTTCGTGAAGAAAGCGACAATGCGCGAGATCAACTTCGGAGAGAGTGATGTCATGGGAAAAGCATTTCCCGTGGCTGGTATTACCCAACCGAGAAAAGGGTTCACTGTCTGCCATTACTGCGGCATGGTACAGAGAGGAGCAAAGTATCCGTCGCATACATCCACGTGTAAGGCTAAACAGCAAGGTATCAAGAATCCTTTTGACAACTGCATGTTCCTGTATCGTGAATTTGTGTCAGAGGCAGTCCGTATCCTGATTCCTGCAATCAAAATGGAAGATGCCAAGAAAGTAGAATCCTTCGCCGCTGCCATTATGCTGGGTCTTAGAAAGAAGTTTGGCAGTGTGGATCACCTGCATTTTACTGTGGTGGATGTGCCGGAGCCTGACTCTGAAGTGCGTAAGTCTTATATGGTGATTTACGATACTGTACCAGGTGGCACAGGCTATCTGAAGCAGCTGACAGCCGGAAAAAACGCCATGATGGATCTCTTCCAACTGGCGCTTGAAGCAATGGAGAATTGTTCCTGCGCATCTGATCCTGATAAAGACGGATGTTATCACTGTGTATATGGATATCGTCAGTCTAATCGGATTAATCAGATTTCCAGACGGATTGCGGTAGACATGCTCAAACAAATTTTGAGCGGTCGCAATTCGTTGGAGAAAATTCCGAATATCCGCCAGATTTCCGTGAACACTCTGCTTGATAGCCTGCTTGAAGCAAAGTTCCTGGAAGCATTGTCTCTTGCCAAGGTAAGCGGAAAACGGATTGAAATGAACAAAGCTGTTGTCGGCGGTAAGGAAGGTTATACTCTGACCATTGGTGAGAACTTGTGGCGTCTTGAACTCCAGGTGCCACTGACAGGTGATCATGGTGTAAAGATCTCATCTAAACCAGATTTTATATTCCGTCCGCAGCGCAACCCCGGGCGTCAGCCTGTAGCAGTGTTTACTGATGGAAAATCTTATCACATCGATATTGCTGGGACTGACGCACAGAAACGAATGGCTATACGTGAAGGACTTGGATGGAATGTCTGGTCTCTCACTTGGCAGGATGTCATGGAAAAGTGCGACCGGAAGGAAGAATCAACGGCAAAAGAGGTACTTGCACCTGAAGCGCTGGCATCTGCAGATCTGACAAAGCAGGCTCTTGGAAAGCATCACCTTGGAGAAGTCAGCAAAAAATCTTCTTTTGATCTTCTGCTTGAGTATCTTGCAGCTCCTGACGGAGATCAGCTGTTCCGTACTTACGCCTCCTCAACGGCGCTCGGCATGCTGAAACTACGGGAATCTGGTAGCGAGTCGTATATGGCAGAATGGAAAAAAGGGTATGCTGTCCTGCCAGAGCTTCGTTGGACAGTATCTGCTCCAGTATTTAAAAAGGTGCTGATCGGTATTCATGAACGGGTTTCCGGTCTGCGTATCTATGTTTGTCTGCCTGCTGATGGTGTAAAAGGCGGAACGGACGCTGACGGAAAGCCTGTGCGGATCTTCGATGAAAGCAAGGTAACCCTTGTTGCTATTCTCGATGACAGTCTGACCGAAAAGCAACTGATCCCAGCTTGGCGAGGCTTCCTGTACGCAGGAAACCTCCTGCAATTTGTACCAAAATCGCTGCTCGCCACAGAAAGCGGTATTGCTGCTCATGCCTATGATCCGTTGATTGATGAAGGGCCTAAACCGACCGACGCCATAACCATTGACCACAACTGGAAAGATATCATTGAGGGCCTCGTAGATCAGGATTTGATTGAAATGGCAAAACGACTTCGCGATGAAGGAATCTCTGCACCAGAAGCTGGTTTGTACTCCGATGAGGATGATGCACCCATGTCGGAATTTCAATGGAGTGAAAAGAAAGTACTCGTACAATCAGAAGACGAATCGGATTATAAGGCGTTCCTGCAAACTCAGGGCTGGAAGGTATACGGCCCAGATTATGAAGGCGTATCGCTCGCCCTGAAGGAGGTTTAAGCAATGGCTAAAGCAACAGTCGCGATTTCACAGGATTTCTTCAACTCATTTGCAGCGCTGCCCAAAAGTAAACAAAACAAGGTAATGGAGTTTCTGTCAAAGTTCCGCTCGAATCCAGAGGCAAATGGGTTCAATTATGAAAAGATTCAGAATGCATCTGATCCGAATATGCGTTCCGTTCGGATAGATGACACATATCGCGCCATTCTGATTCGCGAAGAAGGTACTAATGTGCATCTTCTCCTTTGGGTGGATCACCATGACGAGGCCTACGATTGGGCGGTCAGGAAACGCTGTATACTGAACCATACAACTGGAAGCATCCAGGTATACGAAACGCAGGCTACAGCACAGCCAGAGGAGGCGTCATCTTCAGAGGAAAAAACGTTGTTTGCCTCGCTCAGTGACGATTTGCTGAAAAAGCTGGGCGTGCCGGAAGAACTGATTGCTTATGTGCGGACACTGACCGATTTAAGTTTTGACGCGGCGAAAGGAAAAATGCCACGAGATGCATTTGAAGCGCTTGATTATGTGCGTATCGGGCTTGATCCCAAAGAGGTAATCGCGGAACTTTATGGAGAAACACCTGCTGAAAAAGCAGGAGATATGGCAACTGCTCTACAGAATCCGATTACCAAGATGCAATTCTATGTGGCAGATGGCGAAGAGGATTTGAAGGCGATGATGAATGCGCCTTTGGAGCTGTGGCGCGTCTATCTTCATCCTTCACAGCGCAGAATCGTTCGGAAGGAGTACAAAGGCCCTGCTAGGATTCTGGGCGGCGCGGGTACTGGAAAGACTGTTGTTGCTATGCACCGGGCTAAGGAACTCGCATCGCACTGCCTAGGTAATGAACGGATCCTTTTTACCACTTTTACGGAGAATCTGGCCGCAGACATCCAGGAAAACCTAAGGAAAATCTGCACACCTGATATCATGAAACACATCGAGGTCGTCCACCTGGATCAGTGGGTCAACCGTTATCTTCGTGCGCATGAGTATCCCTATACCATCGTGTATGGAGAGCAAATCACTGATATGTGGAAGAAAGCGGAATCCTTTACCGGCGAGGACTTTGATCTGCCAGAAGGCTTCTTCCAGGAAGAATGGGAAACGGTTGTTCAGGCGCAGAACATTCAGACGGTGGGTGAATATGCAAAGGCACCGAGGCCCGGCCGGGGCATCCGACTTGATAGAAAACTTCGTATGCGTGTATGGAAAGTGTTTGAAGAGTATCGCGTAATGATGGATGCGGAAAAAGTGTGTGATGCAGCCTGTGCGATGAATGAATGTGCCCAGCTGTTGACAACAGGTCCCGAAGTCAGACTGTATGCCTCAGTGATCGTGGATGAAGGTCAGGACTTTGGCCCAAGCGCATATCGTCTGCTCCGTGCTATCGCTGGAAGCGAGCATATCAATGATCTGTTTATCGTGGGTGATGCGCATCAGCGGATTTATAAGAATAAGGTCATTCTGTCGCGCTGTGGCATCAACGTGAAGGGACGATCCGGTAAGCTACGGATGAATTATCGTACAACCGAAGAGATCCGACACAGCGCTATGAATGTACTTGAGGGACTATCTTTTGATGACCTTGACGATGGTATCGATGATGGAAAAGGCTATATTTCCCTTAGTCATGGTGATCAGCCAACGGTTTCTGTCTTTGCAACACAGGATCAGGAAGCCGAAGAACTGATCAAGCGCATACAGGAACAGATTGCAGCGGGAATTGATCCGAGAGAAATCTGCGTTGTAGCAAGAACGAACCCCCTTATTGACGATTACAAGAAGTATCTCACAGAAGCAGGCATCGATAGTTTTGAGATAAAGCGCAGACAAGCAGATGACCGCAGCCGTATGGGTGTAAGGCTAGCAACGATGCATCGCGTAAAAGGGCTCGAATTTACCACTGTCTTTATTGTTGCTGCCAATAAGAATTACATTCCACTGAAATCTGCTGTAAACAGAACCGATCCTGCCGAAAGAGAAGCAGCGATGGCTAGCGAACGATGCCTTTTATACGTTGCCATGACCCGTGCAAAGAAAAAGGTCATGCTCTCAGCATATGGTGCCGTATCTGATTTTGTTGGCTAAAGTGTTTCAATGATTGCTGGAGGTGCTTTGTTATATGAATTTAGAGAACTTGCATGAATTGATCCAGCGCTATGAGAACAGTATCGACTGGATTTATGGTACAGAACACGATGAACTATTCAAATGGCGCGCTATGGCGACATGGCGTAAGGAGTGGTTAAAACCCAAGGATGCATTTACTTCTTTTGCAGATCGCTTCACTGCTGCAAAAAAAGACTTCTCCTTATTTATGGATAATAGCAGAATGCATCCATCTTCTGGTGTTATAAAGCTGTGGGAAAAAGAACCGGAAACGGTTGAGCACTTGTTCTCGGAAGTGCTCTTTGCAGAAACTAATGGAGACATTGCTACCATTCAGGATCATATGGATACATTTCTGGATGATTATGAAGGGTTACGGCAAAAATACTTTCCGGGGAATTGGTCATACAAGATTCATTCCAACTAAAGAACAAAGAGAAGTTGAAGAAGCACGCAAAGAGTTAGTTGCGGCACTCTATCAAGAGTGGCAGAAAAGAATGCGGGAAAACAGGGTCATTATTGATTATCTGGAAAGAGCACCACGTAAGCATAGCCCTAAGAATGCTCTGATAAGCGATTTGTCTGGCTCAGATGAGCAAAACAAGAAAACTATTCAAAATGCTTATCGCCGGCTGCTAAAGGCAGGTATTCTTGGAGAAAAAAATAATGACAATGGCACGATAGAAACAAGGATAATTGTATGGCGCTCGAACGCTGCGACAAAGCTTCCGACGCTTCCGCCTTCAACGTATCAAGCTGATATATATGCAAACATTTGTAGGAATGATATATGCAAAGTTGACTATACAGTAGGGCCACCTGAGAAAATAGATCGGATAAACAATACCCGCTGTTTCACAAGCAAATCTTCGGGCAAAAAATATGCAACATCTCTGGAACGCTGTTCATGTCCCGCGTTTTGTAAGGGATGCTTGTAAGCATATGCTGGCGCTGGCCTTGTCTCTTGGCTATTTTGATCGTTCCTCTGTAACAAGATGAATATCGGGCATAAAGAACCTCCTATGGCACGTATCATTTCGCCACAGGAGGTCTTTTTTTATGTCGCAGCACCGCTACCGGCGAGCATCTGAAGCATCTTCACCATATCGGGGTTGCTGAGTACCTTTGCCAGCTGGAGCGGATCGAACCCCATTGCGTTCATCTGATCGACCATGGCGATCTGCTTCCGCTTGACTTCGGCTTCCGGCTCTGCCCCGCGTCCGTTGTAGAATGCCTTTTCAAGCAGCTTCGCGTTTTCCTGCCGGTTCTCATCGAGAATGTGGGAATACTGGTCAGTAACCATGGATGCCTGCGCGTGACCGGAGTCACCCTGTACGGACTTGATGTCGCCCTGGTTTAGCTTGAGCTTGTAGGTGATACTGGAGTGCCGAAGGCTGTGGAAGACGACCGGCGGCAGATTGTTTTCTTCGATCAGGTTCTTCAGTGCTTTACGGATCTGTGCAGATTCGCAAGGCAGTCCAACCGGTGTTGCAATTACCAGATTGAAATCGGCGTACTCGTTGCCGATGGCTTCAATCGCTGCGTCCTGCTCCATTTTCCAGGCGACGAGCATCTCAGCTACCGTTTTCGGAAGGAAAACCTTGCGGATACTTGTGGGCGTCTTAGGCGCTTTCAGCACCAGCGCCGTGCTGTTTTTCTGCGTGCTCTCAGGGAAGACCGCGATGATGTCCTTGTTTCGGCTTGCGACCGTATTCCCGCGCTATGCGCCTCTGCTCTGCTAACGGTTTGTCGCTGACTTTTATATAAGTGGATTGGCAGGCGTACCAGCGCTCAAAGCTCTCCTTCGTAATCCGCTTGCGATCCGCAATGACGATAAAATCCAGTTTGGAAGTGTACCCTCATTTGCCCGCAGAACGCCAAGCAGATTGAGAGCGACGTGCAGAAGGTCTGCTCCATGATCGACCGGGGTGAGAAGGTCTACGCCTCCGTTGCGCCGTCCTTCATTGCGGCGCTGCCGGAGGGGGCAACCTTCGCCTCCCTGTCCTCCGCCATGAAGCGCCTGGGCTTTGCGGGTATCGAGGAAACCGCTATCGGCGCAACGGCCGTCAGCGAGGAATATGCCGCGCTGGCGGAAAAAGGGAAGATGCCCAACCTCATCACCACCTGCTGCCCCACGGTGAACCTGCTGGTGGAAAAGTATTTTCCCGATCTGCTGGATCAGCTGGCACCGGTGCCGTCGCCTGCGGTGGCCCATGCGCGGATGCTGCGCCAGGCCCATGGGGACGACATCCGCGTGGTGTTTGTCGGCCCGTGCATTTCCAAGAAGAATGAGGCCCAGCAGAGTGGCGTGATTGATGCGGTGTTGATGTATGACGAGCTGCGGGAATGGCTGCGCCGGGAGGGCGTGGCAGCGGGCGGCGCGGAGGATCCTGCCGCGCTGGAAATGCACCACACCATCAGCCGTGTGTATCCCGTGCCCGGCGGCATCCTCAAGACCATTCCCTCAGAGAAGCGCGCCAGGTACAAGTCAGTGGCGGTGGATGGGCTGGACCGCTGCATCTAGACGCTTAAGGATATCCGCGAGCATCACATCACCGGCTATATCCTGGAGATGAGCTCCTGCGTGAATTCCTGCGTGGGCGGCCCCGGCATGAAGGAGCACTCTACGTCCTTCCTGATGAGCAAGGACGCGGTGTACACCTTTTCCCGGAAGGATAACGGGGGCGAAATGCCTCCCTCTGAAAAGGTACAGGTCGGGCCAAGAAGGTGAAGGAAGAGGTTCCTGCCGAGGTTCCTGCGGAGGCGCCCGCTGAGGTTCCTGCCGAGGCCCCTGCGAAAAAGCGTGGCCGCAAGCCCAAGGCGGCTGTTGAAGCAGCGCCTGTTGAAACGCCCGCCGAGGCTCCCGTCAAGAAGCCCCGCGCGCCCCGCAAGAAGAAGGTCGAGGAGAATCCTAAGGAGTAAGAGCATAATAATACACGCGTACCTGTCTTTGACAGGTGCGCTTTTTTGGCTGATAATTGCTTTGTGAATATGGCCGGAGAACTGACAGGTTCTCTGGCCATATTGATATTGGCGGCAAGGGAAGAAAGCTGGACAGGGACGCGCTTATGGCGATAAGCAGCGCCTCTTCCTTTGATGGTGCAGCAAAGTGTTCCGGTCAAGGCATGCTCCCTGCCGGACAAATACTGTGCCAGGAAGATGGTGCCTTCCATTATACGGAGGATGGATTTGGTACAGGATGCATCAGTTTCTTCGAACCAGGCTGCGGAAGGTGCCTGGCGTCATGCCGACGACCTGACGGAAAACCTTGAAAAAATAGTTGGAGTTTGTAAATCCGGCACCAGATGCGATTTCGACAAGACTGGCACTTTCATCCTCTGCCATATGGATGCACACCTTCTCAATCCGAACCTTGTTGATATAGCTGGTGAAGGTCAGACCTGTTTCCTGATGGAATATCGTGCTGAGATAGTTGGGGGATACATATACCTGCCCGGCAATCTCTGACAGTTTCCACTCATGCGCATAATGCTCGTCCACGATGCTGCACGCAGTTCTGACAGCGGGGGACAAGGACGATTCGGGACTGCTGTATTGCAGCAGGGCGGAGGCCAGAGCGGAACAATCAAGGGACTTCGACTGGCGCAGTGCCAGCAGAATACGCCAGCTGTCACAACTGCGGCGGCAATCTCCCAGAAGCCTCTGCACTGTGCATAATTGTGCATACAGGGCCGATTTGTCCCGCAGTTGTGCCGCGAGAAGCGCTGCCAGTGCCTCCGGATGCTTCGGAGAACAGTCAAAGGCAACCTGAAGCTCGTTCTGATCTCCTGCCCGTATTCGACAAAGATCTCTGTATGCGGTATGCAATCCGGCGCTTTCCTGGCGAACCTCCCGCCAAGGAATGCTTTGCTCATCCAGAATGTCAACAAGATGCTGCTGCAAATCGGCCGGACAGGCCAGCAGCCAAGTGCCGCAGGGCGGCTCGTCGGAATCCAGCGTCCAGCAGGCTGCACAGGACAGGAATGTAGCTGCAGGGAACTGATCATGCGTCATCTGAACCAGATACGCGCTCTTTTCTCCCATGAACAGTAGCCGCAACTGCTCATGCCAAAGCGGAGTATCTGTTTCTACGCCATATTGCATGGCCAGCCGCGCCGCATTGACGGCAGCCGTGCAGCAGTTTTTCCATGCCGTTTCTACAGCCTGGAACAATTGCTCCTTGTCAACGGGCTTAAGCAGATAATCCTGCGCCCGCAGCCGGATGGCCTGCTGCATCAAATCAAATTCATCATATCCTGTCAGAACAATGCTGTGCTGCACGCCAAGCTCCCGGGCCTGCTGCATCAATTCCAGACCATCCATCTCCGGCATGCGAAGATCGGTGATGAGAAGATCGGGCAGTTGGTGCCGGATGGAAGCAAGGGCATCAATAGCATTGCTGATAGTGGAAACCTCAACCTCCGGCCAGCGCTTCCTAATGAAGCGGGCAACGCCGTTGCAGATTTTTACCTCGTCATCCACCACCATAATTTTCATCCCATGGGGCGGCGGAAAATCCCCCTTCACAGCTTGCGTCCCTCCCTTTCCTTATGAATTGCTTCTCCTGCAGAGCAGGACGGCACGTGATTTCTGCTCCCATCGCTTCGGTCGATTGTGATTCTGCACAGCGTGCCCGCGCCGGATGTGCTGTACAGGGAAAGACCGGACCTTCCGCCAAAGTAGATCTGCAGCCGATGATGAACATTGCACAGCCCAATGCCGCCCTGCTCCTGCTTCAGACCGTTCCCATTTTCCATGGCATTGCGGATTTCCTCAAGCCTGTCCGGAGAAATGCCTTTGCCGTTATCCTCTACATCAATGAAAACCAGGTCCCCCTGGCGGTATACATGCACCCGCACAATTCCTGCGCTGCGCGTGCGGGAAATGCCATGATGAATGCTGTTCTCAACCAGGGGCTGCAGAATGAACCGCGGACATACCAGAGATGAAGCATCAATATCACAGGTGACCGAATACTCCAGCGCCTCAAACCTCAGCTTGCTCAGCTTCAGATAATACACACAGTTTTCAAGCTCTCTGGCCATAGTGATTTCCTGCTCCTTACCGCTGATGCTGCCGCGCATCAGCTTGCCCAGCACAAAAAGCATTTCAGAAACCTCAACGGCCTCGCTTTCATCTGCCATCATCCGCAGGGATTCCAGAGTATTGTACAGAAAGTGAGGCTGAATCTGCGCCTGCAGGGCACTGAACCGTGCTGTCTGCTGGAGCAGCTCAGCCTGATGCTCCCGCTGGGCTGACAGCAGCAGATGCTCCAGCATAATGTTATAGTTGCTGGCCAGTGTTCCGATTTCATCCGTGCCGTCCACCTGAAGACGTGTCAGTGAACTCAGGGTGCTCAGCGACTGAAGACTGCTGGCCTGCCTGCTGATATGGCCTGACAGGTTTTTGATGCGACGCGTGATGCTGTAATGGTTCAATGCAACCGCCAGGGCGCACATCAGAAGCAGAATGCCGGCGATGATGCTGAAATCCATCAGGTAGCTGCTGACAAAATTGGCTGAAATGGCCGTATTGCAAAAGGTCAGAAAGCTGATGTTCATGGTGCTGCAGTGAATCAGCCCCACATACTCATGATGGTTAATCAGCTGATAGCCCTCAGGCATGTCTTTACACATTTCAAAAACGTCATCGGACACACGGATATCCTCCAGCCGTCCGCCGACCACCTGTCCCGTATCTTCGCGGTAGGCAATGCAGTAGCCGCCGATAACCCTGGACAGCTTGTTCAGCGTTTCAGACAGAAGATCTGGCTGCAACTCCAGGCATAGCACACCCATCAGCGTATCACCCACATATATCTCCTGAACCCAGCTCATGGAGGAGGAAAAACTGCCCTTTTGCGGGGTAAAGCGCCAGCCTGTTCCGGCAGCAGGCTCGGTCCATATAGGGAAGGCCTCCTGCGCGGCCGCGCAGGCATGCTCTGTTGCATAAAGGGTTGTGCTGAACACGCGGCGACGCAGTCCGGTGGTGCTGGAAATCCAAAAGTCCATCTTTTCCATTTCTGCGGGATCTTCCACCGCCTCCGGATGGGTTAGCAGATTCTGCACTTGGCTGTGGCTCAGCAGTACATTGCAGGCAGACTTGATCTGCATCATCTCTGCTTCCAGGCTGTCCAGCGTGAAGCGCGCGTATTCATAGCTGGTTTTGGCCGCATGAGAGACATAGTCCATATAGGAAACGCTCAGCAGGAAATAGACAAGAATCGCCAGCGGCAAGAAGATGATGACACTTTGCATCAGCAGCGTCTTCCTGGAAATGCTCAGGTTAAACCACCATTGCAGACCGGATTTGCGCTTTTCCAAACCAATCCCCCCGCTTCGCAGCTTGTTTCTGCATGCCTACTGATGAGATAATGGCATATTATGTGCGTGTTCCCGGCAGCGTTCTGTAAGTGGGAAACTCCAGGAAAGGGTGCCTGCTGCGCTGCCAATCGGGCGTGAATGTCCATATATCGTCACTCACTCATCTTACATGCTTCAGTATAAGAGAAAAAAGCGCGGATGTCAATGCGGACTCCTGTGCAATCATACGTACTTTCGTAAAATCGTGGTGTAGGATCCGAGAATTCTTCATTGTTTCACAAATCGGGATGAGGTAATATATAGCCAAATACAGGCCGTATTTTACATTCTGTCTGAGAGGAGGGAGCTTATGCAACGCAAACTGGGCTCCAAGCGCATGGACAGCATAAAGCTTCTTTTAATGATATTGCCCTTTTTGGTGCTTGTGTTTCTCTTTTCGTATTTGCCCCTGGCCGGCTGGCGATACGCATTCTACAACTACCGGCCCGGTTTTCCGCTGGATAAATGCCAGTATGTGGGCTTCAAGTGGTTTGTCCGTCTGGTCAACACCCCTGCCCAGACGACGGAAATCCTTCGGGTGCTGAAAAACACCCTTGGTATGAGCGCTTTGAACATGCTTGCTTCCATTATGCCCATGATCTTTGCCATTCAGCTGTCTCAGGTTCGCTCCAAGCGCTACTACAAGTTGATCCAGGTTTGCGCCACACTGCCCAACTTTATTAGCTGGGTACTGGTATTTTCCGTGGCGTTTGCCCTGTTTTCGGTGGATACCGGCTTTGTCAACCGGGCACTGATCAGCCTGAATGTGATTGACAAAGGGGTGAACTTCCTGGCGGACGGTCACCATATGTGGCTGAAGATGACGATGTGGCAGCTGTGGAAGAGCATGGGCTGGAATTCCATCCTGTATCTGGCGGCTATCGCCGGTATCGATCAGGAACTGTATGAGGCCGCCCAGGTGGATGGAGCAAGCCGCATACAGCAGATCATGCACATCACTGTGCCGGGCCTGATGCCCACCTTCTTTGTACTGCTGATGCTGAGCATCGGCAACTTCATCAACACAGGTATGGAAAGCTACTTTGTATTCCAAAACCCCATGAATAAGGATACCATCGAGGTGCTGGACCTGTACGTTTACAATATCGGCATGGTGAATCGCAACTTCTCCTTGGCAACCGCCATAGGAATGCTGAAATCCCTTGTGAGCGTTGTGTTGCTCATGAGCGCCAATTTTGCCAGCAAGCTGGTTCGCGGCGAATCGTTGATGTAAGGAGGCACGAGGGTTATGCTGCACATATCTCAAAAGCAGGCTTTTGCCAGCCGCCGCATTCACCGCTCCATAGGAGACGTATGCTTCGACTTGATCAACGTTCTTCTGCTGACGGTGTTTACGCTGATCTGCGTGTTCCCGTTCTACTACCTGTTTATCAACACGATCAGTGATAATGCACTTTCCGCGCGCGGACTGATCACTCTGTTTCCCAAGGGAGTCCATTTTGAAAACTATATTCAGATTTTCAAAATATCGGGTATTCTCACCGCTGCCATAGTATCCCTGGCACGCACGGTGATCGGCACCACGCTGTCGGTGTTTGCCTCGGCTTTCCTGGGATATCTGCTCACCAAGCAGAACATGATCGGCCATAAGCTGGTTTACAGGTTTATCGTGGTCACCATGTATTTCAATGCCGGCGTCATTCCCTGGTATATCAATATGATGAACCTGCACCTGCTGAACAATTTTCTGGTCTACATTCTGCCGACCATTGTTGCACCATACAGCATTATCCTGGTCAAGACCTATGTGGAGAGCATTCCATCCGCGCTGGAGGATGCCGCGCAGATGGATGGCGCAGGCTACATGGCCCGTTTTGCCTGGGTGATCCTTCCTGTTTGCCTGCCAATTTTGGCAACGATTACGATTTTCTCGGCAGTAGGGCAGTGGAACTCCTTTCAGGATACGCTTTTTCTCATTTCCGATAAGCGGCTTTATACGCTTCAGTTTCTGCTTTACCGCTATATGAATGAGGCGGAGGCACTGGCGACCATCATCAAAACAGCTGAATCCTCCGAAATGCTGGCCAACATGACGATCACGCAAACGCCTACCTCCATCAAGATGACAGTGTCCATGATCGTTGTGCTGCCCATTTTGTTGGTATATCCCTATTTTCAGAAGTACTTCGTCAAGGGAATCATGATCGGTGCTGTAAAGGGCTAAAACCCTTTCAACAAGAAAAAGGAGGTTTTTCCATGAAACGGTTTCTGTGCTCGGTGATCTGTCTGGCCATGCTGCTCAGCTGCATGGCGCTTCCCATGACTCAGGCTGAAGAACTGCCGTATTACGAGATTGACGTGTTCTCGCAAAACGCCAATTTCGCAGGATTGCAGTCCGGATGGTTCGGCAAGCTGATCAAGGACAAGTTCAACATCGGCCTGAACATTACAGCCACCAACCTGGAGGGCGGTGCTTCCAAGCTGGCCACCCTGATGGTGGAGGGCGATCTGGGCGATCTGCTTAACTTTGCCAGCGTGACCAGCACTGACTTTACTGATGCCCGCGATCTCGGACTGCTGTTTGACATGAATCAGGGCGACTTCCTGGAAAAGAATGCGCCCTTCATTACTGCAAATATGCCTAACCTGATCAAGCGTGCCCAGATACAGTATTCCGGCGACGGCAAGGCTGTGTGGGCCTTTGTGCATGACGCGCTGGTATCCGGACTGTCCTGCTCCTCTGTGGATGCGGTGACTCCGGTCATGCGCTATGACCTGTACAAGGCTATTGGTTCTCCTGAAATCAAGGATATGTGGGACTATCTGCCTGCCCTGAAGAAGATGCAGGAGCTGAATCCCGTCAACGAGGATGGTCAGCCGGTGTATGGCGTCAGCTACTTCCCCGACTGGGACGGACGCAACATGGTGTTTGCCACCTGGTTCTGCGCCTACAATGGATATAACTTCAACCTGGTGATGCAGCATGGCACGGAGGATGTGACGGCCGAACTGCTGGATAAGGACAGCTACTATATTCAGGGCCTGCGCTGGATGTTTGAGGCCAATCAGATGGGCCTACTGGATCCCGACTCCATCACGCAGTCCTACTCCGAATATGCTGCCAAGTTTGCTGCCGGCCGCGTGCTGTTTAGCCCCTATGGTGACAACGGCTACAACACCCCCACCAATACTGCTGCCGGCCGCGGCATGGAGCCTGTGCCCATGACCTCCGGAACGCCCTTCGCCTGGGGTGCCAGCGAATTTGGCGGATACCGCACCTTTGGCATCGGTGCCAAGGCTGAATATCCTGAGCGCATCCTGCAGTTCATTGACTGGCTGTGCACCGATGAAGGCGCCATGGAATCCCGCATCGGTCCCAAGGGTCTGATCTGGGACTACAATGCCGATGGCAAGGCAGAACTGACCGAGTTTGGCCTGCAGTGCGTACGTGACGGCTCTACACCCATTCCTGACGAATGGGGCGGCGGCACCTATCAGGACGGTATGTTCAAGCTGGAGTATCCTCCGCGCAATGCCAAGAGCATTACCGCAACCACCGGTGAAGCGATTGATTATCATTGCTGGTCTTCCTATCAGGCGCTGCCTTCTGATCCTGTGACGGAGCAGTGGCGTGAAGACTACGGCGCAGCCAACATCTTCGAGTGGGCAAAGAACAACGGCACCCTGATCAATTCCTGTAACGAGAGCTATTCCGGCCTGGCTGGTCTGACCAACCCCGATCCCGACCTGGAGCTGATGATCAACCAGATAGGCGACGTGGTGAAGCAGTACAGCTGGAAGATGGCCTATGCGGAGAGCGAAGCTGAATTCGACCGCCTGTATGATGAGATGATGACCAAGGTCAAGGGATTTGGCTATGATGAGGTCATGGAATACTATCGTGCCGAAACTGAAAAGCTTTACAAGACCCGTGCAGAACTGAGCAAAAGCATCCAATAAGCATTATCCGGTTCATACCTGCAGGGTGTCGTGTACATACTCGACGCCCTGCACTGTTCATCACGAAGGGAGGACAATCCATCATGAAAACTCCGCTACGCTGCGGCGCAGCCCGCAGGGAGATCACGCCGGACGCATCATGGTATCCGTTGTATGCAGGTTTCTTTACTGAGGAGATAGGCGACAACTACCTGGTGGGGGCGCTTGATCCGCAGTTTGCCCGCGCAATTGCCGTTGCCAACGATGAAACTACCGTGCTGCTTGTCAGTATGGATCTTGGCGCGGTTCATTACGGCCCCGACATGGCACGTGCTATTGCGGAGCAGACCGGCGTAGATGAGAAATCCGTGTTTCTCATTGCGACCCACACCCACAATGTTCCTGCGCTGGGCCATGGCAAAAGACTGAAGGACGATGCAAACTTTCAGCGCTTCATGGCCGTGAAGCCGGAAATCGCTGCCCACCAGCTGCAATATGAGCAGCGAGTGTGGGACGGGGTGATCAGTGCAGCCAAGGAAGCGGTGAGTTCTCTGCGCCCGGCCCGCATGGGTATCGGCTATTCAGAATCGTATGTGAATGTGAACCGCGACCAGATTTACGATGGCAACGGCAAGTTCCATATGGGGTACAACGGCGCAGGCCATTCAGACAAGACGCTGGCGCTCATCCGTTTTACCGATGCCGAGGACAACACCATTGCCGTTTTTGCAAACTATGCGGTTCATGCCATCGTGATGTTCCTGAACAGGTGCATTAACGGAAAAGGCGGTTCCACGGGCGATCTGCCCGGCGTGGTGTGCAACGCCTACGAAACCTGTCATCCTGGCACCGTGTGCATGTGGTCACCTGCTGCCAACGGCAACCAGAACCCCATCTTTATGACCTATTATGGCTATCCTGATTTCAAAACAGGTCTGGTGGTGGAAAGCACGGTCGAGGGCGGCGCGTATGAGTACCTGACGGTTCTGGCGGGGCGTCACTATGCTGATTTGCTTCGGGCTGAGAAGAGCATTACCGATTATGTGGATAAGATTGAACTTCGATCCGAGCGGGTGGCGCAGATGGTTCCGGTCAACAAGGACATTCCGCCCCGGTTCGGTTCAATGGAAGGCGATCAGGAGGGATATGAGCGCCTGTATACCTCCGGCGTCATGCTGGGCAATGTCTTCCTGTACGGCATCGGCGGAGAATTGTATTCCAATGTGGGCGCATACCTGAAAGAAATTTCTCCCTATCGCCACACACTGATCTGTTCGCAGTGCTATACCACTGCCGGCTACCTGATGGACGATGAAAACCTGCTTGCCCCCACCCTGTTTGCCGTTCGTACAAGATGGCTTCCCGGAACAATCGTTCCTGCTCTTGAGAAATTCCTGAAGGAGTTTACCTCCTGATGGCAGATCAGCCCCACGCCGGCAGCAACCGTGCGTGGGGCTTTGAACGTGATGGGTAGGGAGAATTTTCTTTATGAGATATCTCGCAGATCCGTGACGGGACTTCCTTCGATACACCCGGAATGAAGCCGCACGTCCCCTGTGAATCGATGGAAACACTCCTCTGCCGTCAAACAGTGCGCGGTGGTTGGCAAAATATTATCCTATGTCAGGTGAGTCGTTTGCTGTGTCATAGGGGCGAAATTGTGTTGACGCGCGGCGGGAAAGCCGATATAATGGAGAAAAATCGCATTTATTCCGGCTGATCCGGCAGGAAAACGAAAAAGCATGTCGAATCGGTTATCGGAATGATAAATTCCTAACGATAATTTTTCGACAATCTGACGCGGAAGGAGAAAATCGTGCCCAAGTTCGACACAAACGTTCAGGAGCTGAAGTACAAGGTACTTCGTGAAGCAGCCCGCCTGGCCGGGGAAGACAGGCTGCGGGAGGGCTGCTGAACATACCGGAAACCATCATTCCCGGTCCCCAGCCCACCATGCGCTGCTGCATCTACAAGGAACGGGCCATCGCAGATGGCCATGGGCGGACATCCCGGCCACACCACCCAGGTGGAGGTGCTGCCCATCGCCTGCGACGAGTGCCCTGTCAGCCAGGTAACCGTCAGCGACGCCTGCCGCGGCTGCATTGCCCACCGTTGCGCCAACGCCTGCCCGTAATATTTTTACCACGGACAACAGCCTTGATGCCGCTTCCACACCGGAGAAATCCTTGTATTCATTCTTGTTCAGGGCATTCGCTTTGTCAATGGCTGCATCAACCTTTGTGTAGTCGGCGTCCTTGTATTCCAACGCATTGATTGCATTTTCGATCGCCGCAGTAGTCAAACGTAATCCGCAGAGCAGTTGCTGAGTTGTAATAATCGTTGTTTATCACTGATGTCATAACGCTGGATCCTGCTGTCATCAGCAAGAAACATTCCTCTGCCATTGAGGATAACTTTATTACCAGCGCTAAGCCGTCCACCGTGCAGCCCTATGCTGGTACGGGTATGACGATCTCCAACAGCAGCACCAACTGGGGCACCAGCAAGGCCTTTGTCAAGTTCCTTGATTCCGGGCTGCCGCTGATCGACTCTTCGTACTATGTCACCAAGGCATACTTCTCTGTCATGACCAAGAGCGCGCCCACCACGGCCGCCTCCATTCTTTTGAAGGAAGTGCTGGGTAGCTGGAGCAGCCAGACCATTACCTATAACAATGCGCCGGCATTGAGCGATAAGGCTCTGGATTATCAGTACATGTCTGCGAACAGCATTTGGTATACCTACGACATCTCCAATCGGTGCGCAAGTGGTATGGCGGCACCAACTATGGCCTTGCTCTTGAAGCGGGCAGCCGTACCTACTTTGAACTATATACCAGCGATCATGCTTACAACAAGCCGTATGTAACCATCAACTACGTTTCCTTGGCTGGTTTGGAAGATTATCTGGTCTATGAGGATCAGGATGTGGGGCGTGCTGGCGTGGGTCATGTCAGCCTGTACAACGGTAACCTGATCTTTGAACGTCAGGATTCCTCCTGCAGCGGTAACCGCATGCCTGTGTCTATCAGCCACATCTACAACTCCTGCTACCGCAACGTGACCACTTTCGGCACCGGCGCTGGATGGAAGATGAATGTGCAGCAGACCCTGCATCGTGAGACGCTGGAAGATGCAGACGGTACTTCTACTTACTATGTGTACATGGATGAAGACGGTACCCGTCATCATTTCAAGTCTGTATCCGGCGAATGGAAGGATCAATCCGGTAAGGGTATGACCCTGACCATCTCCGGAAGCACCGCTACCATCACTGATAAGGCCCACAACAAGTGGGTTTTTGATCTGCCTACGGTGGAGTTCAACAGCAACTACGCCAATGTCAAGATGCTCAAGACTCTGTCCGACGCCTGTGGCAACATCATGACCGTTACTGCTACTGGCAACATTCTGGAGAATGTGGAAGATGGTATTGGCCGCAACACCAGCTTCTTCAATTCCAGCAACCGCGTCAATATCATCTATTCTCCCGGCTTCGGCGAATCCGGCGCCTGCGGCTTCGAGTATGATGCTTCCGGTCGCCTGACCCGTGTGTGGGAACTGGCTGGTCAGCCCGGCACTGAGAACGTGTACTACACCTACGATGCCAATGGTCTGCTGCTTTCTGCTACCAACTGCGACGGCGTAAAGGTGACCTACAAATATTACACGACCCGTGAACCTTTCCGCGTCAAGCGCGTGAGGATCACTGGCGGAACCCTGTGTGCTTATGACCGTACCTATGAGTACAAGGATTGCCTGACCGTGGTTACTGAGGGACAAAACACGGATCTGAATTTCGGAAAATGCCTTGGAAAATATGCAATGAATATTCATTCATGACTGAACCTGCATTTGCCGTATTACGGGGATAAATGATGATGATTTCATCACATCCAGCTAACGATTTGGCGGTAGATGTGAAAGTCGAACACACCGCCTTTGTTAGCTGTGCTAACACCTTGCTAACGGCACTGGGGGGAAACGGGGGTATTTTGGAGGGAAATGCGAACACTCAGAAACGTTAGAAATCCAGTAAAATAAGGCACTCCATGGGGGCCAAGGGGTGCCGAAGGCGAACACTTTTTCGATCTCCTAAGCGACAGGCCGTGGGTTCGAATCCCGCCGGGATCACCAATTTAGCAAGAAAATCGCTTGTTTCAGATTTAGCAAGAAAATCGCTTGTTTCAGACATGGATTTAACGTGAATCCGTGGCTGAAATGGGCGATTCTTTTTTGTGTTCAGCGTGCGAAAATGCATACGCGACCGATTAGCTGATTAGAAATTTGCTAACGATTTTTCGCGCCTGCTAATGGCGGTTTGGGGAGGATGACTGTTTCCCTGCTAATTTTGAGAAGCGGTCAAATTTTACGCCGTTGGAAGGGATGATTCGTGCAGGACAACGGAGGGCGAAACGCTGCGATTTTCCTGCATTTCTGCGCGATGAATGGAGGTAGGTGGTGAGTACGGTTGTCGGATGGATATGCAGCAGGGGCTAATGTTTTTGGACGTGATGTTAGCGCGTTGGATGGTGGAGGTTAGCTGTGCAAAGTGCGTGCGTCGGAATTAGCAATACACCCTCTGTCCCGAAAGTCCATCGGGACAAGACTACGGAACTGCTGCATATTTCGCAGTCTGCCATTTCGCGCCACATGGCTCAGTTGGAAGATGAACTTAGGCGTAAAGCATCAGGAGCTGGGCATTGTTCCCCATGTGGCAGAATAAGTGGGAATCGCCGCGCTTGGCGAACATGTATCGCATCAACTTCTTCATTAACAAAGCAAAAGGCACAGCGGCGAATCATTTTGATTCACGGGCTGTGCCTTTTATAGTGATAGTAGCTGTCAGTGAAGAGCAAATCGATGTTTGGTCATTCCTTGTTCCCGCCCAACGTCTTCGACAGCATTTTCAACATGTTGACCATCTCCGGGTTGCTCAGAATCTGAACCAGTGCCGCCGCGTCCATGCCGGACGCTTCGAGTTGCTGGACGACTGAATCTGCTTTCTTCTCGCTGGCAGGATGCGTCACCATGCTCGCTTCAGAACCGCGTCTTCCGTAGAAGGCTTCTTCCAGCAGATGCGCATTCGATACGCAGTTTTCATCCAGAATATGCGAATACTGGTCCGTGACCATTTTCGCCTGCGCGTGACCGGAATCCCCCTGCACAGCCTTGATGTCACCGCCATTGAGCTTCAGCTTGTAGGTGATGCTGGAATGCCGGAGACTGTGAAAGACCACCTTAGGCAGGTCGTTGGCGGTAATCAACTCGTTCAGCGCCTTCTCAATCCGCGCGCCTTCCGTGGGCGTGCCGAGCCGTCCCGTGATAACCAGATTGTAATCGGCATATTCATCACCAAGCGCAAGCCGCATGGCGTCCACCTCTTCTTTGCGCTTGATGAGCATTTCCGCTACCGTTCGGGGCAGAAAAACTTTGCGGATGCTGCTGGACGTTTTTGGCTTTTTCAGCACCAGCGCCGTGCTGTTTTTCTGCGTGCTCTCAGGGAAGACCGCGATGATGTCCTTGTTGCCCAGCGCTTTCATGCTGTCTTTGCGGACGCGCTGCAATTCTTTGTTGATGAAAATCGAAGCTCTGTCCCGCAGCATCGCCTCTTCGGAAACATCCACGCAGTCCCATGTCAAACCAAGCAGCTCCCCCAGACGAAGCGAACAGGAAAACGAGAGGTTCATGCAGAGCTTCAGCCGCTCGTCTTTGCAGATTTCAATCGCGTGGAACAGCGTCGACGCGTCCCAAATGTCCCGTTTCTTCTCTTCCTGCTTGGGAACGGTCGCGTAGGTCGCGGGGTTCTTCTCAATCAGTCAGTGTCCAATTGAATACAGAAGAGCGGATAATAGCGTTCAGATTTCCATGCATCTTTACACTTTTTTCGCTTCACCATCCACCATCGGGAATACAATCCGCACCTCGAAAATATCCTTCATCACGTTCATGGTGCAGTGCCCTTGGTGTTTTTCGCAAATCATGCTGATGCTTTTTGTGCCGAAACCGTGGTAGCGCTTGTCCTGTTTGGTGGTCAGCGGCAGATTGTTTTCAAACTGCGGCGCAGTAAGCAAATAGTTCTCTTCCTGAATGACAAACGTGCCGCAAGTGCTTTGACCAGTAAGGCTGATGAGACGTTTGCTGGGAATTTTGATTTGCTCAACAGCTTCGATGGCATTGTCCAGCAAATTGCTGAATAGGGAGAAGATTTCTGCATCAGAGAGAAACTGCAGCGGCTGTCCGTCGATGCTGCATGTCAGCGTGATACCCTTCTTTTCGCAAAGGAGACTGCGATTCGTCAGCACAATATCCAGTGCATGATTGCCGGTTTTGAAAATAGAATCGTAGATGTTGACGGTTTCTTGAAGCGCCTTGACTTCATCGGGCGGAATCACGCCGTTCAGCGCGGAAATTTGATGCTTCAGGTCATGGCATTTTACGTTAATGAGGTCGATGATGTCTTTTTCAATTTGAAATTGCTTGCTGTCGTCTTCCGCCATTTGCAGCACGGTGCTCTTTTCGATTTCTGCCTTGCGTGCAGCAAGCCAGCCAAATTCCACATAGAAGGACAGCAGTGCCGTTAAGCAGGAAAATACCATAATATAACTCTGCACTGACGGAAAACCGATGGCTGCACGATGCGCAAAGGAATTTAAGAAAATTGTAACCAGCACGGCGATACAGCTGACAACAATCTGTATGCGGTTGTTGAGCATCGTTCCCCGGTAGTCAGCTTTTCGAATCATGGTGAAATAGAGGATAACATAATATCCCGCCGTGATGCAAATCAGCATGAGTGCTTTGAGAAGTGGGTGCATGGAAACGCTGATGAAACGTACTAATAGCAGATACGTTCGCTGACTCATGTGCTGCATACAGTAACCGGCAGTGGAACAGAACAGCATGGCCCAGAAATCGCATTCAAAGCAGAAGCCAATGGACAGCAGCGATAGGCAATACAGCAGAAAACTATCCAGCACACGGGAAAGCAGAGTCACGGTATCGTCCGGCGGAAGGGCGTAAACAAAGGCATCAGAACAGCATTTGTAGAGGATGACCACGCCGGTACAGCAAAGCAGACGAAACGGAAACATTTTTTTTCGGGGCAGTTTCATCGCGACAATATAAACGGCGACAAAGAGGGCAGAAAGATAACTAAAAGAGCCCCAGATATTGGTCGGATTCATTGAGTATTTGCCCTCCGTTCGCAGAATTGGGTCATTGCGGCAAGAAAGTCCTTGCGCCGGGGATGAGAAATTGCAAGCGGCGTTTTGCCGACATAGACGGTATAGCCATCAATGCGGCGAATGTATTGCAGATTGACCAAATAGCAGCTGTTGCAGCGGAAAAAACCGTGTGGAGACAATTCCTTCTCCGCGTTTTTGAGTGTCCCGTACGTTTCGTAATCATGAGAAAGTGTGTGGTAAATCAGCGTGTGCGACACTACCTCCACATAGAGCAGCTCACTGAGCGGCAAGTGGGTGTTGCCGTCCGCGGTAGGAATCACCACGCTCTGCTGACGGCGCTGCTGCTGTGTCTGGCAGTAGCGAAGAACCTTCTGCATTTTCAAATAGAACGCATCGTAATCCAAAGGCTTCAGAATATAATCCAGTGCACTGACTTCATAGCCGTTAATAGCATAGCGCGCAAGGTTCGTGACAAAGACCAGTGCGACGTTGCTGTCGATTTTACGCATTCTGCGCGCTGCGGACAAGCCGTCCATGTTTGGCATTTCAATGTCCATAAAAATCAAGTCAAACTGCGAATGAAACGCGAACAAAAACTGCTGGGCATCGGGATAATGCGATAAATCAAATACTTCCTTGCTTTGCAGCGACAGCTTTTCCAGACAGGCGGTCAGCTGGTCATCGGCACTTTGATCATCCTCGACAATAGCAATGCGAATCATGGCTGCCTCCCTCATCGCGCAGTAGATGTGCAGATACGGCTATCTGGCACTATTTCACGAAAAAACGGTGCGATGCATGATGATTATAACAACTACCTGCTCAAAAGTCAAGTTTATGGGGAGAAAATGCAAGGATACGCGAAAAACAGCACAAAACGGGAGGAAAATGCTAAGATACAGCTATCCGATGATTGCGGAGAGGCAATCAATCAAAAGGAGGAGGAATGAAACATGAAGAGAACGGTTTCCAAGTGGCTGTCGATTCTCAGCTGCACGGCGTTGCTGTGTACGTCGATTCCTGCGGCGTTTGCTGAAGGCACGGTGGAGGAATCGCTGGTGCCGGTGACGGGCGCACAGACGGGTTTTGTGCTTTCGCAGGGCAAGTACTACACTGATTTCGCGAATTTGGCGCAGGAACGCGCGGCGGCAAAGGCGCTGAATATTCAGGTGGGTGAAGAGGGCTTTGTGCTGCTCAAGAATGACGGTGTGCTGCCGCTGGATAGTGCGACGACGAAGGTGTCCATGTTCGGTTTCCGTGCTGCCAACATCATGATGGGCGGCGGTGGCTCTGGCTCTGGCCGTCCGGGGCAGTACGGTGTGCCGAAAACCTCGCTGGAAGATGGCATGAAGCAGGCGGGCTTTGATGTCAACGAACGTCTGCTGTCCTTTTACAGCACAAAGTCGGCAGAAGTGAAGCCGACGGATATTCCGGATTCCATCGCCTACACTTACGATACTTACAGCGATGCAGCGCTGGTGGTTGTTTCCCGTTCCGGCTCGGAGGGCAGGGATGAAGTGACTTACGGCTATGCGCAGGACGAGAATGCTGACCCGAATGCGCACATGCTGGAGCTGACGGACACGGAAAAAGATCTGATTCGCTACGTGAAGGCGAATTTCCCCAAAGTCATCCTGATTGTCAACTCCTCCAATGCGATGGAGCTGGCGGAAGTGAATGCGCCGAAGACGGAGGACAACCTCGGCGTTGATGCGATTCTCTGGGTGGGTCATACCGGCAACGACGGCGCGGCGGCAATCGGCAACATCCTCTCTGGCAAGGTTTCGCCGTCCGGCCGCACTGCGGATACTTACGCGGTCGATTTCACCAAAGATCCGACGTTCACGAATTTCGGCTCGAATGGGCAGAATTTTGAAAACGGCGAGCGCATGAACAACAACGTCTATGTCGGCGATACGATGACGGATTATCACTCCGTGGAATACCGCGAAGGCATTTACGTCGGCTACCGTTATTATGAGACGAAGGGACACGATGCCGGCGAAGCATGGTATGACGAGAACGTCGTGTATCCGTTCGGCTATGGTCTGAGCTACACCACCTTTACGCAGGAAATCGAGGGGGACATTGCGCCGACTGGGGTGATTCATGCGGCGAATGAAACCATCACGGTGAAGGTTCGTGTGACGAACACGGGCGATGTGGCAGGCAAGGACGTTGTGCAGCTGTACTACACTGCGCCGTACACCGAGGGCGAAATTGAAAAGGCGTATGTCAATCTGGCAGCGTTCGGCAAGACGAAGGAGCTTCAGCCCGGCGAGAGCGAAGTGGTGACGTTGCAGTTCGTGGCACAGGATATGGCATCGTTTGACTGGAACGACGCCAACGCCAACGAGTTCCGCGGCTACGAACTTGAAGCTGGCGACTATGTGCTGTCCATCCGCCGCAACGCGCATGAAGAAATCGCGTCGATTACCCGCACGGTTGAAACGGGCTTGCAGTGCGTGACTGACTACACCACGGGTGCGGAAATCAAGCCGCTCTTCTCCGGCGATGAAGGACTGGAAGCCTACATCTCTGTCAATGAAACGCTGGAAAACAATCAGATGTCCCGTGCGGACGGACTGGAAGTTCCGGCTGCCGCAACGAAGGAAGACCGCACTTGGGATCAGGCAGTTATTGATGAACTGGATGCCCAGAAGGAATATTTCAGCCTGAATGACACGGAGGATTCGCCGTGGTACGTTTCGCAGGTTCCTGCGACTTGGACGCAGAATGCTGGTACACGCGATGAAAACGGCAAAACGGCGATTCAGCTGGCGGATTTGGCTGGCGTGCCGTACACCGAGCCGAGCGTGGTGGATGGCGTGGCAGTTGCCTCTGACGATGAAGGCACGAAGAAGTGGGACGAGTACATGAATCAGCTGACGTGGGACGAAATGGCGACCATCGTCTCCTACGGCGGATTCGGGCAGCCTGCGGTAGAAGCTATCGGCAAGAAGCAGAACGGTGCGTATGACGCGGCGGCACATCCCTTCTGGAATGGCGGGATGTTCGGCGGCGCACAGGCACCCGAAAATCAGATGGGTACGAACTGGGTTACGCCGGCTGTATGGGGCTGCACATGGAACACGGAGCTGCTGTATGACATTGGCATCATGACGGGCAACGAAGCGCTGCTGTTCAATATCAATGGTCTCTATGGCTTCTCCCTGAACATTCATCGTTCTGCGTTCGGCGGCCGCAACTTCGAGTATCTCTCCGAAGATCCGCTGCTGGCCGGCAAACTCGCGGCGGAGCTGAGCAGTGCTGCGACCGAAAAGGGCCTTGTGACCTACACGAAGCACTACATGATGAACAATCAGGAAACGAACCGCAATACGAACGGCGGCGTGATTACATGGGCGAACGAACAGGCCATCCGCGAAATCTATGCCAAGCCCTACGAACTGGCGGTCAAGGAAGGCAACAACTCCGCATTCATGACGGCGTTTAACCGTATTGGCTTGTCCACCTGTTCGACGAACTACGCGCTGCTGGAACTGCTGACCCGCGGCGAATGGGGCTTCTGCGGCCATAACGTGACGGACTACATGGACTATCCGGAATATCGCTATACGAACCTGATGGTTCGCGCGGGCAATGAACTGCCCCTTGGCGGCCCGAACAAGCTGATTGGCAAGGGCAAGGGCGGCAACAGCTCCAGCACCGAAGGTACTTGGAGCGCAGAGCTGAACACCGTGCTGGTGGCGGCCGATACGGCCAGCGCAGAAGCAGCTGATGCGGCGCGCCGTGCAGGGGAGGATGCGTCCACCTACGAGACTGTTCCTTCTGCAACGCAGTATTTCGCTGTCCGCAAGGCAGCGCAGCGCGTTTTGTACTCCAACGCCAACTCCAATGCGATTCTCAATGGCTATGAGAATCATATCGTGGAAGAGTTGGAATACAAAGTGGGCGACAAGTTCGGCGGTTGGGGCGGCGGCAAGAACATCATTACGCCCCTCTTTACGGCGCGCTATGCTGATGTCAGCGACATCAAGATTGTGAATGCGGATGCTATTCCCGGTATGAACCTTGGCGCGGACGGCGTCGCCTCCGGCACATTCAACGAGGCTGGCGACTACACTGTCACGGCGACGGCGACGGTCGAAGGCTGGGTCTATGTGCAGCTGACGCTGACGATTCACGTCAAGTAATATAGGAGCATTTGGTTACTGGACGGATTCGCGCTGGCGGACAAGCGAATCCGTCCTTGATTTTCTGATGAAAGGGAAGGAGCAAAGTTTATGAAGCGAATTACAGCGATGCTGTTGATGATTTGCTTATGCTTGATGGGGCAGAGCGTGCTGGCTGAGAAAAAAGTTGGCAAGATTGCTGTTGCGCAGGAACCGACGAAGATGGATTACTGGGTTGGGGAAGAATTTTCCGCAGAGGGCGGCGTGCTGCTGGTGACATACCGCGACAAAACCACTGCTGAAATTCCGATGACGGATGAAAATGTGAAGCTGCCTAACGTCAAGACAAACACACCCGGCCGCAAGGCAGTGAAAGTGACTTACGGCGGCAAAAACGTGACCTTTTATATCAATGTGGCAGAAAAAGGCGCGGAAGTGACGTTCGAGCTGAATTACGACGGTGCACCAGAAGCGCAAAAAGAAGCGGCACGTCAGGGCAAGGGCGTAGAAGCGCCGGAGAATCCCGTGCGTGATGGTTATACCTTCGATGCGTGGTATACCGATGCTGCCTGCACGGTACTGTATGATTTTGCGCAGGTGGTTGAACAGCCCATGACACTCTATGCGAACTGGCTGGCGGACGATGCCGTGTATTATCCTGTGACGTACAGCTTGAACTATTACGGCGTACTGCCGGACGGTTATGTGCAGCAGGTAAAATCCGGTGAAACGGCACGGATGCTGTCCTTAGCGCTGGTACGCGACGAATTTGAATTTATCGGATGGTATGCCGATGCAGCCTGCACCGTGCCGTATGTGCAGGAAAACGCGATTGAAGGCGAAACGACCATCTATGCGGGATGGAAATCGCTCAAAATGGGTGCAGAGACGTATACGTTTGAAGCCGAACAGACCAGCTTGCTGGGCAAGGAAGGGCCGGGCATGTCCGGTTCTGCATCCGGCGCATCCATGATAGTCAACGATGCGACGAATCTGGACGCCAGCAATGGCAAGTATGTCTCGTACCTGTATAAAAAAGGGCTGTCGTTGGATTTCTATCTGGCGAGCAGCGAAGCGGTGTCGGATGCAGTGCTGACGCTGCGGGTTGCGGCGGAAATGGACAACATCAGCCTCTCGCCCGATAACTACACGATTGAAATCAACGGTCAGCCGGTGATGTTTGATGCGATTGCACTGGAAAAAGGAGCAAAATTTGCAGACTGCATTGTTATTCAGAACGTCGCTTTGCAGGTCGGCGCAAACACGATTCGCCTTGTGACGAATAACAGCGTGAACCCGATGGGTGAAGGCATGGGAACGTATCAAGGCACAGCGCCGATGGTGGACTGCATCAAGCTGACGACGACGGCGGTTGTAACGTGGGATGCAAACTACAATCTGCCAATGATGTACTGATTTCGCGGAGGAGAACATGGCGCAGAAAACGAAGAAAAAGCTGATTCGCGTATGGGCAATTGTCAGCGCACTGGTGCTGATTCTGCTGACCGTCGCGACGGTGCTGACGCAGTTTGTCATGCAGGATGTGCTGGCCTCTCTGCTGGGACGCGACGTGGCGGTTTATGCCGAGGGCGTGACACCACTGTATACCACCGAATACACGAACAAGGACGAAGTCTATCAGGCGGCGAACAAACTCAACGAGCGCATCTGCGAAGAAGGCTTTGTGCTGCTCAAGAACGAGGGAAATGCGCTGCCGCTGGCATCAGGCAGCCGCATCACTGTGTTTGGCAAGAACAGTGTGAACCTTGCTTATGGCGGTTCGGGGTCGTCCGGCGGCGATAAGTCCGCAGCCATCGACCTCTATACCAGCTTGCAGAATGCGGGCTTTGCGGTCAATCCGGCGATGAAGCCTTTCTATGAGGATGATAAGCGCTCCAGCGCACGCCGCTCAGAAAATTCCACCAACTTGGATGACGGGAATACCGTGTTTTACTCCATTGGGGAAACGCCGCAGCGCTTGTATACGAAGGAAATCACGGATACCTACAAGGATTACAATGACGCGGCGCTGGTTGTGCTGACCCGCATCGGCGGCGAAGGTTTTGACCTGCCGCGTTCAATGAAGGATGTGGAAGGGGCGCGGCAGGACAGCGACCACTACCTGCAGCTTGATCAGAACGAAACGGACTTGCTGGCGGCGGTCTGCGAGGCAGGATTCAAGAAGGTTGTTGTGCTGATTAACAGTGGTTCGCCGATGGAACTGGCATTTTTGACGCATCCGGATTATTATGCCTATCAGGACAAAATCGACGCAGCTATCTGGATGGGCTTCCCCGGTGCATCCGGCGTGAATGCGCTGGGACGCATCCTGAACGGCGAAGTGAATCCGTCCGGGCGCACGGTTGATACCTACGCGGTGAATTTCAAGAACAGCCCGGTGTGGCAGAACTTTGGCGATAATCTGATTACCGGCAAGGACAGCGGCGACCGGTATCTTGGGCTGGAAAACGAAAACTACTACTTTGTGGACTATGAGGAGAACATTTACGTCGGCTATCGCTATTACGAGACGCGCGGCGCGGATGACCCGGAATGGTATGCGCAGGAAGTGGTGTATCCGTTTGGCTATGGTCTGAGCTATACGACGTTTGACTGGACACTGGAAAGTGCGCCGGAAAACTTCGTCCTCAGCGATGTCAGCGACAAGATGGAAGTGACTGTGCGCGTAAAGAACACGGGCAGCGTCGCTGGCAAGGACGTTGTGCAGCTCTACGGTCATGCGCCGTATACGCCCGGCAGCGTGGAGAAGTCCGAAGTTGTTCTGCTGGACTTTGCCAAGACGCCGCTGCTTTTGCCCGGCGAGGAATGCACGCTGACGCTGACCTGCGACCCGTACTATCTGGCATCCTACGACTATACGGACAAGAACGAAAACTGGGATAACTGCTTTGAACTGGATGCGGGTGACTACGCACTGTACGTCAGCAAGAATGCGCATGACCGCGTATTTGAAGTGCCGTTCACGGTGAAAGACGACATTATCATTAGCGAAGACCCGGTAACAGGCAATACCATAGAAAACCGTTACACGGACTTGGAACTGGACAGCTCTGATTACCATCTCCAGACGCTGCTTTCCCGCGAAGATTGGGAAGGCACGATGCCGGAAGCGCCCTCTGTGGATGACCGAACGGTGGATGAAGAATATCTCGAAGCGCTTCAAAACCGCGACCACAACAATGAAGAGGCGGATGCGCTCTTTGACTTGGGGCTTCCCGCAACAAGTCAGACGGACATTTCACTGGTGCTTCGCGACCTGCTGACGGATGAAAATGGGCAGAATCAGCGAGTGTCGTATGATGACCCGCGCTGGGATGCGATTCTGGACAAGCTGTCTGTCGAGGACATGGTGAAAATGTGCAACATGGGCGCATTCAAAACGAATGAACTGCCCATCATTGGCAAGCCTGCCACGAACGACACAGATGGCCCGACTGGCTTCACGAACTTCATGGATCGCAGCGGCATCTACTGGAAGTGCTGCTATTACTGTGCGGAAGTCGTCATGGCTTCGACATGGAATCAGGAGCTGATGGAAGACATCGGCGAAATGATAGGCGCGGAAGGATTGATTGGCGCGGATGGAAAGGGCAACAATCTGCCGTATTCCGGCTGGTATGCGCCCGGCGTCAATATCCACAGAAGCCCCTTCGGCGGTCGCGATTTCGAGTATTTTTCCGAAGACGGACTGTTCAACGGCAAAATGGCGGCGGCGGAAATCCGCGGATGCGCCAGCAAGGGCGTTTACTGCTTCGTGAAGCACTTTGCGCTCAACGAACAGGAAACGCATCGTTCCTCCAACGGTTCGGGCACTTGGGTGACGGAACAAGCAATGCGCGAATTGTACCTGCGCCCGTTTGAAATCGCGGTCAAGGAAGGGCATACCACAGCAGTGATGAGCTCCTTCAACCGCATCGGTACGCGCTGGACAGGCGGCGATTATCGGCTGCTGACTCAAATCCTGCGGAACGAATGGGGCTTCCAAGGCATGGTCATCACCGATTTCAATACGACCTCCTACATGAATTTGCGGCAAATGGCATATGCAGGCGGTGACTTGAATTTGGGCAATGACATGACGCTGCCGGACGTTATTCAGCCGAACTGGTGCGACGCATCCGACCCGGTGGACATGCAGATCCTTCGCCAATGCGTGAAGAACATTCTCTACACGGTGGTCAACTCGAATGCCATGAA
>OHBM01000312.1_pt1 | contig 39720 bp, 37 predicted proteins | sample 1577251 | NCBI WGS metagenome assembly OHBM01 (sample SAMEA3541557, study PRJEB24748) | human gut metagenome | biome: human gut; feature: human-associated habitat; material: faeces | place: China | collected 2012 | reverse complement strand
GAGCCCGTGTATCTGGATGTGGTCACGGCGCTGAACCAGGCGGGCCGGGGCGACATCCGCGTGGTGGGTGGCCGCTATGGCCTTAGCAGCAAGGACACCACCCCCGGTCAGCTCATTGCTGTGTACGATAACCTGCGCCAAGAGATCCCTAAGAACAGCTTTACCATCGGCATTTGCGACGATGTGACCCACACCTCCCTGGACTATGAGAATGTGGAGTTCCCCCATCCTGGCGAAATTTCCTGCAAAATCTGGGGTCTGGGCGGCGACGGCACCGTGGGCGCCAACAAGAACGCCATTTCTACCATCGGATTGGTGGCCAACAAGTATGCCCAGGCGTACTTCTCCTATGACTCCATGAAGTCCGGCGGCCTGACCCAGAGCCATCTGCGCTTCGGTGACACGCCCATTCGCAGCACGTATCTGGTGTCCTCCGCGGATTTCGTGGCCTGCCACGCCCCCACCTATGTGAAGAAGTATGACCTTACCGAGGATCTGAAGGACGGCGGCACCTTCCTGCTCAACTGCCCCTGGTCCGCAGAGGAGCTGGAGAGCCAGCTGCCTGCCAAGATGAAGCGGGACCTGGCCCGCAAGCATGCCCGGTTCTACATCATCGATGCTGCCAAGCTGGCCGGCGAGATCGGCCTGGGCAAGCATACTAATAACATCCTCCAGGGCGCGTTCTTCGCGCTGACCAAGGTCATCCCCATGGATGTGGCCGTGGAGGATATGAAGAAGAACAACTACGCCACCTACTTCAAGAAGGCCGGCCAGAAGATTGTGGATCTGAACGACAAGGCCGTGGATGTGGGCGTGCATGCCGCCGTAAAGGTGGACGTCCCCGCATCCTGGGCCGATGCCCAGGACGCTCCCGCCCTCCAGGTGGAGGCCACGCCCTTCGTCAAGGAGATCGTCATGCCTATGGATCGCCAGCAGGGCGACAAGCTGCCGGTGTCCGTGTTCCAGAAGCACGGCGTGCTGGACGGCACATGGGAAAACGGCACCTCCGCCTATTCCAAGCGCGGCGTAGCCACCTCCGTGCCCAAGTGGGATGCGGCGGCGTGCATCCAGTGCAACCGCTGCGCCATGAGCTGCCCCCATGCGGCCATCCGCCCGGTGCTGCTGACGGAGGAGGAGAAGGCATCCGTCCCCGCTGAGTTTGTCACCGCCCCGGCCAAGGGCCTGGGCAAGGACGCCCCCGCTTACCGGTTCCGCATGCAGGTGTCCCCCTATGACTGCCTGGGCTGCGGCGTCTGCCTGACGGTGTGCCCCGCCAAGGAAAAGGGCGCGCTGACCATGGCACCCTTCGAGGAAATGAAGTGCGAGCAGCCCCTGTTCGACCAGGTGGCCATGAACGAAAAGTATCTGAAAAAGGACGCCATCAGTGACAAGAGCGTCAAAAACGCCCAGTTTGCCAAGCCATACTACCAGTTCTCCTCCGCCTGCGCCGGCTGCGCGGAGACCACTTACATCAAGCTTCTCAGCCAGCTCTTCGCTGGTAGATAATTTAATGGTGGGAAGTCTGGGCACAGAAAAGATGACCGCGGTTTCTATTGCGGGACAGCTCTTTTTTGTATTCTTTCTTGCTGTATTCGGCGGACTGTCAGGTCCTGGTATTTACAGCGCGCAGTATTTCGGACAGGGAAATAAAGAAGGCTATCAGAAGATATTCCGCCTGAAGGTGTGGATCACAGCACTGTTGACAGTGGTGGGAGTTATTGTCTTTTTAGTCGGCGGAGAATGGCTGATCGGTCTGTATCTGAAGGGATCAGGCGGTAATCTGGATGCAGGACTGACACTGGAAAGCGCGCTTTCTTATCTGCGCATTATGCTGATCGGTCTTGTGCCGTTTGCGATCACGCAGATATATGCGGGCAGTCTGCGTGAAATGGGAGAAAGTATGAAGCCAATGCTGGCAGGACTGGTTTCCGTCGTAGTGGATATCGTATTTAACTATTTCCTGATCTACGGCAAATTCGGATTCCCACGCCTGGAAGTAAAAGGTGCGGCCATTGCAACTGTTATGGCAAGATTTGCGGAAATGTTTGTAGTGATCATATGGACGCATGTGGAGATTGAAAAATACAGCTTCTTAAAGAATGTTTACCGGACACTTCGTATTTCCCTGCAGGAAATGATGCCTGTCATCATCAAGGGACTGCCTATCTTTTTTAACGAGTTCTTATGGGCAGGTGGCATGGCAGTGCTGACACAGTGCTATTCCATGAAAGGACTTGAGGTAATAGCGGGTCTGAATATATCCAATGCGATCTGTAATCTGCTGAATGTCGTATTTATTGCCATGGGAAATGCAGTCGGCATTATCATGGGACAGTTCCTCGGTGCTTCCAAATTTGAGGAAGCAAAGAAAAATGCCAATAAGCTTATGTGGTTTACAGCTATGCTTTGTGTGGGACTGACTGTTATATTGATTATTTTGTCCGGTGTATTCCCGCGTGCGTATAATACGACTGATGAGATCCGTAATCTGGGAAGATGGTTTATTATCATCACAGCAGCATTTTTCCCTTTACAAGGATTTTTGAATGTATTATACTTTACGCTGCGGTCCGGAGGAAAGACGGTCATCACATTTTTATTTGACAGTGTGTTTACCTGGGTAGTGTCGGTCAGCCTGGCATTTACATTATGTCGGTTTACGGCATTACCGGTTCTGATAGTATATCTGTTTGTACAGTGTGCGGATATCATAAAGGTTTGTGTAGGATATGTACTGGTCAGAAAGGGCATCTGGGTCACAAATCTGGTTACGCAGTAAGCGTGGCTGAATACAAAGGAGGCAGAAATGAAATATCTGCAACAATTTTTACTGATTTTGTGTATTTCATTTGTGGGAGAATTCTTAAAATATGTATTGCCGTTACCGATTCCGGCAAGTATTTACGGAATGGTCATTTTGTTTATCGGGCTGTTGACAGGACTGATCAAACTGGAGCAGGTAAAGGACGTGGGGAAGTTCCTGATCGAGATCATGCCTGTTATGTTCATTCCGGCGGGTGTTGGGCTGATGGAGTCCTGGGGAACGTTGAAACCGTTTGTACTGCCTGTCAGTGTCATTACTGTTATCACGATCGTGACGGTCATGGTAGCAACAGGAATCTGTTCACAATGGGTGATCCGGAAAGAAAAAAAGCAGGAAGGGGGTGCAGCACATGAGTGAGTTATATCAGAATTCCCTGTTTGCAGGTGTAACGATCAGTCTTCTGGCATATGCCCTTGGTATGTTCCTGAGGAAAAAGCTGAAGCTGGGGATTTTTAATCCGCTGCTGATCTCAATCGTGCTGACGATCATTTTTCTGGCATGTACAGGAATTGAATATGATACATATAATCAGGGCGCAGCCTATTTGAGCTGGCTTTTGACACCCGCAACCGTATGTCTGGCGATTCCTTTGTATGAGCAGTGGGAACTTTTGAAGAAAAACCACAGAGCAGTCATTCTCGGAATCACAGCCGGTGTTCTGACGAGTCTTGGAACAGTACTGATACTATGTAAGCTAATGAACCTTTCCCATGAAATGTAAGTAACAAAAATACCTTCTCCAAAAGAGGCAATCGTTCGGTGATTGTCTCTTTTATTTTGTTTTAAGCCTTGATTTTACTTGCTTTTTTGGCAATTCTCTTGACAAGACATATAGTAGGTGATAACATCTGTAGTGTGGTAACAACGACCGTTATTACATGACAACGTTTATTGGGATTTATTAGGGTTGGCATACCCGTTGGTATACCATTTTGGTCTATCAAATCCAGTATATAAGCCAACGGAACAGGAGATGTATGGGTAAAAGAGCAAACGGAGAAGGGTCATGGAATTTTTCTAGTACAAAGAAATTGTATACATATCGGTATACATTCCCAGAGGGGAGAAAATCGTTTACCGGAAAAACAAAAGCGATTTGTTTGGAACGCTTCAAAGCATATCAGACATATCGAGAAGAAAATGGAATCCGGCTGCTGACAAGAACAACAGTGCTGGAATATTACAAGCATTTTTTGACAAAAACAAGAGATACGACAGGACTTGCAACGTATGATACTTATGTAAGTTATATCACAACATTAAAAGGTTCTGAGTACGATTTTGTCAACAAACCAGTGACGTGCATTACGACAAAAATGTTGATGGACTTTTTCCTTGGGTATAAAAAGAGTATTCGGTATGGAACTGCAAAGAGAATAAAACAGGTTCTTCTGGAGATGTTCGAGCTGGCGGTTACAGAGAAACTAATGACAATAAATCCAGTGTCGAAATTGACATTGAAGAAGAATATGTTTTTGGAGCAGAAAGAACACGTCTTTTTTGACGAGGAAGAAATGCGAATATTTACAAACACCATAATGAAAGGAAAGTCGTATGAAGAAGTTACAAATACGAGATTGATGTTATTGTTTATCGCACATACCGGTGTTCGTGTCGGAGAGCTGATGGGGCTTCGATGGTGCGATGTAAGAAATGACGCAATATTTATCAATCACAACAGAATCCGTATAAACGAATATGATGATAAGTTTAATACAATCGGCAGCGATTTTGTTCTGAAAGCACCAAAAACAGAATGTAGTATTCGTAAGATACCGCTTGACAGGCAGGCAAGGGAATTGATTGCTTACTTCCGAAAAGTAAAAAGTTCGGAGTATGTTTTTGTACAAAGCAATGGAAATCTTCCTGAGCGAGAGATAATCCGGTATCATTTGCAGCAGGTGTGCAAGGCAGGAAATTTGCCAATGCTGACAACACATGAATTAAGACATACATTTGGCAGTTTGCTACTGGCAAAGAAGATTGATATAAAAGTGGTTTCAAAATTGCTGGGTCACTCCAGTGTCACAACCACTTACAATATCTATATTCATTTGACAAACGACCAGTATGAAGAAGCGGTCAATGTGTTAGATGCGATATAAACAAAAAAGCCTTGCTCCGTCTGGAGCAGGGCTTCGTTTCTTTAATACGATTCTCTTATCTTTCGATGTTACTTTTTGGTCTGGTAGAACCATGTTCCGGTGTCAGACCATGTGACTTATCAATTTCAGCTTTTACGTTCTTTATAGCGGTGGCAAATGTGCTGTCGGCAATATACTTATCTATGTCCCAATTTGTATTGCCGGAGAAGCGTTCAATGTTGCCGTCCTTATTACGAACTCCGATTTCAACAGATGCACCCTGTTCAGTATCTCTGACTGTTACAGCCGCATTGCAGCTTCTGCTTACCATAAGAATCCGTTCGCCGTGATGTTCGTCATTACGATATTCTGCTGTACCGTCAGAAACAAGCCGCCCCTGAACAATCATTTTTGGAGTTTTTGCACGAAGAAAATCGTTTACATTTTCTGCTCTTTCCTGCATTGAAAGTTCCTTTGGAGCAGGAGAGGACTTTTGCGGCTGAGTTGCCTTTGGTGTTTCTGGAGAAGAATGTTCCTGCTTTCGCTGCTTCCAAACCGTTTCCTTTACAAAGCCGGATTCTCTGGCATAAGCAGCAACAGCTTTCGTAGTAGGCTTTAAGTCTGCACCGGAAATATCTGCTTCTCTGAAATAGGTCATATTTCCAGTCGTACCTTTTTTATTTGGAGCTTCATTATCCCATTTCCGGACACCAATATAATTACAATCATTTGTATCTTTTCCGGTAAGGGCGACTGTTTCATTACCGTGCATAATACCGATTTCATAAACGTATGCTGGAGAACCATCTTTGTGTATTTCTGGAATGGTGTACTTTCCATTATCATCACGCATCATACTCTGGCGAACAGATACTTTTGCCTTGCTATGCTGTTCAGCTCCTTTTTTGTCTATGTAAACGTCAAGGTTGATTTCTTGCAAGTCGTGCATCAAGGCATCAGCCTTTTTCAATGCAGCGTCAGCAACTTCCTGCATTGACGGTTCATTCGCCATAGCTTCTCTGGTTTTTTTATCAATATAACTGCCCATCATTTATTCCCTTTCCGCACCTTTTTTCGGTGCTGGTTTATCATGCTGGAGTTCCTTCTGGCGTTCTTGTTGGAAAGAACGGTCAAATTTTGCAGTGAGTTCAACGCTCTGCCCATTGAATGAGTTCAGTCCGACTTCTGCAAGAATTTTGATGTTCCCTTTGCTGTCCTGCGGATAAGAGACAGGGGAGTATGACCAGTCTGGAATATTCAATGTTGTATCGTCCGCTTTGATACGCACCTTTTTCCATGACGGATTCTTTTTGACGTACAAACCATTTCGATATTGTTCTTTCCCCTCTATCTCCATAGGTGGAAGCTTTAATCCAGTGCCAAGGGGTTCGATTGCTTTCATTTTTTCCAAGGTCTCAGGAGAGGATAGTTCCTGCGGAGACATTTTCAATACCAGCCTGTCGCCTGACTTGCGTTCCATAGCGTTTATATTGGCTTCTAAGCGACTTTCCAGAAAGCGTATATCATCTAGTCGTGAAATGCCGATAGCGTCTGTATGACCGCCGTACTGCATCTTATCGCTTAAATCAAGGCTGTCCAAAAAATCTTTCAAGCCAGTTTCGTTTGATGCAACATTTCTGCCGCTTCCGGTATAGCATTCTCTGCTGGAACTGTAAGTGACACAGATGATAGCTTTGTCCGTTGCTTCTGCCAACTTGCCTGCAACAAGTCCAGCAAAGGCAGCTGGGGTATCCTGTGGCAATTCATAAAGGGCAATGTTGTTGGGGCTATTTCTCTGTTCTTCTAAGAATTGACGATAGCTTTCAGTACCGGTAAGTTCACTGATGTAAGCTTTCCGGTCTTTGTTGATTTCGGCAAGTATATCAATCTGCTGATAAGTTGCCGGATTGTCTCCGCTGGAGATAGCATCATACATTCTCTGAGCACCGTTTTCTTGCAGGATTTCACTCATTCGTGAAGCTGCATTCAGGAATGCACCAACATTGAAAGCTACATCATGGGCGGTCACATCGTCCTGCCCGATACCAGCTGTAGCAAGCATATAGCCAATCGGATATTCAATGTTGTTCTCGTCTGCATTATTTATCTTTTCTACGCCGTCTTTCAGAATCTGTCGATTGTTGGAACGCATATCCATAACATCGACCATATCCGCAGCAGTGCCGATTGCTGCCATAATAGCGATAGTGTTGTCTTGCTTTTCGCTATGTATCATTTCTGGGATACGTTCCTGCATTTGCTGATAGAGACGATATACAAGCCCTGTTGCACAATAATCTGCACTGTTGCCTTCTTCATAAGACATACTATGCGGATTCAAAAGACGTGTATTGTAATTGAAAGCATCTATGTTTATCTGTTCTTCTATTAAGTGATGGTCAATGATAATAACATCATCACCTAATGCTTCTTGTAACTGCTGGAGCTGGTTGCTTCCCATATCCAGTACGATATACTTTGAAACGCCATCGCTTTCTATCTCACTGGAAACGCCATATGAGCCTCTGCGGTCATTGCACTGTACTTCCACATGGGTGTCTGGAGCAATGCTCTGAATTGTCCTTTGCATAATGAATGCGGAACAAATACCGTCTGCATCGTAGTCTGTCAGAATCTTTACAGAACCAGACCGTGCCGTTTGTTCCAGTCGTGTAGCTGTCAAATTGATTTTGGCAGTAACGTCCGGCGATTCACCCATCTTTTCTTCCTTTGCTTTCACTTCCTGTAAAAGCTCATCGAGTGTGATTTCCGGCATTATGTTCTTTCCTCACTTCCTGATTTACCGTAGCTCTTTTTCGGCTTCCGTTCCTGTTTCTGTGCCTGCAATTCTTTTTCAACCTGTTCCTGCTGAAAGTGCTGTGCAGCGGCAATAGCAGTCATAGCTTCTGCACCGCCGATTCTGCCAGCCAAATTGCGGATTGCGTCCTGAAAAAGAGTGTTGTTATCTTTGCTGCCACGCATTTCCTGTGTGCAGTCCTGTGAAAAGATTTCCTTCAAATCCTTTGCCTGAAAACGAGCCATCTCCATTTTGTAAGTTTCGGATTTCTCCATAAGCTCTACCATGTTTTTGAATCCCTTTTGACTTCCGGTGTGTCCCTCTACAACATTCTGCATAATCTGCATTGCAGAATTTCTCAACGCAGTGTCTCCGAGTTCTGTAGCAGCACCCATTAAGATAGCTGCCTTGTACCATTCCTGCATTACGCCGGTACGTTCCTGATTGAGGGCAGAATATTTACTTTTGCTCTGGAAAGAACGGCTCACCACATCACCGGCACGCTTCATTTCTTCCGCTTTCGGATTCGGCAGAGATGCTGCCTGATATGCACTGGTTTTATCTATTGCTTTGATAATCCGCTGCATAGCTCTGTGGAAGTCAGGATTTGTACCGTACAGCTTTGCACCAGCTTCACCAACAAAGTCATTTGTAATCAAATTGTATATTGGCTCAAACCGTCCATTGGCATTAGGCTTATAATTCAGAGTTGTAGGAGTACCATTTCTGTCAAATCCAATTGAAAGCACATCTCTCAAAACTCCTTCTGGTTTGAGATTGATATAGGTATGTCCCTTGCCAAATGTGGGGTGGTGCATAGAAAGGCAATGGTCTGCTACGACCTCACCCATTTGATTTACGCCGTTATCGAAGGAATCTCTGATAGTGTCATATAATTTCTGCACCTTCTCAAAATCAGCCTTGTTGACACGTTCCGATTTGCCGTTAGATGTGTTGTCAGACAGCTGCTGAATCATATCCTTCGGCACACCGATAGTCTGGAGATATTCTTTCATCTCTGCGGAATGGAACAAGATGCTGACTGACGGCTCATTTGGCAAAGTAAAGTTGGCAGAGATTCTGCCGTTTTCGCTTTTCCAGACACCAATTTCAGAAGAAGCACCATTGATTGTCAGGGAAGGAGAGGTGTTACGATAAAGGCTGGTTCGATATTCGCCTTCTGCTTTCTTAGAAACAACAAGCATATTTCCATCAGGGTATCTCAGACGGAATGAGTTGTCCTCAAACAGCTTGCTGATGACGAACGTGTCTTGATTTTCTGCCCCGTTTGCATATTTGTCACGAAATCTTTCAAGTCGTGTTTTTCGTTCTCTTGGCTGTTTTCCAGATGGCGATGTAGTTTCCATGCCTTCTGTAGCCTGCTCAGCTGCACGGTCAGACCGCATCTTTTCTGCGTATGTTTGGTTCAGTGCGGAAATCAAAGTGCTTTCTGTATCATTTTCCATGAGATACTGCTGTGCATTTTCCGGAATATCAGCTTTTTCAAACAGCACAAAGGCGTTTCTTGCATCTTCTTCCAATACAACATTTGCCTTGAAAGAACCGAGTTTTTCCAAAGAGATGTAGGTGTCTGTGCCGAAAGTGAAAATTTGTGTAGCGTCAGAATTGAAAAGCATCTGCTTCACATCATCATAGTCCAAGCCAGACACGTCAGACAAAGCTTGGCAAATGTCTCCGGTGATTTCAGTATGATGCTTGGCAACTTCTTCCTTCATGCTTTGTTCTATGTCGCTAAGACCAGTTTCAAGCGTCTGCTTGTCTTCTTCTTCCATGCCGCCGAGTTTACCTTCCATTTCTGCCGTGATAGAATACAAGTCTTTCAGAGCTTCTGTGCTGACCTCATTTTGTTCTACCATTTCATTCAGGTTCTTCTGGATTTCCTCATACTTCTGGAACAAGGTGGGAGCTTTGCTTCGCTCAACCAGTTTTTTTAACTTCTCCAGAATTTTTTTCAGCCATGACTTTTTCTCATCGGCTGCGGTACTTTTATTTGCCATTGTGTTACCCTCTTTCATTTCGTATGATTTACTTCGGTTTATTTTCTTTTCGTGATTTACGCAGGATATAAGGGCTTGCTTTAGTATCAAACCATGTTGTCTTACGGAAGCAGTTGCCATTGGCGATTGCTTCTTTCATAGCAGATACGCCCTTTACGGTGTATCCGCCAGAGACAAAGGTAGGAGATAAAGCATTACCCTTGACGAATATCTCTGCTTTTCGTCCGTCCTGCAACTGGAAGCGGATTGCATCATCTTTGTAAGAGATGTTAAATGCACCGTGTTCATCATCTGCATACGGATATGTTCTGGAAATAAATTGTTTCAGTTCCTTGTACAAAGGATATATCTTGCCATTCAGAGGTGAATTTATCAGCCTTAAACAGCTGGAGATTTGATTGCTATTGGAATCCTTTGCAGAAATTCCGATGTTCTGATTTACTTTTGATACTGCATCTGCAAGTATCGTACTCTTACTTGGAATCTGTGCCATGAGTGGGAACAGGTCGTTCACGTTGTCTGGTAAAGATTCTCCGGTAAGAGATATACACCAGAACGTCTGCGGCGACTGGATTGGCTGTTCGACACTTTTCAGCTGGTATTTCGATTGAAACGCATAATAAGGGATAGAGGCTTCTTTTTTGGCAGAAATCCAAATGCCGTCTATGATATTCCGTTCTAACGTAATAACTTCGGCACTAACATACCACCATGTTGGTTTGTAGTTTACCTGAATGCAATAAATGCTTTTTAGAAAAGCCTTCTGCTGATTGCTTTGAAACGGATAATCATAATGGGTACTTGCTTCAAAAGCCTGCTTTACTAAAGGACTGTTAGACTGTAATGGTATTTTGGCAAACAGCACAATTTTTTCGAGTATGCCGTTTGGAGAAAATAACAAAGTGAACTGATTTGTATTCACATTCAACCCTGCACTCTGGAGCAGGGGAGTGAGCTGATAAACATATTTCACCAGCTCCTTCCTGCGATTTTCCAAAGGTTGTACCATCTGTATTTGCTTTGCATTATTGATAGCAACAGCATTGCCATTGCTGTCTATTGCATAGCCACTCATGTTTTTAGTCCCTTTCTACGGTTGTTTTCTTTTTGTGAAATCCCTTGAACTGTTCCTTTTGCCGTTCCTTTTGCTGGCTCAACACTTTCTCCTTAATTCTGAGGACACTGGACATTTCAGCACGGAGCTGTTTCAAATCATCAACACTGTCCTTGAAAAAGGCGTATTTTGTATACAATGTGTCATCATGTTTTGACATCATATTCACTTTGACAGGCGTGTCGGTCGATTTATAGCGTTCTACTGCCTCATGGATTCTTTGTGCTTCCTGAAAATCTGCACTGTGCGGAGTAAAGTCCTTATAGACACTTAGGAAGTGTTCTGTTTTCCAGTCCAATTCACTTTTCAAGTCGTCCAAAGTATCATCGCACTTCGCAATTAAAAGAGATTCCACGGCTGCTTTCTCTGTTTTCCAGAGTTCCATCAAAGATGGAAAGCGTTCCTGAACTTCTGGCGGTTTATCGTCATCTTCTCTGTTTTCATCTGGCTTCACTGCACCGAGAACACCATCAAGACCGATTCTTTTGCACTCAGAAACGCTGAGTGGAAATACGTCAATAAACCGCTTTTCACGGTTCGCCTGTTCCACTTCTCGCACCTGCTGAATATTGCTGACGGATTCCAGTGGTATGCCGAAATCTTCGGTTAGCTTCTTATACAATTCCGGAGTGCTTAAATTCGGATTGTAGTCAAATGCAAGTGAAACAGGGTCATAACTTTTTTTGCAGCTGAAACAAAAGCAAGTGTTGGAATCATGAAAAATTTTAGTGGAAGGGTGCTTATCAGCATGGTTCGGAGATGGGCATGAAATGTTGCCTCGCCGGTCTGTCCGGATTCCTGCATACAGCTGAATCACATCTTCTATAGGGATTGCCTTGCACAGTGCATCTCTGTCATAGCTTAGTTGTAAACTTTTGCCCATTATTTATGCTCCTTGCTCCACGCCCTTCTGCGGTGAAGACTTTTTATGCTGCTGTTCCTGCTTGTCCAGATTATTTGCCATATTAGACAGCTTTGACAAAACGATGCTCATGTCCTTGTCAACAACAGAACCGGAAGGAGAATTTATTTCCTTACGAACATCTCTTATCACGTCCTGTACAGCACGAAGCTTTTCCTGTGGAGTTTTTGCAGCAGGAATGTCTGCGGAAGTCGCTTCCTGTATTGGAGCTGGGGCTTCCTGCACAGGGGTTCTATCCATGCCCATGCTGTTGTGCTGTAACTCGATGATGGAACGTATCATTTGATTCTGTGTCTCCATTACTTCTACCAGTTTATTGGTTTGTGCCATCAACGCTTCACTTTGTTTGGTGAGTACGGTGTTCTGAACCGCAATAACATCTATCAGCTTGCTGACATCGGAATTGGTAAAACCACTGCTTTGCATTTCCGGAGCTGTTTGAGAAGATTTTTCCGCATTTTCTGCATCGTCTCTTACTTCGTCATAAGCGACACCCTGTCCCTCTAATGCGACAGAATCAAGTGCATCTGTAATGTCGTCCTTGGAAATATCAGTCTGCTTTTCAGTCGGCAGTTCGTGTACAGCTGCTGGTGTGTTTTCTGGAACGCCCATAAAAGGTGTTTCAGCGGCAGGAGAGGGCTGCTTTTCCGGAGCAGGCTGATTTACCTGTGGCTGTTCAGAAGCTGGCTGTGTGGCTTCCTGCGTGTTCTGAGGGGCTTCTGGAGCAGGAGACAAGTTCGGTTCAACTTCTTTGGCTGTTTCCTGTACGGTAGAAATTTCCTGTGCAGGGGATTCTTGCGTCTGTACCTGTTCTGGCTGTGTCAGCTCACGATGCTGTTCAGCTACATTACTTACAACCTGTGCCATGAAGTAAACTTTGTACTGTGTTCCGTCTACATTCAGTACGCCATTACTCTTTGCAATATCGCCCAGAGAAAATTTCTGAATATTGTTCGGGTCAAGTGCTACGTTTTCGGGAATCGCATCACCATGGAGCTGCTGATAGCTGTATTCTTTTACCGCTTGGGTAAAATCCACATAGTTCTGCTGTGTCATCGGCAGATTTCCTAAGTTGGAAATTGCAGTCTGCGAAAAGCTGTAATCAGAGCCTTTTGCACTGCCATTGGTAATCAAGGTGTAGTCATCATGTTTCTGGAAAAACTCGTTGATTTTCTTCGCCGCATCTTCCTGCAAAACAACACCTTTTCCGCTGAGATATTCAGAAGTGTTGATTTTTGCGTCCTTGAATGTGTCAAAGCCACCGTGTTCGGCACGTTGCATAGCCGTGGTTACAGCACGAGGAGATGCCTGAATGTTAAAGGAAATGCTGTCTTCCGGAGCGTCCGGATTGATTTTTCCATCGACAATTGGGTAGGCAGCAGCAGTAATCTGAATCGGTTCTCCGGTCAGCTGAGGGCTTGGCTTATTACGGTCAAAGCCGGTCGTGGCTACCTGCATCACAATAACGCCCTTACTGGATTCCATAGCATCATACAGTTTGTTGATGTCGCAATCGCCGTCTCTGTCCATGACCGCATCTGCGTTCAATGCACCCATTTCAATAAGCGTAGCAAATTTCCCTTCAATATCACTGTTCTGGTATTTTTCTACGCCTTTTCTGGAATAATCGTCTCTCCGTTCAATGTCTTCCTGCATGAGGTGGGAGAGAACATCGCTTTCCAGTACATTTTGCTCTCTGCCATACTGAATAGCACATTCAGCCATGACCTGTACACGATTGTCTGCACCGATGATTTTGCCTTCAATTTCTGTATTGTTCATCTTATTACGAAGGGCTTCCAATGTGCTACCCTTAATCGTGTGCAAATATTCCTGATTGATACCGGTCTGCTGAATGACACGATGTTCCTCTGCCAGAGTATGCAGGGTATCTGCACAGCCGATTTTGTCCAGATATTGTGCTGCAAATCCTCTGCTACCATTTTCGATAACAAGAGGTTTATCATCACTGATTGCCTGCATGAAGCTGTTGAACTTTTGCTGAAAATCTTCCTTGCTTAGTGCATTCGCACGGTATTCCGGAAAAACCAGTCCTGCATTCTTGAAAACATCGTAGTGTTCTATGTTATCGACCGCATTCTGGATTGCTTCTTTACTTGCAAGTACCTGTTCATCAAAAGAAAGGCTTGGCTTATAAGCAGCTACGGATTCGTCATATTCGTATCGAGCAACTGCAACACGAATCGGCTCATGCCCTGAAAAATCTTTACGGTCAATTCCTGTTGTGCTTACTGCAATCGCCACAAAAGGTTCATGCTTTTCCAGCGTATCTTTCAGCATATCCAAATTTGTATTATGCTGGAACGTTCCCTTCATCTCGCTATTTTCTCCTTTCGTATCTTCTGCCGTTGGTGGGGGAGTAATAACTGGTTCTTCTTTCTTTTCCGGTTCTGCTGTCTCTGTTTCTTTTGTGACCTGTTGTTCAACCTCTTTTACCGGTTCTGCTTTTGAAACAAGTTCAAAGCCACGGCTGGCAAGCTGTTGCTGCCACGGATTGCCGTCAGTGCTGAACATAGTCTCTTTCCCAGTAAAGTCCTTTGCATCTTTATCCTTGTAAGTATCAAAGGAGATATGGTCATCACTCACTTCTGTAACCACACCGTAGGCACTAGGAATTTCTACAAGGTTGAATTTGTTATCCAATGCCTTGTAGCCGTCCATGCGAACAACATCACCAATTGCCAGCTCTTTAGCATCATTTGTCGCTTGCAGAACTGATTTTAGTTCTTCCAACTCTTGCTGGAGATTGTTCTCAGCCTCAGTGCTGGGAGCTTCTGGTTCTTGCCCTTCAATATCGTCTAAAGTAAGCTGTTTGCTGTCCTCTGATGGCTGCTCCGGTTTTTCTTTCGGGGTAGAAGATGCAGATTTCTGTGACGGTTCTCTCTTTTTCCTCGGCTCATCTTCAACTTCCAGAGGGGTGAAGCTTTTTGATTTATCCTGTTCCGGACGTTCGTGCAGGATTCCTCTTTCTTTTAAGGTCTCCAGCATTTTATCAATCGCTTCATTGATATGCTGACGTTCTTCACCAAGAGGCATTACAGCAACCTTGCCTTGTTCTCCCTGAGCATACCAGTCAGTGTGTCCGCAAAGATAATCAGAATTGTCAGGAGACAGCTTATCCTTGACATAGCAGGAAAAGGCTCTTGCAAAAAGTTCGACATCGCTGTTCCAGTAACCATTACCGGTTTTGGAATAAGTGGCATCAAGCTCATTCGCTGCGTTCAGGTAATCTGTAGGAACGGTTTTGCCATCAACTTCTTTGTATTTGATAGCACGCATTACACCACACATCGGATTATTGCTATCGAAGTGGTCTGCTGCTCCTTCCGAAGCGGTAATTTCAAATGTTTCGATGCGTTCCCCGATAAAATGGTCAAGAGCGTGTCCCCATTCATGTGCCAGACTTCCTGCACCACTCATTCGGGTAAGGTTGATGTTGTGTGCATAAATAGAGTAGTGAGCAGCTGCCGCTCCTTTACCACCTCTGCCATTTGCTCCGTACTGCATTCCGATTCTATTGCCTAAGCCAATATCTTCATCAGCAACATTCATCGCTTTGGCAAGGTCTTTGAATGCGTCATAGCAAAAATTTGCGTGTGTTTGCCGTTCATCGTTCGGCATGGAATTGCCGAATGCAACTGCTTTCAATTGGAATGTAGCCATCAAATCTTCCTGTGTTGCATCTTTGCTGTCACGATAGTCTGTCGCTGATTCACGGATATGTTTCAGAGGGGGAGGAATGAGGCGTTTTGTTCCAGTCCCTTTTTTAGCTTCCTTCGCTGCGGCTGCTTTAGCAAATTCGTATTCGATGATTTTTTCTCGTACAGCTTCTTGTGATTCAGAATTGACAGCGATAATCTCACTGTTTTTTATGTTGAACGCAAAGGAAGTACCTTCTTTCCAATTATCCATATTCAGCAATTCAGGGGGAGCATTGAATATGCTACGCCGATACCCGAATCCTGAAATATGCAAATAATCTTCATTCCGGTAATTTTGCTTGACCTGTACATTTTCTCCGTTATAAGTGAGAATCTGATAGTCGGCGAGAGCTTTTTCTTCTGGAGTGAAGCAGAACTGCTTTCTTTCGCTTTCCCTACGCAAAGAAACAGTGTCATTGGCACAGCAGATTGCTTTTGTCAATTTATATGTGTCCCTTGATTTAGGGAGAGTGGTAGACACGCCTTCTTCTTTTACACGATTAGGAAAATTGCGACAGTCTTCAAGCGAATCGAGTTCTTGGATAAGGTCACAATATCCGCTTATCATATCAATGTATTTGTCCTGTGCAGTACGAATGATTTGTTCTTTTGCTTCGGCTGATGCACCATACGGAATGTTGGGAATATTAGGTCTGGGCGGCAGAGCATCACGTACTTTTTTCATGAAATACAGCACGGTTCTGTCTTTGCCTTTTTCAGATTCTGCCTGATAGTGAATCGGGGGGAACAGCTTATCTTTTGTAATCAGAGAATTACGTTCTGCCGTTGTCATACCAGAAAGCATTTCTCTGAATATGCGGCGTTCCTCGGCTTTGTCTTTTGCCATCATTTCTTCCTGATTACCAACATCTCTTAGCTTTGACATTCATTTACTCCTTTCTATCATCTACAAAACGGAATATCCAGTTTCCTTCTTCGCAGGGAAGAACAAATTCATTGTCCACAACAATTTCGTCCGGAGAAGATGCCATTGTTGTTTCATCATGGTAAATTTCCTTCGTGTTCGTACTGCGGAAGGTAAAAGACATATGAGTTTCTTTGAAGTTGATTTTCAATGTGCCGATAATCGGTTTCGACAGATTGTCATTCAGAAATTCCACATCTTTGTCAGGGGAGAATGCGAGATACACATTCTCATAGGTTTTTGATTCCATGCTCATACTTAATCCCTTTCTACGTTTTTACGCTTTGTTGATTTCTTAGGGTTGTCATCAATGCCGATTTCATCTCGGCAGTTCTGATAATCTTTTGCCAGACGCTTAAATCGTTCCGGCGTATCGAAAAATTCATTTTGCATTCTGCCACGGATAATGCCATTCTTTTCACCATAGGTGTTAAGAATCATATCTCCGATATTGGTCTGCATTTCTTCCGGCTTTTTGTTTGGAGATTTGAAGTAGAAATACTCATTCTCTCCACGAAACAATGCTGTCAAAGTGCCTTCTTCATTCCGATAAGAGATAGAGTTCGTCTGCTTGTTGTAGTACACGGTCATATCCGGATTCCGCTCTTTTTCATTTTGAAAAATGTTATATAAGCTATTCATATGAATCCTTTCGTCTTGCTTACGAGTTGTTGTACAGGCGGTTTTTCGTTATTTTTAATAAAAATAAATAGGGCAAATAATAGTAGTATTGGTATAACAAGATATACCAAAGGCTACTTTCTTTTAATCCCTGTCATAATCTACCTGTCTTGCTTTCTTTTCTTGTGTGCCTTTGTTTTGAGCTGTTTCCAGCTTTACATTCGGTTTCACCTGTGCAGGGTCTGTTGTTGTTTCCCTTGCTGTTTCATGATGAATTACCTCATTGCCGTTCTCAATTCTGGATTGCAGCTGTTTCTCATTCTGCGGTGTCATTTTGCTCATTGCCATGACATACCCATCAGAGCTTTCTACGATTTCAGCAGGCTCTTGTTCTTTTGTTTTCTCGGCAAGGTTCTCCTGTTCCCATGCTTCTGCAAGCTTTATCCATTCGTAAGTCTGCATTGCAACAACAACGGCAGCAACTTCTTCTGTAGTGAGAGAGAACCGTTCCTGCAAACCGTCTTTATCATCTTTGGAGTAGTTTTCTTCAACGGCTTGTTTTGCAATTTCCTGTAATTCCATCTGCCGCTGTAAATATTCATTTTCCTCAGAAAGTTCCTGCTCTTTTTCGGTGTATTCATAGTTCACAAGTGACTGCTGTTCCTGCATCAGTCGGAATTGCTCCTGTGTACTGTTATACACATCAGATTGGTCAATACCATAATCTTTCATCAGCTCCATCGCATCTGCAAGTGTTGCGTCCAGCACTTCAACAGTGCCATCTCCAACATAGAAACTGTCGTATCCAGCTTCTACAAAATTATCAACAGTAGCTGGCGTGTGAAGCAAAATTTCTTGCTGCGTGTTCTCCCCTTTTTCCCAGAGGGCAGCTTTTTCAGAAAGCGGCAGTTCGGTTATCTGACTTTGCTTCGCCATTTCCAGAAGTTCCGGATTTTGATTCATGGTAGCAAATACAGAAAGCTCCGCATAAGATTTCTTATCCAGCATACCTACTGCCTGCTTTTGTCCATTTTCGTCTGTAATAACCTGTGCAGAGTTTTGGACAAATTGAATTACATTTGCTGTATTATGCAGCAACACTTTGGTTTCTGCATATTCAGCAAGAACTTGTTTGTCATGGTCGGACAGGTTCTGAAAATCCATGTTCTGAATTTCCAGTTCCTGCTCCTTGTGGATTGCTAACATCTGATTGATAGATTGATTACCGTCCACGTTGTTTCTTCTCCTCTCCAATTGCATTTTCAGTTAAAACCTTTTCTATTTGCGGAACATAAAAAGGGCTATCACTCGGTCTAAATGTCAGTAAACTTCTGTTCCCATTTGCAAATTTCAAATCCACCTCAAAACATTTGATTTTGAGTGGGTCTTTTTTGAAACTTGCATTTGCGTCACTTTTTATACAGCGAACCCGAATGGCATAACGGTCTATAACAGAATCTCCCAGAACAATCTTACCATCGTTATATCCCACACGAACAAGGTAGTTTTGAGATAGAAATTTTGCTACGGCAAGGTCTGATTGAAGATTTGCTCTAATAACAGAAACTGATTTTCCATTGGCGATTATAGCATTAAGTGTTACGTCATCACTGTTGCCGGAACTTATCTGCTCCAGTATGTGCTGCTCCAGTTCTGGAACGCCGTGGTATATATCATTTCCACGATACTTCTCTGCAAACTGTTCCACAGTCATACCAGATTTTAAGTCCATTATCATCTGATAAAGGTCAGCCTCTACTTCTTTCCGAACCAATTTAACATCGGTAAGCGGAAGCCTTAGCTTTCGCATAGTGGCATTGTCCATAGCGTCATAACTGCATACGACAGTTCTGCCATACTGTAAGACAGGTCTGTCATTTCTGAAATAAACCCCCATCGAATCTAGGTGGCAACCTTCTGCTTCCACTTCTTTTTTCAATTCCAAAAGCCATGGAATCAAGTCGTGTTCAATGGCTTTATCTAATTTGCCGCTGTACACTCCTTCATAATAGGCGGTAGAGTAGTAGCGATATAGCTGCGAAGTTAGTGCTGAAATTGTGTCAACTTGTTCTTTTGATGCAAAACCCATAATTTATCCCAACTTTCTAATGTGTATTTGTTTAATTTTATCACATCGTAACCGTTATCACAATTATCGCTCTATGTTCTGTGAATCTTTTTTGGGCTGCACTTCTGATTGCCGCTTATCATACAGAATGGACATTTTTTCTTTGAAATGGTCAACAGTAGCTTTCAGCTTCGGCATATCATCTTTGTATGCCTCTCTTACTTCGACAAGTGCCTCCTTCAAGTATGTTGCATTTTGCTTGTAGCTGTCTGCAAGGATACGTTTAGATTCGCTTTCTACGTCCATGTGTGCATTGAACGGAATAGATTCACCATTTTCAGCAGTGATTTCACCATGAACATCAGGAATCAGCATCTCCTTCAACGTATCAGCCACACTGCTGACTGTAATATACTTATTTTCCTGATTGTCGTACACCAGCGGAGTAACAATTGCTTCGCCGCCGTCTCGTACAAGCACCTGTGGTTCAAAGCGGTCTTCCAGTTCGTCCTGTGTACGATTGGAAACGCCACCATGTTCCTGAATAATTTTTTCGATTTCTGGCATCTTGCTCTGGAGCAGGCTGTTATCTAAATTCACATCGTAATTGAATCCGTAATCAGCAATATCTTCATACATAGAATAAATATCTGGAGACGATGCAACGAGATAGTCGTTTGCTGTCATCAATCGGTCAGACTGGCTGATTGCAAGGACAGCAACCTCACTTGCTGGGATATTCTTATCTTCACTCACCTGCTCCAGATGCTGTGCGATTTCATCGTCAATTTCACCCAGCCACTGATAAAAGTCCTGAACCAGTTCACGCATACTTGTTTCCAAAGTGCCGGAAAAGGAAACTTTTTTTGTTGGCGGTTCGTCCATGTAATAAGGAGAAAAGTAACCTTCTTGATAAACCTCATTCTCCCCTTCAATGTCCATATCTGCATAGCTTTCAAGTTCATCTGCAAATTTGTCCAACGTCAGATAGGTGTCGTATTGGTTATCATATACAACAGGAGCGATTTTGGCAGAATCGTCTGCTACAAAAATCTGAGGTTCAAATCGAGCATTGATTTTCTCCATGCTTTCTTTCGAGAACAAATCATGCTCTTTTGCCAGCTGGTCAACCCATTCCTGATAATCACTGTCATCACTTCTGTATCTCACATCGACATCTTGGGTAATATCATCGTACAGATTTTCATAGTTGTCATCACCGATAGCAGCCATGTAATCATAAAGATTCATCAAGCGACCAGCATTTTCATAGGTGCTTTGCTGTAAATTTTCCATTGTAATCTTCCTTTCAAGGTAAAAGAAAACAGGCACTGCCGATATTGACAATGCCTGCTACTTCGGTGTACCTATTGTCAGCCCGACAACGGATACTTTCAAACGTATAACGGACTGTCCATCGGATTACACCGTTTTTATCATTAAGCACCTTCCGGCGGTGCGTTCAAGCCTAGCTCTGGAAACGTAACATGAGTGAAAAAGTTTCCGGAGCGTAGGAAAAAGAGCAACCAGCTTAGTGGTTTCCCACAACTACTATTATAATACGAAAAAACTGCACTGTCAATACAATATCGTTATTTTGTTGTTTTGTATAGCTGCTGTACTTATATACTTACGATTATTTATCTTCTGTATTGCTTTCGGCACTATTTTGCTCCAGTACGCCTTTCAATCCGGCAGCAAGACCAGCCACGCCCTGAATCTCGCTGGGAATAATAATCTTAGTTGCTTTGCCGTCCGCAGCCTTTTCAAAGGCTTCCAGCGATTTTAATGTCAGGACAGCTTGATTCGGATTTGCATTATTCAGCTTCACCAAGCTTTCCGCAGTTGCAGCCTGTACTTCACGAATAGCCTGAGCTTCACCAACAGCGATACGCATTTTCTGCTCCTTGATTGCTTCACCACGAAGAATCACAGCTTCCTTGTCTGCCTCTGCTTTTAAGATTGCGGTTTGCTTATCAGCCTCTGCCCGAAGAATTTTGGCTTCCTTTTCGCCCTGTGCAACAGTGACCTGATATTCACGTTCGCCCTGTGCCTTCAAAATTTTCTCACGCTTTTCACGCTCTGCCTTCATCTGTTTTTCCATAGCATCACGAATCTCTGCTGGCGGCAGAATGTTTTTCAATTCTACTCGCAGAACTTTGATTCCCCAGCGGTCGGTTGCGTGGTCAAGAATATCGGTGATACGAGTATTGATAACATCACGAGAAGTCAGCGTTGCGTCCAGTTCCATATCGCCGATGATGTTACGGAGAGTTGTCGCAGTCAGATTCTCAATCGCTTGCATTGGCTTTTCTACGCCGTACACATACTTTACAGCGTCCATGACCTGATAGAAGATAACAGTATCAATCTGCATGGTAACATTATCCTTTGTGATAACCGCCTGTGGCTTAAAGTCTACCACCTGCTCCTTGATAGAGATTTTTCTTGCCTGCTTATCCAGTACCGGCATCAAAAAATGGACACCAGCTCCCCACTGCTTATAGAATGTTCCCAGTCGTTCCACAACTACAATGTATGCCTGTGGCACAACACGAACCCTTGAAGCAAGAACAACAAGGACGAAGATAATCAGCAAAAATAACGAAGCTTTCATTTTATGTTTCCTTTCAGTTTATGCGGGTTTATTTGCGTATGATTTAAGATAGAAGAGCAGGATAGAAGCACCCTGCCAGTCCTGCAAAGAATACTGCTCCAGTAGCAATCCACGTCAAAGTGATTGCTTGCTTACTGCTGCTAGGGACTTTTGCAAGCCGAAGATGTTTTACGCCAAAAAGAAATGGTATGCCTACTGGATTGAACATATCTAAAAACAAGTGAGAGAGACAGCCGACAAAGAATCCTATCAGCGGTGGAAATTGATAAGTGCATAAAAACAGTCCTATCAAATAGACAATCGGGTCATGAAGAATACCTCTGTGATTCCAGCCTTCCTTCCCCATTGTAGCTGAAACCTTGCCGAGCCATCGGCTTACTGGTGCTGTCAGCTTTCCAACATAGCTAGTAGGGTTATCAATATCCGGAAAGATACCGCCGAGAAGACCACCCATAACAAACAAGACTGCCATTTCCGGTGTGTCCATAATTCGGGGAAAGAAGAAATCCAACTTATCAATATTCATTGCCAGAGATGCACCAACACTTGCACCAAAGATAAAGTGGCAATTGCCGTTCAAAGTATCACCTCTTTCTGTTTTGGAAAAAGGCTGCTTATCCGCAGACAAACAGCCCTAAGAAGGAAGGTTTTATGTATAACCACTATTCTGCATCTGTGTCAGCAGAAACAGAAGTGTCGTGTGGTTCGCTTGCCTGCTCCAGCTTTTCCTGCAAAGAGAAAAAGTCTCCAGACTGAGCAGCTTTCAGAAGGTCGTCCAAAGAAATGCCAGCTTTATCATTCAGTTCAGCGATAGCTTCCAGCTTCTCACGCTTTTCCTGCTTTCGCAGTTCTGCAATACCAGCCTTGCATTCCTTGATTTGATTTTCCAGTTCTTCTTTTTTCAGTTCCAGACCAGCCAGTTTATCTTCTTCTTTGCGAATTTTCGCCAGCGTCTTTTCTGCAACTGCATCTTTTTTTCTCATGTTGATTATCCTTTCTGTATTTGATTTAGTCTCTTTCGATAGACTGTTTGTGCTTCTTTTCCGGTGCAGGCTGCTCTTTTTGGACTTCCTGAGAAGCAACCATGTCCGCACGTTTTAAGCCATTTTCCAGTCCTTCTTTGATAACTGCGTTAATGGAGTTTTGGATAACGTACCCATTGTCTGCCGGTGTCATTTCAGCCATAGACATTTTCAGGTCATTGTCAATCAGTTGGATAGCTTCCCCTTCCGGAGCTTTTGCTACTGTAAATGTGCCACTTTTTGAAGTGGTCGGCTCTGCCCCACCATTTTCAAAGAAAGCATTTACTGTGTCGCCAATATCCATTTTCACCGCATACCAGTCATTAGAGCTGTTCCGCAGGTCTTCGATATTCTGCTCAAATGTCATGCCGGTTTCCTGTTCGATATATGCTTCTGCTTTGTCCAGCACGACACGTTTTTCAGAATCAGAAAGCGGAACATTTATTTCAGCATCGCCACTGGTATACAGACGGAAGTCTACTTCTTTGTTTTCAGAAATATCAATGTAGCCGTTTACATAGGTTTTGAATGTGCCGTCTTCATTGAACATCAGCTCTTCAAAGCTGTCTGCTTGATAAGCTGGATTGTTTACATCAAAAATACCAGCTCTATCCAGAGCCTGTTCCATAAAATCGTCTGTCATGTACAATGCCAGATTGATGGTTGGCTTTGTTTCTCCATCGGCAGTCTCGGTGTCCATAATAACTTCGCCGTCAAACTGTACAATCTCGTTTTTTTCAAATCCCAGCGGTTTTGTGTACATTTCCATCTGCTGTGCAACTTCTACCGCCTGCTCCACGATTCTGTCAGGAAGAAGGAAGATGCCTTCACTGGTTGTTCGTTGCGAAACATCAATCGCCTTGTCCAGTTCCGCAGTAAGTCTGGGCAGAATTTCCGGAGAAGTAAGTCCCTCTTCGATACGCTGAATATTCTTTTCCAGAGAAAATTCTTTTTCCGGCTCTTGCTCCTCCTGATATGCTGTCACGAATTTACCGACCGTTTCGGCAAGAGCGTGAACTTCTTCCTGCGAGTAATTATGATTCGGCTCGGCAGTTTCAAAAAAATGCTGGACAGAAACATCAAGGCTCTGTTCCACGTTTTCTTTGACAGCATCTTTGATTTCTGCAATTGTATTATCATCAAGAGACAAGGGTACTTCAATTTCCTCGTAACCGTCCCTCATGATTGCAGAAACCTGCACGGATTCATCACGATTTATTTCCGCCGCCAAAATAGGAGAGGCTGCATCATTGAAATAAACCAGCTCGTGAATGTCTTTTCCTTTCAGCAAGGGCGAGTTGGCATCATTTAGCATCTCTTCCATACGAGAACGATTCACTTCCATCGTGGCAAAGAGATTGCCGTCCTCATTTACCAACATATTTCTGACTTGAACAGTAGCAATTGCCATTTCAGCCTCCTTTTCCGGAATCATTTGCTGTGCATATTGATTGATGTCTTCCTGTGTTAGCCATTCCGGTTTTTCAGGGAGCATATCATAAAGCTCCTGCATTTTTTCAATCTGAGCTTCCGGATTGCCAGCCCACAAATGATTGTTTTCTTCGGTTGCATTTGTGTTGAGATAATATTCACAATCAGACTTCAAACGGTCTAAAAGCATATATTCCTGCTCATACGCATTGTTCGTTGATGAAGTATCTGACTGTTCCGCAGCAGGAGCAGTTTCTTCCGGCTGTTCTATAAAATCGTTGCTCATATACGGAGATGCAGAAGACATCTGCTGTGACTGCTCTGCTGGTCTTTCCGTATAGTCGTTCTCCAAAAACTCGGCAAAAGAGGGCGGTGCAGAACCGTCTTCAAATCCGTACTCCTGCACATACTGTTCAAACGTCAGTCCTATTGATTCTTCGCTGTTCTCATATAATGCCTCAGTAGCTGTCATAGTCACATCATCAATGTGGTCTGCAATCCATTCTTCCTTGAAGACTTCATACATCATTGCATCGGCACTTGTGTGTTCCCTGCTTGCTACATCTTCCAATCCGGCTTTCAGCTGATTCTTTTCAGTATCTGTCGTTGGAACAACAAAATCGCACCAGCCATAGGTATCACTTTGCAGGCTAAGTGTTGTTTCTGGCGGCTTATCGGGATAAAAATCCGTATAAGCTTGAAGTGTTGTGCTGTCATCTGCCAGCAAGTCAGCGAAAGACACGTCTGCATTCTGTGTTTCACTGATGTGCTGGTACAGAGAAGAACGACTTGCCATTTCTTCCAGCTGATTGTCATAGAGTGTCAAATTGACATTCACTTTGCCTTCGTCCAGCATTGGTTCTTCCAGCTGGTCAGGCGTGATTTTCAAGTCGTTTGCCATAGCGTATTATCCTTTCTTGGATTTTCTTTTTATAGCGACAATCGCACATGACGTAACACCAGCCATGATAAGAGCAGTGCCGCAAAGGACGATTTTCTTCCAACTGTAATTTCTTTCTGGAGCGATATAACCCAGAGAAGTGCATACATCGCAATCAACGGGTACACGATACTTATCATCTGTCGAATAGAAGCCGCATTCCTGCAAAATCGCATTCAAGATTGGACTGATTTCATCAATGTTCAATCCGTCAACTGCATCGTTCAAGGCTTGCATCTCCGGAGAACCAAAGAAGCTGTCCGGTAGATATTCAGCGTTAATATCAAACAGCTCCTGTGCCGACAGCTGGAGATAAACGTGAGGCTTGTTCTTTTTCACATACTGAAAATAATTGCTTGTAAAAGCCACAGCATCGTCCAGCACTTTAGTGGAGATTTCAATGGCGTTCGGGAGTTCTTTTTGCATATAATTTCCTTTTGGTTGTATCGGTATGATTTTTCAATAACCGAGAGGTTCAGTAGAATAGGCGTTTTCTGGATTGTAAGAGCGGAGCAGATAAAGCATCTGCTTAATTCCTCTTGCACTGAAAACTTTGGCTTCTTCTACAACGTGTGTGCTTTCAAAATATCGCTCTTGGCGGTGCAAAGATTTGACATATCCGCTGTCTTCGTTGTGCAAATTTGTCCATCTCACTATCAGGAGAGTGTCACTGTACATTGCTTTTTTCCTTTTCTTTTGCCTTAGTAACGAGTTCCTGATACATCGCTTCCGGATAATCTTCGATGCAGCTGATGATGAAATCGCAAAAGCGGTATTCTGATTGCAGTACCAGATATTCGATGAATTTGCTCAACGTCTCACGGACAAGACTGCACATCACCGGCATATCACTATCAACAGTTTCAGAAAGATAATCTTCCAGTACATCATCATTCAGAACACGGTCTCTCATGTCCTGCATTTTTTCCAGAACATTCTGGTCTTCCGGTTTCAAAAATTTCTTGTCGTAAATTTCGGGAGCAAAATAGTCCATACACATACCTGCTTTCTCTTGTCTTGCTCCTTACCGGCACAATTCATGCCTGCGGAGCGTTGTTCAAACATTGCATCTCACATTTGGGTGAAGAAAAGCTTTCGTGTCGGTATTCCGTATCACAAAAACTGTAATGTCTGAATCTGTCATCACCTTTCACTTGCGTTATGTAACGCCAAAAAAGAAAGCGTGCCTAGAAAGCAAAGAGGCATATCGGGAAGAAAGTGGAATGTGAGAAGAATTAAGCTGGAAACCCAGCGGAAAGTGTATTAGGATTCGTTATGCGGCGTTCTAACAACGCTTGCAAGAAAACTTGCTGGCAAAAGCAAAAAGCTCTCAAAACGGCTTGTAGATAGCTTAGAATTGATTTGCAATTATAGCAGACTTTGCAAAGAAACTTTGGGGCAAAAATGCCATTATAATACTTAACCTATGTAGTATTAGTTATCTATTACCCATATACAGTATGCTTATAGTATTACCCATGTACAGTTAGCAATCTATTAGCTAATACAGAATTACCCATATGGTATTAGCTAATACTGTATTCCCATTCAATACAGTGTGCTTATAGTATTACTCTTATTTGCCATAAAGCAAAGCTTTATGGCAATGCACCAGTTAAAAACTGGTGCAAATAAAATACATAGCAATACAGAATTGTTGATTGAATTGCAGGAACGGTCTGATGAATTACAGGCACTGCATAGCTGCCTTACTTGGAAACAGGAATGGAATTGGAACGGCAGAACGTCTCAACGGCTTATGGATTTAGTAAAAAGCATGAGAAAGCCGTTGGCTGATGAGTTGGGTAAATTGCATAAAACCCCATTTTTGGAAAAAAGAATTAGCTTTTTTCAGTCTAATAGGGAGAGGTAATCCTGCTTGTTGTACAGTTTACGTTAGTTTATTTCACTTCACGGTGTTCTCACTTTTCTGTCCCTCAAAAGGACTGCTGATAGAAATAGCAACTTGCAAACTAGCAGTCCCCGTTGTGAGCAAATGGGAAATACGTTAGGAAGCGAACAACGGCTCAAAGGCGAACACCATTCAGCTGCTTGATGGTGTAATAAGATATAAAGAGAGACAAATACCCCTTCACAGACATTAAGTCCCGAAAATGCGTCAGATTCACGTTTTTTTATGAGTCGGGGAATAGTCATGTGGTGACTACTGCTATAGTCACAGCGTGACTACTCGGTTACAAGTTTTCCACAATCCATGTACGTTCCACACAAAAAATGTGAAACAAAATAACGATTTTTCATACATGACAACGATTGAACACCTTGGGTTATTGTGCTATAATATAGTCATACGATGATTGCGGCATAGTCAAATTTGAATAGGACATATTCAGAAATGACGATTGCGATAGTCACGAGTTGAATACAGAAAGGAGCAGTGTCACTTGAAAAATAGTGGACTTGAAGCGAAGGGAAGTTTTTCTGTAGGAGATAATCCAGCAGAATATGATGTAACCTTTGAAGAACGTGAGCAGGCACTCCAGAAGATTACTGAAATGCAGGAGAAGCTGCACAGAAAAGAACGGCACTCCCCTTATGAGAGATTTGCACAGACGAACCTTGATGGAACAGATAAGTTGATTGCTTTGACGCAAAAGAATGCTCTGGCAATGCAGATTTACCTGTTTATCGCAGACCGCATGGACGGACTGAATAGTTTGGTATGCAGTTATACTTTTTTGGCAGAATATTTTCAGGTTTCAAAATCTTCTGTTACAAGAGCAGTCAGAGTGCTGCGAGAAGAAAAGATACTGTATATCATGAAATCCGGAAGTGCAAATGTATATATTTTGAATCCGGAAATTGTGTGGAAAAGCTATGGTTCAAATGTTCGCTATTGTGAGTTCAAAAGCAAGGTACTGCTTTGTGAATCGGAACAGGATAAGCTGAATACTTTTTACCAGAATGCAGAGGCAGGCGATTAAGTCAAAATAAACTGTAATAAATCTGCGGATAAGCAGAGGAAAGGAGAAAAATACGAATGGCAAGACCAAGAATGCAAAGATTGCTGTATGCGGTGAGGGAAGAAGGCATCATGGTATATCTGCCCGAAGAAAGCGTTCAGCAAATAGCAGAAGCGATGGAAGCGAAAGGTGTTTCTAAGCGGAAGCTGGCAAGGGAAACAGGTATGACGAGAAATGTGGTGGATAAGCTGTTTTATCGTGTAGGACACCCGATTCGGCTGAATGCCTTAAAAAAGATAGTGTCATATCTGGAGATGAAAGTATTGCTGAAATCCTTAAATGAAAGTGAGGACTGATTATGCTGAACATTCTGTATAAAGACGATGCAGTGATTATCACGATTGAAAATGCAACTGCAAGGGAGCGTGAAGTGGTGGAACTGGCTGAAAAAGTGAATCAGACTGTACCGAATAGTGTATGGTCGAAATTCAAGAATAATCAGCGAAAAGGTGTATCTGTTGGAATGCAGAATCCACAGCCACAGTCGGAAATTGAATCCATTGTCGGAAGTTTAGACGACTTTGAAGAAATAATCTGAGAGGAGCATTTCATGAGATTTAAGAAAGATGTAAAAACGTGCCTTCTGTATGGACTTGTGATACTTCTTACGTTCGTCAATATCAAGTCTATGTTTCTTGTGACAATAATATTTGCCTTGTTGCTTGCATGGCAGATTTACCTAACAAATAAGCATATTGTACAGGACGAACAGGCAGAAGAACGAAGAAAGGAGCTTGGCATTCCAGAAAAGAGAGTGTTTACTGGAAAGAAATCATATCGACAGAAAAAAGAAGAAAATGCTTTGCGGAAACAGCAGTATGAAGAATATCTGGAAAGTGTTGAAGCGGAGTTCGCTGATTTTGATGACGAATATGAGGACGATGAAAATGGCTGGACGGAATAAGAGAACACCAATGGTGGTATTTGGGTCTGATACACTTCCTAACAAGTGCTTAGTTGGTTATCAGGAAAAAGACAGTAAAACACGAATTATCAGGATATGCGAAATGGAAAATCCGGACGGAGTAATCGAAGCAGGAACAGAAGATGTTCCGTTGGCATTGCTCTCTGGAGAATATATTGAAATGCGATTTTGCAGGAAAGAAAGTCTGCAATATTTTATTGCATTCTTACAAAAGTTAAATAATGCTTGGGAAGGAGAACAGGTTTGAGTACGATTATCATTACAGAGAAACCGTCAGTGGCACAGGAGTACAAAAAGGTGCTGGGGGTAAAGCCCTCTGAAAAAACCGATGGTTATGTGGAAGGATATAGCCCTGTTTTGAAGAAAGATGTGATTATCACATGGGCGGTTGGACATTTGATTGCAATTAGCTCTCCGGAAGTGCAGAACCCAGACTGGGGCGGCAGATGGAGTAAAGAGCATTTGCCGATGATTCCAAAGCAGTTCAAATATGAACCTCAAAAGTCTACATATAAGCAGTTCAAGATTGTAAAGTCACTGTACACACGAAAAGATGTGGAACGAATTTACTATGCAGGCGATAGTGGACGAGAAGGAATCTATATTCAGGCTCTTATCCGCAATCAGATATTCAAGGTAGCACCTAAAATTGATGAACGAGTTGTGTGGATTGACAGCTATACAGAAGAATCTATTCTGAACGGCATTCGTGATGCAAAGCCTTATGCAGAGTATCAGCCGATGATTGACAGCGGCTATGCAAGAGCAATTTCAGACTGGCTGATTGGCATGAATTTTACAGAAGGATTCACATTGACTTCCGGAAAATTGATGAATTGCGGACGTGTGATGACACCAACGCTGGCGATGATTGTAAACCGGCAAAAAGACATTGATGAATTTACGAAAACATATTATTATGGAGTTAAGGCAGACAAGTTCGCATCATGGAAAGCGGTGAAAGAAAGCCGGTTTTACGAAAGTGATGACCTGTATAATGAAAATGGCTTTTTGCAAGAAAAGCAGGCAAAGGAACTTGTTGAAGAATGCAATCAGAGCAGAGTGCTGACGGTAGATAATGTTAAGGTAACAACCAAAACAGAGTATGCTCCCTATCTGTTCAATTTGGCAGATTTACAGGCGTATTGTTCCAAAGCATTTAAGATTTCTCCGGCAAACACGCTTTCGATTGCACAGTCACTCTATGAGGCAAAATACACTACATACCCAAGAACTGATTGCCGTTTTCTTTCTAGTGCAGTTGCAGAAGATTTGAGAAAGAAAGGCTACCAGATTCCGGATAGATATGTCGATGATAGTAAAGTTACCGACCACTACGCAATTATTCCAACATTACAAGGCAACCCTAACAACTTATCCGGTCTGGAAGCGAAGGTATACAGTGTTATTCTGAAAAGATTCCAGAACACAATGAAACCGCCGTTCATTTACGATGCAGTTTCTATCGTGTACATTCACCAGAACAAAGAAAGATTTTTTGAAAGTTATCGAATTATCAAGCAGACCGGATTCAAGGAAAATGCAGAAGGTGATGATATTGCGGATAAGCCTGTTCCGAGAAAAGGTGAAACTGTATCAGTTGATGCTTTCTGTGTTTATAACATGGAGACCAAACCGCCTGTTGCTTACACGACCGGTTCTCTGATTCTTGCAATGGAAAAAGCAGGACGGTTGATTGATGATGAAGAACTGCGAGAACAGATTAAGACTTGCGGCATTGGAACTTCTGCGACAAGAGCATCTATTATTGAAAAGCTCAAAGAAAAGGAGTTCATCACAGTAGATGCAAAACAGAAAATTGCTCCGACTGAGTTTGGGAAAAAAGTCATTCCGATTGTAGAAAAGTATGACGAGCAGTTGATTTCGCCACTGAAAACTGCGGAGATGGAATCAAGCTTAAATGCGATTGCAACCAGAGCGTTGGACAAAGAAAATTATCTGAAAGAAGTAGAAACTTATGTTGCAGACACTACGAGGAAAATTCTTTCAGAGAACCATGAGCATTTAGAGAACTTCAACAATAAAGGTAGTGGAAAAGAACACATCTGTCCTTGTTGTGGTTCGGCATTGAAGTATGGACGATACGGTTGGTATTGTACTTGTAAGTTCTCTTTCGGGTTGGAAATTTGCGGTCATAAGATGAAAGAAAGCGACCTTGAAGATTTGATTGCAAAGGGAAAAACAAAGGCATATACATTTAAGTCCCAAGCTGGAAAATCATTTAAGGCGAAATTGGTTTTGGATAAGAGCAATCATAAAACCAGATTTGAATTTGTGGATTCAAAGCCAAAAGGAAACGGTTCAAAGAAAGCTGAACCAAAACAATCTTCATGGGGTGCAAAGAAAAGCACATCATCTTCTTCCGGCTGGGGAAAGAAAAAAACAGGCTGGGGGAAGAAATGAAAAGCAGAGAAAAAGAAATCGTAGATATAATTTTATTTTCATTGATTACAGGATTGGTCACTGTGTTCTGTGCGATTTGTTTAATGGAATCGCATGATGGAGATTTCAACTGGTATTGTGTGTTGGGAAAAGCTATCGTGAATGGAAAACCAAACTTTCACGGCGTAGATGCTTACTCGTGGATTGCACAGGAACGTGGCGGTTCAGAAATACAGCACTCATGGCTTGGAACAGTGATTGCTTACGGATTCTCTGTTCTATTTCAGCCGATAATGAATGCAGTAATTGCTTTTGTATTTGCCACATCAACAATATGTGCATTAGTGTTTCGGTTTACATTTTTGAAAAACTGGAACGGAAATGCTTTTTCAAAATTGCTTGCACATTGCGTAGTGATATGGATAGTTGTGGACAGCTGCTATCTGGCAAGAACAAGAGCTTTTGACTGTATGCTTTTTGCACTGGCATATTACTGCCTGCAACAGGATAAGCCATCAAAGAAAAAGATTTTTGTACTGGGAATCATATCATTGCTATGGGCAAATCTGCATGGTTCAAGTATGCTTTTTTACTTTGCAATTTTAGCTGTATTTGCTGTTATGAATCTGATTCCGGATTTTCAAGTAGGCAATCTTTTTCATAGACAGAGTAAGGAAAACGCAAGAACAGATTTCATCGCATTGGTTGTCAGTATTTTGATTGGAATGATAAATCCATATGGCATTAAACTGTATGGATATGCTTTGTTTCACAATGTTTCTTATACAAAAGATGGTGTACATGAATGGTACAAAGCAACTTTTCTTTTTTATCCAATTGTGATTTGTCTTATTCTGTTTTTCATATTTTTTGTCCTACAGAAAAAGAATATTTCACTCAAAAAAATATTTCCAATCGTAATGATGCTTGGCATGACTGGAATCCATATTCGTATGTATATGTATATGGAAATTGCAATGATTCCAATGCTGCTTGAAGTTATCAAGACAATGGATAGCACGCTATTTGTAAAGTGCAAAATGTTTTCTAAAAATGCACTTGTGATGATAGTTTGTGGTTGCTGCTCTTGTCTCCTGTTTGCTGAAACAATAAGGGAATACCAATCTTGTAAATATGAAGAAGTTTCTACTGGACTGATAGAGTACCTGAAAGAAAAAAAATTTCAGAGAGCGTATAATGATTATGACTTGGGAGCATATCTTATCTATAATGGTTTACCGGATTTTGTTGATACAAGAGCAGATTTTTTTGATGAAGAAACATTGTCTGGAGCAAATTGTTTTCGTGATGCGTCCTTCAACAAGCAGGGTGACATAGAGAAATTTATGGACACGTTTCAATTTGATGCAATCATTCTGAATCAGAAAAGTGCAGTTACAATTGATTACCTTTTGAGTAACGACTGGCAAATAGATTATGCTGACAAGGAATCGGAAGGGCAAAGAAAGTATGTTGTTCTGATACAAAAATAATTTGCAGTAATAATTGCCGCTGATGCACCGGCGGCTGTTATAAAAATCATTTTTTCACAAAGGAGTTAATCACAATGAACAAAAAGAATATCGTAAAAGAAATCGCAAAGAAGAACGGTCTGACGCAGGTTCAGACAATGGAAATCGTTGACGATTTCCTGAGTGCTATCGTTGATGCGGTGGCAGCTGGTGAACGGATTCAGTTTATCGGTTTTGGTACATTTGAGCCGTTCAAGCAGAAGGCAAGAACAGTGCATAATCTTGCTACTGGTACAGCAAAGGACGTACCAGAAAAGATGATTCCGAAGTTCAAGCCGAGCAAGTGTTTCAAAGAAGCGGTTGCAAACAAGTTTGCAAATAAGTAAGCATTATATACAACCAGATAGATAGTGTGGGGGCGAATGGCATATAGCTGTTCGTCCCTTATTGTTTTAGATGGATTTTTTTAGCAATCATATCGCAAAAGCAGGTATTGGTATATCTTGTTATACCAATACCAACGCAAGTACCTGTTTTTGGTGGGATTTCCGATGTTGATTTAAGGGAATCCAGATGTATTTTCGTACCTTGACAAAATAATCTGAAAGCAGTTTCCGTTTTCTTTTTTGGCGTTACATAACGAATATAGGAACACAAAAAAGGAGAGGTGAATCATAAGTGGCGAGTATTGCGAAGTTCAAGCAGCACTCTGTTGGTCGGTTGTTCCAGCACAATAACCGAACAGCAGGAGATGGAGTACAGCATAGCAATGAGATGATTGATGATGCGAAGACCATGTTCAATTACCACTTAAAGCGTGGAAGTCCAGAAGAATTAGATAAGCGACTGAGCGAGATTTACATTGGACGGAAAGCGTCAGGCGTAAATGCTCCTACAGTCCTTGGAGAACTTGTGGTAACACTTCCTAGCAATGTGAAACCGGAAGATGAGAGAGCTTTTTTTCAAGCGACTTACGATTTTTTCTGCAAAGATTTTGGAGAAAAAAATATCATCAATGCCGTTGTCCACAAAGATGAAGTAACACCTCATCTGCATTTGGATTTTGTTCCAACAGTAAAAGAAAAGGAAGCAACAACTGAAAGAGAAAAAGCGTGGCTGGAGAAACAGGGTTTACCGAGCGACATTCCGTTTGAAAGACTTTGCGGCAAGGAAGCTGTTACAAGAAAATATCTTTCTACGATGCACCACAGGTTGTCACGATATGTGAAAGAACAGCTGCAATATGAAGCGGCAATTCTGAACAATGCGACAGCAGAAGGAAATAAAACTGTGTTGCAAATGAAGTTGGAAAAACTTCGGAGCGAAGTGGAAGCTATGGAAACTCAAAAGAAATATCTGCAAAAAGATATTCTGCAAATTTTCTCACTGGCACAAGCAAACGGCGTAGAGAAAAGAGATATTAGTCTGATTCCTTTGCTGCATAAAATTGATGCACTGGAAGCAGAAAATAAAATTCTTCGTGAGGTCATGACACGAAACAGATACCCATATCTGCGTCAGGATTTAGAAAAGATGGGACAGAAAAAATATGTTCCGGCACGAAGTACAAAGCTGAATGTTTATGATGGCAGTTACGCTGGTCGTGAGATAGAAGATAATGCAATTTTGGTATTTGAATTTTCTCACGACAGGAGAAAACCTTCACCGCAGTCGGCATTCATTTCAGAGAATAGTGAAGCGTACATCATGTCAAAGGCGGCATATACAGTAAAAAGAAATGTTGCAATAAGAAGCTCTCGGACAAGTAACAAACTGTATGCGTTTTTGAAGGTGGACAATGCACAGGAAACTATGAATGCACTTTTGGAACTGGGAGAGAATCTTCGGTTTGAAGAACTGCGAGGGAGAAAAATATATATGGAACGAATGCAACACGATGAATATGATTTCGGTCGTGTCGTTCTGGAGAAGCTGATGCAGGAACAGCAGGTACAGGTTGACTATTTTGAAAGACATGACTTGCAGCAAAAGCAGAAGCAGGAAGAAAGAAAGTTGGAGCAGACGAAAGCGTAATCAGAAAGGAAGATACGATGAGTTTATTTGGAAACAAGAATCAAAATTCGCAGACTGCTGTACCGGCAGTTCCGAACCAGAAGAACCAGAAAAAGCAGGGCAAGAAGCCGCAGGCAATGCGTATTCGCACTGTGCAGGAACTTCTGGACTTTGACGGAATCACCAAAGAAGGTGTGATTCTGAAAAAAGGCTACTACTCCAAACTTTATGAGTTGGTGGACAGCAACTTTGTAACAGAACCGGAAGAACGGCAGGAAGATATTCTTATCAACTATGGAATGGTCTTATGGGACTGGAAAGCGGTATGCAGATTGTGACATCACCGATATATGGTTCGATTTTTGGCATGGACTTCTTAATTGGATTCGGCATATTAGCACTCATTGGTGTGTTTATCTATCTGGACAAAGAGCAAAAGAAAGCGTATGTTGGCAGGAATTGACTGGAACATGGTGCAGACTGTCCTTGAACCGTCTGCCGGAAAAGGTGATATTCTTCGGGAAGTTGCTTTGGCAACCGAGAGTGTCAGACATGACATGGATATTGATTGCATCGAAGCAGATGCTAGTCTGCGACAGGTGCTTCGGTATAATTTCTCCGAGGAAAGAAAGAACAGCCTGAACCGTCAGCAGGGTGAGATTATCAAGAACAGCGGTTGCCCTAATGCGGAAAATCGCTTTGGGAAGTGGAAGCAGTATAACAGAGATACTGGATATACAGCAATTCCGAAAGAGCTTGAAGCACAGCTGAATGCCATTGAAGAAGAAAAGAAGACATTCTTTGCTGATGGGATTCATATTGTGGGAGATGATTTCATCACTTATGAGCCGTTCAAGCAGTACAATCTTATCGTGATGAACCCACCGTTCTCCAATGGTGATAAACACCTTTTGAAAGCTCTGGAGATGCAAAGAACGCATGGTGGTTCTGTTATCTGCTTGCTCAATGCAGAAACAGTCCGGAATCCGTACACAGCAACCAGAAAAGAACTGGTTCGCCTGTTGAACGAATACGATGCGTCCATTGAGTATCTGGAGCAGGAGTTTGCCAATGCAGAAAAGAAAACAGCTGTTGAGGTAGCACTTATCAAGGTGGCTGTTCCAGAAAGAGAAATAGAGCAGGATATTTTTGACCGCATGGCTCAGACGGAACATTATGAAGAATTTGTTCCGGACGAGAGCAAAGAAATTGAAGTTGCCGACTTCATTAAGGCAATTGTCAACAGATACAAGGTTGAAATGAAATCCGGTCTGGAGCTGATTCGCCTGTACAAGGGAATGAAACCATATCTGGAGAGTTCTTTTGACGAAAGCGAACTGAAATACAGAAAACCTTTGATTCAGCTGAAAGACGAAAGAGACCACGATTTGACGGTAAACAAATATGTCAAAGCTGTTCGCCTGAAATACTGGAAGGCTCTGCTTTCCAACAAGAAGTTTGTCGGTAAGCTGACAAGCACACTGCAACAGCAGTACAGAGAACAGACTTCCAGCTATGCGAACTACGATTTTTCAGAGTTTAACATTCGCACTTTGCTTGCGGAGATGAACACAAAAATCAAGGTGGGCATTGAAGAAGAAATCGGACAGATGTATGACCGCCTGACTGAGGAACACGCATATTATCCGGAATGTGAGAAGAACCGTCATCTGTATGACGGCTGGAAGACAAATAAGGCGTGGAAAATCGGAAAGAAAGTTATTCTTCCTTGCTACGGCATCTTTGACAGCTGGAGTGGAAGTCCTCGTACTTACGAAGCATATAACACGCTGGCAGACATCGAAAGAATCCTGAATTTCTTCGATGGTGATATGACTGCGGAAGTCAATCTGGAAAACGAACTGAGAAAGAGCTTTGAACAGGGCATCACAAAGAACATTGCCTGCAAATTCTTTCGGGCAACATTCTACAAGAAAGGAACAGTGCATATCACATTCACTTGTCCAGAGCTGATTGACCGATTCAACATCTATGCTGCACAGAACCGTGGCTGGCTGCCACCGTCCTACGGTAAGAAGTCCTACAAGGATATGACCGCAGAAGAAAAGACGGTTATTGACAGTTTCCAAGGCGAAAAGGCGTACAATGAGGTGCTGGCAAAATCAGACTACTATCTGGCATCTCCGATTGAGAATCGACCCTTGCTGACCGTAGCGTGATTTTTTACGCTTAAAAATAACGAATAAACACCAATACAACAAAAGGAGAGAAGAACTATGGCTAAAATTATTTCTGTATGTTCTGAGAAAGGTGGAGCAGGCAAGACAACCGCAACCCTGAACATCGCAAGAGGACTTGCAAAGAAGGGAAAAAAGGTTCTGGTAATTGACCTTGACCAGCAGGGCAATGCAAGCCGTGCTTTGGGCTACATCAAGGACGGTAAGTACACCATTTCCGAAGTAATCTACAATCTGTCCGCAGGCATGGAAACAGACTATGCAGATACCGTTCGGCACAGCGAGAGTGGCGTTGACTATGTACCGTCTTCCCCGATGCTGACAGGTATCACTACTTTCATGGCAAATGACAGTGACAGCAATTATGTGCTGAAACGTGCTGTGCAGAATGATGTGTATGCTCAGTATGACTACATTCTGTTTGATTGCCGTACACTGCTTGACCTGCTCGTTTCCAATGCAATGAACGCCAGCGATTATATCGTGATTCCGGTAGAATGTGGCGTATTCAGCTTTGACGGACTGGAAAAGATGCTGAACAAGGTCACATCTATCAACAACAGCACCAACAAGAATCTGCGTGTGCTGGGAATCCTGCTGAACAAGTTCAACCGTACCAATGTAAGTTCTTCTATCGTGGACAGCGTGCGTGAAGAATATGAAAAGTTGACCTTTGACACGGTGATTCCGTTCTGCCCTGCTCAGAGTGAAACGGCAGTTCTGAATCAGAAGTGCTGTGTTGATGATAAGAACAGCAGCATGGGTGTTGCTTTCACCAGAGTGTCAGAAGAAATTCTGAATCGCATCGAGGAGTAAGCACAGAGAAAAGGAGAGACGAAACATGGGTAAAATCAATTTGAATGCAATGAAACAGGCAAGAAAGGAACAGGAGATTGAAACGCCTGTTCCGGAAGCTCTGGAGCAGGCATATGCCAATGTGTGGGGCAAGGATAAGGAAACAGTACAGTATATTGAACTGAATCATATTGTGCCGTTTACAGATAAAGTGGGCAAGAGCCAGCCGTTCCGGATTTCCGATGATAAGGTTGCTCAGATTAAATTGTCAGCTGCTGATATTGGCATTGTGACACCGCTTATTGTTCGCAAGGTTGGAGCTGATTACCAGATTATTTCCGGACATCACAGATATATTGCTGCACAGCAGCTGGAGATGCTGACCGTGCCGTGTGTAGTTCGGGAAATCACAGATGACGATGCGGTAAAGTATGTTGCAGAGTGTAATATTCAGCGGTCTAAGCTGCTTCCAACAGAATATGCGGAAATTTATGCACGGTATATGGGAATGCGACAGGATATTGACATGACGGTACAGGAAATTGCGGACAAGTTCGGTATTTCCAAGAAGTCTTTGTATCGTTACATTAAGATTCTGGATTTGACGGACGACCTGAAAAAGCTGATTGACGAAGACAAACTGCATACCGACACCGCAGAAATTTTCTGTGGCTTCTCTACAGATGAGCAGGACGCTGTGTATGAGTTTGTGCAGCAGACAGGGAAGAAAGTAAATCGTGCTATGGCTAAGGCTATGGAACGTATTACGCAGGAGCAGGAAGTGACAAGTTACGAAGATTTCCTGCCGGTTCTGGAGCAGCCGAAGAAACCTGTAAGAAACAAGCTCTATAGCAGTTTTGCTGAAAAGTACAGTGTGAACTACTCCGAAAAGGAATGGGACAGTCTTGTCTCAGAACTGCTGACAAAGCACTTTGAGAGCAAATAAGAATCAATAAAGAGTGGGGTAGTTTGAGAAATATTCCACTCTTTCGTATTTACAAAAGATTTACGAATTAGAAAAGTAAATTACAATATATCTACCGGTAGACATTATATAATAAGAGAGTAAGGAAAACTCTGAAAGGGAAGGTGAGAGGCATATGTCAATTGGAAATACGATTCATTTTCTTCAAGTACCATATGCGGAAAAAGACGAAGCAAAAGCACTGGGAGCAAGATGGAATGCAGAAAGAAAGCAATGGTATTACTACGGTGAGGAAGATGGTAGGTTTGAAAAATGGACACCTACACCGGTTATGCAGCTATCAGACCTTTCAGAAGAACAGCAGTCGATGATTGCACTTGCAAAGACAGGAAAGAATGTGTTGGTAGATGCGTGCATCGGTAGTGGAAAGACCACAACAATTCAGGTACTTTGTAATGAAGTGCCGGAAAAGAATGTACTGTATTTGACCTACAACACACTTTTGAAGGTTGATGCAAAAGAAAAAATCAGAGCAAGAAATGTGACAGTTACAAACTATCATGGATTCGCTTCTATGTGTTTGGAAAAAGCACACCTTTCAGCTGGAATTTCGGATTTGATTCAGACGTTCTTGAAGAACAAAGAGAGAATCAGAATGCCAAAGTATGACCTGCTGGTGATTGACGAATATCAGGATATTGAGCAGGAGATTGCGGAGATGCTGGAGTGTATCAAGAAAAGCAATCCGGTAATACAGATTGTTACTGTTGGTGATATGAAACAGAAAATTTATGATAAAACCACATTAAATGTGCCAGTTTTTATCAATCAGTTTCTTGGCAGCTATGCAACGGTCACATTTACAAAATGCTTTCGTCTTAATGCAGAACTGGCAAACCG
>OHBM01000309.1_pt1 | contig 39812 bp, 30 predicted proteins | sample 1577251 | NCBI WGS metagenome assembly OHBM01 (sample SAMEA3541557, study PRJEB24748) | human gut metagenome | biome: human gut; feature: human-associated habitat; material: faeces | place: China | collected 2012 | reverse complement strand
GCTTGGGGGCGCTCCTGCGGGAGCGCAAAGTTACTGGCAGGGACGCTTCGCTGCCTGCACCTTTGTTGATTTTTCCTTTGGAATGGTCGCCCGTGAAACAGTTGGGGCGTTGCCCCAAACCCCACAAGGGGCGCCGCCCCTTGACCCTGCAAGGGACATTGTCCCTTGACCCTTTTTGGGCTGCCCGGCTTGGTCGCTTCTCCATACTCCCCCTCCCGCAAATTTTTCTTTCCCCCGCCCTTCCCCTTTTCCCTCCTCCACATATTCTACCATTGGAGGGCAGGGGCATTTTCCCCCCCTGCAAGAAAGGGAGTGACGCCATGCCTACACCTTATTTCGAGGTTGCACACCTCACCAAACACTTCTCCACCGATGAATCCACCGTCGCCGCCATTCAGGATGTCTCTTTTTCCTTGCAGAAGGGGCAGTTTCTCTCCATCTTGGGGCCCAGCGGCTGCGGAAAATCCACCCTCTTCAACCTCATCGCCGGGCTGATGCAGCCGGATTGCGGCGACATTCGGCTGCAAGGCGAATCCATGCTCCTGCGCCCCGGTCTGACCGGCTACATGCTGCAAAAAGATCTGCTCCTGCCGTGGCGGACGATTGCGGATAACATCGTCCTCCCCAAAACACTTCATGGCACAAGGCGGCAAGCAGCGCTGAAATCCGCCGTCAGCGACATTGCTGCGTGCGGGCTGCGCGACCTGCTGAATCGCCGCCCAGACGAATGCTCCGGCGGGCAGCGGCAGCGTGCGGCGCTTGTGCGGACGCTGCAGACAGGCAAACCGCTTCTGCTGCTTGATGAGCCGTTCGGTGCGCTCGACGCCATCACCCGCCTGCACCTGCAAGCCCTGCTGACCGAAATCGCAACGAAGAAGCGCCTGACGATTCTCTTCGTCACGCACGACGTGGATGAGGCGCTGCTGCTGTCGGACGAGATTCTGGTCATGGGCACTGCGCCGGGGCGAATCCTGCGGCAGTACACGCTGGAAGAACCGCGGCCGCGTACGATGCGGGTGCTTTCGCAGCCGGAGTTCATCCGCGTCAAGGGCGAAATTCTGACACTGCTGGACAAGGAGGTGACTGCCGATGCGTGAGGGCAAGAAGCATCCATTCGCCATCAACGTCTGGCGCTGGGGGCTGCTGATTCTGCTGCTCGTTCTCTGGGAAATCGGCGCGCGGCTCAGGTGGATTGACCCGTTTTTCTTTTCCAGCCCTTTGGAAATCGCCCGAACCGCCGTCGTTAAGTGGCAGGGCGGCACGCTCTGGCGTGACATTGCCTATACGGGCGCATCAACGCTCCTCGGCTTCGTGCTGGGAACGGTCATCGGGTCGATCGTCGGGCTGCTGTTCTGGTTCTCGCGCCCCGTGGCGCAGGTCGCTGAACCGTGGCTGATTGTGCTGAACGCACTGCCGAAACTCGCACTCGCGCCCGTGCTGGTCATCTGGTTCGGCATCGGCTTCCTGTCAAAGGTGATTCTGGCATTCCTGATGACCGTCGTCGTCGCCGCCATGTCCGCATACAGCGGCGTCCGCACGGCTGATCCGGCGCTGGAAACGCTGATGGTTTCCCTCGGCGCGCGGCGGATGCAGATTTTCACCCGCCTGATTGTCCCGTCCGCCATGCCGAGCATCATCACCGGCCTGCGGGTCAACATCGCGCTGGCGATGGCGGGGTCGATTGTCGGCGAGTTTATTGCATCAGACCGCGGGCTGGGGCGTATGATTGTTTATGCCGGCACAACGTTCGATCTCAAACTGGTGTGGGTCGGCGTATCGGTGCTGTCCATCTTATCCGTGCTGATGTACGCATCGGTCGTCCTGCTGGAAAAGGTGCTGATGCGGCACTGGCACGGCGCGGTAACCGAATAATCAGAAGGGGGAATTTCCATGAAAACCCGATTGCTCTGCTTCCTGATGGTATTAGCGCTGCTCCCCTGTCTTGCGCTGGCAGAGGACACGCCGCAGAAGCTCGTCGTCGCCGAGCCGGTGCACCTCATCGGCTATCTGCCCCTGTATGTCGCGATTCACGAGGGCTATTTTGCGGATGAGGGGCTGGACGTGACGGTCGTGCAGGCGACGGGCGGCGCGCATGTGACTGCGGTCGTCTCCGGCGACGCATTCGCGGTCATCGGCGGCGTAGACAGCAACAATTTTGCCAATCAGGGCAATGCTGATCCCATCGTCGCCATCGTCAACTGCGTCAACCGCGCCAACGTCTACCTGTTCGCGCGCGCGGGGCTCTCCCCCGCATCCGACAGCGACGAGGATATGGCAGATTTTCTCCGCGGCAAAATCATCATTGCAGGGCGTTACGGCGGTTCGCCGAACGTGCTGACGCGCTACCTCGTCAAGCGCGTCGGACTTGACCCGGACACGGACGTTACCTTGCTGGAAAATGCCGACGCCGCGACCGTCACCGCTATGCTGCAATACGGGCAGGGCGACATTGGCAACGGCGGCGAACCGCAGATTTCCGAAGGCGTGACGGCGGGCATCTTCGAGGAGCCATTCGTCGCCTTCCCCGATTTGGGGGACTACGCCTATTCGGTCATCGGCGTGAAGCGCTCGACGATGGAGCAGCAGCCGGAGACGTGCCTGCGGTTCGTGCGGGCGATGATGAAGGCGCTCAAGGCGGTGCAGGATGACCACGAACTGGCGGCGCGTGTGCTGGAACTGGAATTTCCGACGCTGACGGAAGCCGGGCGGCAGGCGGCGCTGAATCGTGCATACGCTGACAACCTTTGGAGCGCGGACGGCATCATTTCGCGTCAAGCGGTGGATACGCTGATGGAAGTGGTGATTTCCTCCGGCATTTTCGACGGGACGTACGACGTAGACGCTTTGATTGACATGCGCTTTGTGGAGCAGGTCATGCAGGAAAGTGCGCAGGAGTAAGGGAGGTTCGCCGTCAGACGAAGGTGCTGGCGGCGAGTTTTTCTGCATGTCCCAAATATAGCTTTCAGCACATCCCCTTTTGTTTCTTAGATCCCCCGAAATTTACCTTTTACGTCTACTTTAGTTCACTGAAGTAGGGGAAAAAGTAGGGGAAATCGGCAAAAACGCATTTTTGCCCCGAAAAATACTTCTATTTTCATCACAATGAAAAACCCGGAAGCCCTTGCGAATCAAGGCTTCCGGGGAAAGTGGGGTTAAATGGGCTCGAACCATCGACCTTCACGATGTCAACGTCAGTTAAAGTCAGTCTTTCGTAATGCCACGTTGAAAATCCTCTTAAACTCTCTCACGTTTGTTTCGCATCTTGTTCATACGAATAGTTTATCCTCTCAATTATGCTGAAAAAATAGGGGGCTGTGCATAAAAACACAGTCCCCTATTACAACCCGACCACTTATATCCCGCGTATCGGTCAGCGGAAAACTTGCGACCCGACCACTTATATCCCGCATATTGGTCAGCGGAAAATTGATCCTTTCACGAGACGATGCTCGAAAAAGGCATCGTCTCGTGAGGTGATTTTATTGGGCTCCATAACCCAACCCCCTATCTGTTATTACATTCATATCACGATTTTTATTATTGTTTATTTGAGTGTTTTCATTTTTTTGTTTAGGTTTCATTGTCCATATTCTCAGGATAATTTGCTTTTTTTCTCAGTTTTGTTACTTTTTCGTTATGTTTCTGGTTAATTCGCACGAAGTCAGCAAATTGGCTAGCTTCTTTCTTATTGAACAAGTATTTTGTAATAGTTAAAGGAATGACTATTACAGAAGTTACAAACGCCCCTAATGCCGTAAGAAGGATTTTCCCTTTGTTAATAACTGCCAGTTCACTTGAGAACAACATTACAATGATTACAGCAATCAATCCAAGTGTTATAAAAACTAATATTGTAGCTGACACAACAAAGTAAATCCATTTAAATAGATGATTTTGCTTAGTGTTTTTCTCTATATAATTCGTATACACATTTATAATTTTAGAATATCTTTTCTCATTCTCAAGATGAATTTTTTCGGTTTCGTTGCTTACCCATTCCAACTCTTGTTCTTCATCTACGTTGGCACATTCATTCTGTAATCCAACGTTGTTTCCCAGATGCGCATTCATATCAAATTATCCCCTGTTTTTTCAAATTATCCCCTGTTTTTTCAAATTGTCAATCCGACGTTTTGCTGCTTCATTTGACACCATAAAAGCCTCGGCGAGTTTTTCTATATCTTTTCCTTTAGAAAATATATTCTTTCCAGCTGTTTCGTCATACACAATTTTGAACAATCTTGCTGGCATCAGTAATTCTGTTGCAAATTTGTTAGCACATGCTTCTTCTGAATCATCATTTAGCTCGTAGTTATTACTGTTTTCAGGGTAAAAATTTTTTTCTTTTCTTATGTCATTTGCATGTGTGAAATAGTGCCACAATTCATGCGCAACAGTCCATCTCTGATGGCCATACGATTCAGCGTTGCTAACAACAATTCGCGGTTTTCTATTATCCTCTGTTGGATATAATCCCAAATATCCTTTGAGCGTTGTCTCATCAGAATTCCTCCGATCATCGGTTTTATGATTTGGAAAATCTGCATTCATTACTTCTATATCCATTTTCTGTGCTAATTCAATCACAGGAAAATATAAATCATCAGAATAATTCGCATACCATTTACGGATTATCTGTGCAACACGTTCTGGTTTATTCTTGTTTTTCTTTATATCAATCATACTTCTCAATTCTTCCTCTAAGCTATCCATCTTTTGTCTGTTATTAGGAAACGTAATATATATTACGTTATCCACATAACAGCCTCCTTTCTACAAGCTCACTCATATCGTTGGATTATAAGGCGGCAACCAGATACTTAACGTTTCTCGTCGCTGCCTTGTAATTAATTATAGCATATAAAATTTGTAAAAGCAATAGTATATACTATTACTGCGTAATAAAAATCACGCAGTAATAGTATATGCCGTTCAGTCAGAATTAAACACTGTTATTTTCTTTTACGAGTTATACCCTCTTACATCCTCAATAAACTCGTGATTCCGAAATCTTTTCGCATAATCCTCCGAGATAATTTGATACGCAATGTCAATCTGTCCATTCGTCTTTCCGTATTTCTTTATCATGTTTTCGTAGTCTTCATGCAGTGTCATCACTCGCCGGAACTCTTCATTCGTGATGTTCTCGTCTCCACCGGCGACACGGCTTGCAAAATTCAGAATCGTGTTTCTCTGGTTCTCAATCAACAAGGACAACGATATATCAAACGTCTCGTCGATTTTCTTTTTCAGTATGCTAAGGTTCTCATCATTTTCGCGTAGTTTCGTATTTACGTTTTCCATCCATTTATTGCGCAGATGGATGTTGTCAGCACTATAATGCGTTTTAACGTCTTCCAATAAGCCCGATACTTCTTCCAGCATTGCCGTCGTCTTCTGCATCGTTTCCCGCTCTTTCTTGTGTCTCGCAATCATTTTTCGAATTTTCATGAATTCCGGCACAATCTTTCCCTTGAATTCCAGCAGTTCTCCGATTGCTTGCATGATTAGAAAAACAATGATTAGCGCAATAATCAGAGCAGACGGTTTCCCCAATATTTCGTTGATGTACTTCAAATAATTTAGCAAGGCACATCAACCAGCTTTCCTTTGGGTGTCTCTGCCTGTGCGTCAGGCACAACGTTGTGTGGCATCAACATGCACACAATAGCAATGCAACCGTCGATAATCTGCTGAACTTGCGTCGTCACTTCGATTCCAGCATCCGATAAGATAGAAGCAATGAGTTTCTGCGCGTAAGCATTGCGTTCTTCTTTTGGCAATTCATTGAGTTTGTAAAGTTCCTCCGCTCGCTGCGTTGCTCTGCTTGCCGCATCTAAAATAGTCATTGCAAGGGCAAAATCACTTGATGGCAGCGCTCCGGCAATAGCTTTCGCCAGCGCTGTAAAAGCAGACAGCACTGGCTTCCATTGTAAAACTGTTTTTAAAATCGTGTGATTGGTGAGTTTATCAAGTAAAAAAATAAGAATAAATATGGCAACAACGGATAAAAAGATGATATTTTCAGTATTCATAACAAACGCTCTCCTTTATGGTATAAAATGAACTTTGCAGATCATGTCTTCACTGCTCGTCTTTGGATTTTTACAAGTCAAATTGATATAACTATTTTCCTTCATATATAGGCTATATGTTTGCGGACTCGACAACATAACTGTCATTGTGATAGGTTCAGAATTTGAACAAAGATTGATTTTTGTTGTAACAGATGCTTGAAGCGTAACGGACTCCCATATCCGAATGATTGGGATGCTGATGGGATCAAATGCAACAGATTGATTGCCTTTTTGCAGCGTAATTGCCGCCTGAAGATTTGTTTCTTTGTCAGCTTGCCCAGCCTGTGAAATCATGTAAATCATAAAATTAATTACATAGGTAATATCCCCGTCCGGCAGTGTATCTTCCCCGTCTTCTGACAGTATCTTTGTCTGTGTGAAATTGTGTGATTCGTCGAAACGTAACCCAACATTGCGGTTTACATCCAGAAGCATTCTGTATTTTACTTCAGCAGTCGCATTAGGTTCCAGCCAGATAATGCTTCTGGTATCATCTGCTGATTTCGTTGGCTGACTCTTGGAAACGATAACTCGTTGGCTAAGCGTATCGGTTGTCACAACCGCATTTCCTTGCACGTTTGCGGAGGTGAAACTTGCCGGGCCTGCAATAATCCCCTTCTCTTTTGTAACAGAAAACGTTTCACCTAGTGTAATGTAGCTTCCTTCGCCGTTTTCCGCGTTGATTTTCACTGTTCCGCCTGATTCCGCAGAGAATGACGTCCCTGCTTTCATGGAGATACCGTCTGTGCCAATCTCTACAGCGTTGTCCGTATCAGATGAAGCATCCTTTGCACGAATGTCAATCTTGCCGCCGGACATCCGGATGCCGTCGTGTTTCACAGATAATGAAGCACCATTTTCTGCTCCGGCTGTCATCTCGATGGATGTTTCCGCTCCCATCTTAATTTTTCCACCCGTCATATTGATACCGTCTGTATCTAAGTTCACGGATGTATTCTTGACTTTCTGTACAGGTGTATCTCCATTGATGACTTTCTTCACAGACAAATTGATATTCTTTTCTGTGATTTCTATCTTGCCGGATAATGTTTCTTCTGCGCCTTTTGCTCGCTTAACTTCCTGCGTAATGCTATCAGCCGCAATGCGAAGAGCGCTTGATAAACGATTCGTATCGTTTGTAAACCGCTCCGCTGATGCAACGATTTCATTCTGTGTCTGAATGAGCGATGTTTCATGCGTGATTAGCGTATCTCCTATTTGCTCTACGTTCTGTATCGTGTTGTGGAGCTGCTTTTCGTTTTTTACTACATCCACACCAACATCTTCCATATCGTCTTTACTTGCTGCGGAAGAAAGCGTCTTGTCGTAATACGATTCGTTTCCTTTCATCCGACTTGCAACGTTAGCGATATTTGTCATCACGTCTCCAAAGCTGTGCTGCGAGATAGTAGATAGATTCGTGTTGATCGAAATTGTTGTTTTTTTCGGCTGGTCATAACACTTCTTGATTTTGTCAAAATACGCCCATGTGTTGATAGCAATATCAGGATCAATTAAATGCACGGCAGATGTCATTGTAATGTCAGGCCACATCACGCTTGTTGTCGCTTCGTTTACTCCAAAATCTGCATTGTTTTCATTCGCATCGTATAAATCCAGATATTTAATAGAATACGTGGCTTCCGGTTTTGCAATAACATTTAGATTTTTCAGCGCATCATCATAGAGTTTCTGTTCGTCACCGTCTACATAGCTATCATCTTGCCACCAACCTTCCCTGTATAAATCGCCGATGGAAGCCGTCATATTCTTCTCGATGGATTTCAATTCGTCTTGCAATTGTTTCAGTTTTGCATAATACGTCTGATATGTCAGTTCGCTAAGGCTGCTGAATAAATCCATATGAGAAAGAATACCAACGTTGTCTCCGGATGTTTCTATAGGCAAAAGCCGCTTGTAATTCAGATCTTTAATGATAATCAGATTGTCCCGGTCAATAGCTGCTATCTGGTAATCCAGTGTGTCGAAATCAGTCTTCATCATATCGAATACAATACAGATAAACCCACAGTCGCTTGGTGTCGTAAATGTTGACGTGAATGATTCACAGGAAATCCAACGTTTCTTGTCATCATAATAATGCACCGTCGCCGATATACTGGAATTGCTTGCCTGATATTGCGTTTTCGGAACAACTGTATAATATCCCTGCGTTTTGCATTTTTCTGTTGTTTCTACCAGTTCGCCTTTCTCATTAAGACTTCCTTCTTCTACTTCCCGATTTGCCAGTAGATTATCCGAATGATAGGACACATTATCAAAACGATAAGCCTTTGAACTTAGCTGTGTTTCTACCTTATTCTTGACTTGCGTAATCCATCCATTATCATAGTTGTAATAGAGCGAATCTCCATATTCCAATTCTTCCTGCGTTGTTACTGCCCAGTAAGAATTGTACTCATTCTCAATGAAATAGTTGCCAGCCGGAAGCGTCTGACCAGACGGTACTTTATAAGTATAGTTCATTGACAAGCCTTGATAATACTTGTCTCTTGTCTTACCATACATATAGACCGTCGGAAATAGCGCCGCAACGCGCTTTTCCGACGCAGTGTCAAGAAGTTTCCAGCCGCTCTTATCTGCCCGATACAGCACAGAATTGCGCCAATCATACCAATAGCGTCCAATGGATGGCAACGGTTCTTCTGCCTGAAACATTACATTGTGCCAAGCCGTGTCTCCTTCTTCCTGATAACAGAAGTGGAAATCCGATGCTGTTTTATCGTCATGATAAACCCAACGCCAACCATATCCGTTAAGTTCCGGCAGCTCTGAGGTCAAATTCTTGCTGTTTATAAATAGAACTGGATGCTCCACTGTGACCAGCTTCGTTGCTTCTGTTAGCGCTTTGCAAGCTGATTCGTCTGCGGATTCCAACGTGCCAAGCCGCCCGTTGATGCTGTTATAGGCAAATAAATAGAATTTATCTGTCTGAGGATTGATGACGATAGACCCGCGTGCCGCCCATAATGTAATGGCATCTGGGTTATCTTCATTGAAAATCTTCTTTAAGTACGCTTTATCCCAAGTGATCGGATTCGTATCGTGCAAAATATACACAATACCCGCCGCACTATTTATCGGGTCGCCGTCTTTGTTGAGCGAATCCGTTGCTCTCCACTTGAATTGATTTTTCTTGATTTGGTCATAGTCCGTGCGGTATATTACACCATCTGAGTGGTTTTTCTTGTTCAGCACCAGCGTAATATAGGTGTCGTCCAACAGCTCTTCGTCTCGATCTATATCGAGGCGGCAAAAATCAACATAGCCGATGGTTTGAGATAGCTTTGTCCGTGCGTCACTCATTTTCGCAGATGCTTTGCTGATTTTCTCAAACATCTTCGGCGCATTTCGCTGATAGTCTGCAACAATTTGCAGCATGTCATCTGTCAACAGCCCGACTTCCCTGTAGTAATCGAAATTCATGATAAATTGAAACCAGTTCTTCACATCGTTCTTTTTTTCAACCGTGGATGGAAGTTCCGTTCCATCTGTGCCACTGTATACAGGGTACATTTTCCCCTGCGTTTCATTCCAGATATACAGCATTGTTGATGGATCCATCGTTGAGAAAATAAGAACATCTCCTATTTTAATCGGAGTAGACGACGCGAAGTGTTTTACAACACGAACATTTGTTTCATCTTCATAGGCGAACCAGTACGTTCCAACCGCGAAATCCGCCGTAACAGTATAAATATATTCCGTATGCGTGCATTCGTCAATTCCACAATATCCGTTTGTTTTGTCTCCGTAAGAACCATACGCATATAGCTTTGTGACAATGTTCTCTGTGTTTAGCGTTCTGCTGACATTGCTTAGGTTCTTTCCATAGTGTAGTTCTACCACTTCATCTGCTAATGATAAGTCTGGCAGCATTCCTGCTTTTGGCTGCGAGAACGGATTGATCGGCAAAAGATCAACCGTTCTCGTGCCGCCATGATAAATGGGCTTCGCTTCAAATAAATCACATAAAGTCGTGATCAATTTGAAAGCGCCTGTTTTAGTAGATGCTTTCAGAGAGCGGTATTTCGTTTCGCCAGTCTTCTCTGCAAACGGATAAACATGCCCGACTGACCAGCCTGTCCCGTCCAAAATCGTCGTCAGCAGCTCTTCTGCTGTGCCGACGTTATTTCCTTCTTTGTCTGAAAACTCTAAACCGTAATTCTTGATTTTGAGTAATTGGGAAATATGCCCCGCCGTCACTTCTACTTTTTTCGACCATGATTCATGTGTGATTTTGGGTTCAGAGATAATAAACCAATCTGTCTCGTTATTATCTATGAGACGAATCAAATAGTCTGCTTTTAGATATTCGAGTCGATAATTCTCTTCTGTCCCGTCTTCTGTTTGGCAGACGGACGGAAGAGAAAACGAAAGTTCTTTCCATCCATTACGCTCTGTGGTTACAAATACGTCCTCTGCTTGCCCTGACACATTACTTTCGCTGTCATATAGAGGACACAGAACACGCTGTTGGTAATCACAGATAGCAAGAGATAATGTTCTTTTGTCCATTCCTTATCCCACCTTATGCAAACGTTGGTTTGTATTGGAATTCCAAAGTGGTCAATTCTCCACCAGCCCCAACGTCCACGGTAATTTCATTCATGGTGACAATATTTGTATTTACTGTTGCTGTTGTCAATGCCGCTTCGCATAAAACAATTTCATTTAAAGCGGTTATGTTTGCAATCTTAATCCAACAACCATCTATATGCGCGTATTTTCCAATCAAGCTGTCCGTCACTTCTTCTGTCATAACTTTTGCCGTTTTGCTTCCTGCTTCTGTCTTGATTCCTACACTGCGCAGAATAGGAAAAGCCGGTTCTAATGATAGAAATCCATAGTCGTGATATTGAAATGCTCGTTCTGCTTCACTACCGTTTGTTAGCACTACTTTTCCGTTTAAAGAATCGCATATGATGGTTTTACCAGCTTCGCTTGTCTTCGCCTTGTTGAACGCCATCATACGACACTTCTGCTCTGTGGTTTTGTTGGTAATCAGTACGCCTTCTCCTGCGTCTCCTGCAAGCTGAATGGCTACGTCCGCACGTTCACTGCCGGGATTGTAAAGCAGTATTTCGTGATGCCCCGTCATGTTTTCAAAAACAGTAATCGGTGTCTGTTCTTTTGTCAGAAGTCCAGAGTTCTCCAAGATATAGGTGTCGAACATATTATCTTCTGTAACCCATAAATAATCGTGCCGCGCAAATGGATAATAGGCTCGCATCGTAATTGTGATGAATCCATTCTTTCTGTTTGTCAGCTGAGATACATCTACGTTGATTACCGTCGCGGTGTACCATAGCCATCGCATGGTGTCAAATACGAGCCTTCCTGTTCTCCCTCGGCGAAAAAAGCCGTCGATTCGAGCGATTGTCCCTTTGGTAATTTCCTTGTTTTGGAATATACAGCGCAGCGTAAATTCCTTCGGCTGTTTTGTCATACCATAATAATAGCCGCCATCATGTCCTTCAAAGACTTCTTGGCTGACCTGTGTCTGCGTTCCAGCATACACATAGGTGTCTTTCATATCTGGCACATATTCCAGTCCAAGTACAGAAATGTCTGTGCCACAAAAGCGAAATCCTCCGTTCATGGTTCTCCTCCTTCCCCTAAGGTAGGGAGAGGCGCACCCAAAGCGCCTCTCCCCTATTGTTAGAAGTTGTATTTTGCAATGTTGATGCCTTGCTTGCTGATTTCCTTGGCGAACTTCTCGCCGACAATCTGAGCAATTTCATCATAGTCGCGGTCGTCGTTCAGCTCTGCTTCCTCAATGGTTACGTTGACATCTCCAATATTAGCGATGTTTCCACCAATTGTAGACGGGTCAATAGACGGCGATAGATTCGGAAGATGGATTCGTGTGTCCAGCATCGAGCTGCGCAGATTTTCCAGCGAAACACCAGACGCACGAAGCGAATCCATAACGTTTACCAGCCGCTCGAAAGATTCCGTTTGCTGTGCGTTTAACACTCGTTCCGGCTTTGAGGGTGTGCCATCCAGCCATGCTAATCCTGTGTAGTTCGCAACACCGCCAGTAGCAAATTTGCCTCTAACAATGCGGTCTAACACTTCTTTGCTAACGTTTGGTTTGTCCCATGCCAATCCGCCAAATAGCGATTTTCTTACTGTTTCAATGGCATTCTTTATCATTGTTGATAATCCGCTTGGACTTGTCGTTTTGTTTCCGCCAGCCCCTGTTCCGGAATTTGTTCCTGTTCCGTACTCGCTGCCGCTCATATCGCCTAAGCCGTTGTCGAAATGATCGTAATTCGTCGTGTCTTTCAGCGCAAGAATCCACTTATCATACGCATCTTCCCACTGATAGCGAAGCTGTGCTTTCATATCGTCCGAAGCATTGAGATATTCGTCGCTGTTCTTCATGTATTCCAAATAGGATTCTTTGGAACTCAAGATTTCAGCCACTTCATCCCAATAAGTATCTGTCAAACCCATCATCTGCTTATATGTATCCGACCACGAATTGATCATCTGCTGCTGGGCATCTTTCAAACTTTCCGTGTATTCCTTAACGTTGTTCTTTAGCCAGTCAAACAATTCACTCTGATTCATTTTTAGAACATTGTTGACTTCCTCGCTGAAGTTGTTCGCGTCTTTCAGCAGCTCTTCTAAATCTTCGTCGCCTTTGGTAATATAGTCGTCGTAGGCATCCATCTGATCTTGAATCTCATTCTTTGCGTTATCGGCTTCCTTATCAGCAATATCCCAACCAATCTCTTTCTCAAGATCAGCAATAGATTTGCGGAGCTGTGCCGCATCTTTTGTTCTGCTGCTGTCCATTTCGACGCTGGCGAGCTGTTTCTTCAGCTCGGCCAGCTCTTCATATTTCTCGGCTTCGTCCTCGGCATCTTTGCGAGCTTGCAAGCGTTCATCAATCAGGCTCTTTTCTTCTTCTAACGCTTCTTTCTTCTTCTCAATATCTTTCTTCTGGAGTTCCCATTCCTCCGACAGTCTATTCTTAATTGCATTCAGAATCGTCTCCTGCATCGTTACTGCGCCATCGGTCATGTCGCGCTCTTTCTGAATTCGGTTCTTGATTTCTTCCGTCACAGAATCTTCGAGATCAGTATGCAGTTTCAGAATCGCTTGCTGATTTTCTTCCAGCTTCTTTTTGTTTTCATCCAGCGTTTTGTTGATTTCTTCATACGTTTCCTCTGCACTTAAAATAGCGTCTCGCAACGTATACCAGTCATCTGAACCGACTTTGGTTTTTGCCATTTGCTCTTTTAGCTTCTGGATATTTTCTTGCACGACTGGAAGATAAGATTGCTCAATCTCCATTTCCTTTTCAATCATGCGACCGTAATTTGTCAGTTCGTCTGCATTCGTATATTCTGTCTGCTTATATTGAACCATCTTGACACGGTGCTCGTATAATGCTTGACCTTTCTTGATTTTATCAACAAGTTTATCAGCATCAGACTTGCCGCCACCGCCACCGCCAGAGGATTTCGGCTTCGCAGAAGTTCCAGAGACATCGATGCTTAACTTGTTGCCGTCTGCTGTTAGCCTCAACGTTGCGCTATGCGACGCAGCATTTGCAAGCAAAGCAGCAAATCCTGCGTCAATTTCGATGCCTGCTTCTTGGCAAGCATTTAAGAAACCAGAAACATTAAATACGCCACCGATACCAATATATGAATCCAAATCGAAACTTTCCGGAATCGTTTGACGCACATCTTGCCACATCTCATTAAGAACGATAGACGCTGTGTTGTTCAGCTCAGTCGTCTGTCCTTCAAGCTCCTGCTCCATCGACTTAATAAAGAAATCAGCACTGGTTTTGCTTGCTTCTTTTAGCTCTGCCTGATCGATTCCAAAGCCGCTTGACAGCTGCTTTGTGACCGTTTCGCTTCTGTCACCGCTCTTGTATTGATTCAGCGCCCAACGATTGTAGCGGTTCTGATCCATCTTGCCGTTAATCGTCTGCATCGCATCCGCTGCGTTTTTGCCGCCTTTTCCAACTTGCGTCAATAACGTTGCCAGCTCATCGAGATTCTCATTATACTTCTCAAGGTCGCGAATTTTTGCATCGCTGATACCAAGTTCGAACGCTTTTCGTGCGTCCGCAACTTTTGCGTCCGTAACGCCACTATTCGCTTTGCCTTCCGCAGACATCGTAGCAAGATTTACATAATCTTCAAATCCAGAAATCTTCTCTTTCAGCGCATCTATCATTTCAGTTGGCAAACTGTTGATGTACGCCAGTTTGTCTTCCGGCGTCAGATTCGCATCAAGCCCACCCAGAACTTGTTCTGCAAGTCCCGCATACTCGTAATCTGTGTAACCAGCGCCTTCGTTGCCGTATGCAGAAATCATTCTTTCAGCATAACTCATTCCAAGGTCATTCAGCTGACCATTAAGCAATTTGCTTGTCGTTTCTTCTCCAAGAATTGTTGAAAAATCTTCTTGGAGCATTTTTGTTGCAAGACTATTGGTGTTACCTAAATTACCCCATGCGGTTATAATTTCATCTGGCTTCTTTCCTTTTAAAGCACTGAATGCGATCATGGCATTCGATGAGATATTTTGTTTACTCCGATGGTTATATGCTAACAATGTTCCTGCCGAGTCAGCATTTGCAAGTGCAGACATCAACACTGCAATATCGAGATCTGAAGCATTCTCTTTAATCTTGTATTTTCCTTCGTTCTCACTGTCTGGTTCAAACATATAGCTGAACGCTTTTGCTAATTCAGAATTATCTGTATCTGTAAGCATTGCCTCAACAAGTGATTGCATTGCTGTATCGTTCTCTATCATATCTTTCAATGCAGTAAAACGTTCAGATGGTGTTCCTTTTGCTTTAAACAATGCCTGATACAACTTTACAGCAGCATTTCCATACTTGTTGTCCGCAGAAAGCGAAGCCGCAGAAGTGGCAATTGCGCCAAGATTGAAAGATGACTGTGTATCTGCTGAATTAGTAGTTTTAAACCTTTCATCTTCTACAAACTTTTCATATTTATTTTCGTCAAAAGAGGTTCCGTCATCGTTTGTCCACGGCTCCACTATAAAGGCTTTTATCATTTCCGAATTTGGCACATACTCTCCGTCTCCATTCTTTGTCACAAATTGTGGGGCGGAATCATTCAGTTTTTGTACCATATATTCGACCGTTTGATCTAAAAACCCGCTGTTTGCTATTGAAGGAATGCTGGAATAAGCCTCCGCAATTGCACCTCGATATAGTTCTCCGAGTTGTTTATTTTCGAGCACAGAAAAATCGTATTCTGGAACAGTATCGTTTTCATCAGCATCATAATAAGTTTTGTAGTAATGTTTCGTGTAGGCTTCTTTGAAAGCTGGGTCAGTAATAACATCACGTAGTTCATCATTCGTATAGTTATCCCAATTAATCCCAAGTGTAGATGCACCAGCTTCAATTCGTTGCCCGTGAGCATTTTTTAGATATATATTTCCAAGGTCTCCACTCTTGAGAAGAGCAATGGCATGTGCCGTCGCATATCTGCTGTTTGCAAAATTCAGATACTCCGGATCTTCCCATAATTTTGAGAATTTCTCATATGGTATAGATGATAAATCTGTGCCCTGACCTAAAACATAGTCAAGCCGTCCAGTTCTTTTGTTTTCGTAGAAATTTGTAGTTATAAAATCTGATACAACTTCCTTGATTCTTTCGTTATCCTTATCGCTTGCTTCTATTTCTTCCACATAAGAAACTACTCCGTCATTGATTGAATTGTACAGGGTGTTTAAAATCGAAGCCGCGTTGCTGTCTGCTAAATTCTTTGCAGAATTCGCTGCATTGTTCAATTCTGTTGCCGCATTTGTTGCACCATTCATCAGCTCTTCTAAACTGGACACTGTACTGACGCATGAGATACCAAGATGTTGTAGTTCTGAAGCTGCTTTGTTGTATTCTACAAAGTCTTCATATGTTGCAGTTTTATCCTGTGCTTTCTTATTGATCGCAGTTGTTTTTTCAATGAGATTATTGACTGAGTTTTCTTTCTTATCATTTTCATCCTTCTTTTTATCAATATTCTCAATCGCTTGAGTATTGTAATCAACAGGCTCAGGATTGATAATCCCTGAAATAGCTTTATAAGCAGCACCTAATCCCAATATTGACACCAATATTCCCGCAATAACAGGATGAGAAGCTAATGCGACGGCTGCTATGCCAATCGCCGCAAGTAATGACGGAACGCCTCCTAACGCGCTGTTTAGCTCTGACACTCCTTCAATAGCATCCGCAAGTATATCGATGAAACTTTTAATCGCTTCACTGTCTGTCACCGAACTTGTCAAAGCATTGAATGCGTTTGACAAGTTCGTCAGCGCCGCAGTTAAGCTGTCTGCTTGATCTACATATTTCTCATCTACAATATTTCCCGATTCGTCCGCAAGTTGCAAATACTTCTCCATCAGCGTTTGACCATTTTCATCCGTTTCAGAGAAGCCAGCCATCAATGCAGCCACGTTGCTATACTGCTGTGTACCGCCTAACTGATATGCGATCTGATTCTTCTTGTTGTCAGACAAACTGTCCCAGACCTTGCCGATGTCTGTTAGAATCTGTGTAGTGCCCTTCATCTGTCCATTCTCATACATGCTGATACCGGCAGAATTTAAAACAGCCGCGAGTGTGTTCGCGGTCATTGCATTGCCCTTTTCGTCGTAAACGACTTCATTCGGATTCTTTACTCGGTTGATTCGACTGAACACGTTACGAAGCGTCGTACCAGCCACATTGCCTGACAACTGTGTTCCCGCAGTGATAACAGTCAGCATCGCCGACAATTCCTTACCAGAAACACCCGCTTCTTTTGCCGCGTAACCAGCTTTCTGAATACCCTTCTGAATCTGTCCTGCATTCGTCGCCGCGCTATCACCAAGCGCGGTGACGACATCCGTCACTTCTTTTGCGTCTTTGAAAAGTCCGGAGTTCACACCGACCGTAATCAATTTCGTCGCATCTGTTGCGCTAACTCCTGCAACCTTGGAGAATTTCAACACCTGTTCGCGACGTTCATCTACTTCTTCGTCGCTTAAACCTTGACGATAAAGCTCTGTTGTTGCCTTTGCCACGTCCGCGAAGCTGATCTTTAAGTCTTTTGCGACCTTTATCATGTTCTCGCCTAACTGATTAACTTCTTCGTCCGATTTGCGGGTAACAACTTTAATCTCCTTAATTGCTGCATCATACTGCTTTACAAATTGTGCCGCCTGTTGGACAAGCTGACGAGCGAACCGACGAGCGTACATTGTAATCATGTTGTTCATAGAAGCAATCATTGCTTCTGCGCCAGAGGCAATCTTTGTGTGCTTATTACCGAAACTGTCTAACTGTTTCTGAACAGAAGCAATTGCAGCACCGTATTTCTGCACTTCGGAAGAAGCCTGTTTCCATGAATCAAGATTCATGTAACCAACGTGTCCGGCGTCTGTCCCATTTTCCTTCTGCCAATCTGCCTTAATCTGATTCGCTCTGTCAGACCACATTGCATACTTCTCAGACATTGCTTCTTTATAGTTCTTCAGTGCATCAATACTGTCTTCCCTACGATTCAGCATCTGGCGATATACATTACGACCACTGCGCATGTTGTTTCTGCGTTCAAACTTATTATACTGATTGAGCAGTTTGTCGCTGTTTTTTGCTTCTTGTGTGTAAAGCGTGTTTTCGTAATCTTCCTGTCTAATGGAATCCAGCATAGATTTACGGCGAGTGTATTCCTTTTCGTTGCCAGTCAAATAACCATCTTTATAATCTTGTTCAAGTTGGAGTCGCGCATCAGACAACCTCTGATTAAAAGAACTAATTTTTTCTTTAATAGTCGTGTTAGCCGTTAGTTTTCCATACTTAGAGAATTCTGACATTCTCTGAAAATCAGAATCGAAAGCAATTGAAGACTTTCTAAGAATTTCGTCTTTTAGTTTTGCTTCCTGATCCTTCAGTTCATTGAACTGATTTGTTCTTTCCCTTAAAAAATCTTCTGTTATTGGACTATTAGGCGAAACAAACCTATCGCCTTTTTCGTTTTCTTCGTAAACAATAGATGATTCCAGCGCGTGATATGCCTGTGTCGCGTATTCAATTCTTTTCGTTAAATGATCGAATTGCTCCGCAAAACCAGTAACAGCCGTTTGCTTTGCCGGAGAACTTAATTGCTTCATCATGCGGTCGCTTGCCGCCATCATGTCCGTAAAAGACACGGTGCTGAGTGATTCATAATAAGAAGTTTGAGCATCTTCAATTCTTTGTTTGTAATTTGCATATCGTTCATCGTCAATCAATTTTGAGCCCAACATTACATCCAGTTCTTTTTGCGAATCTTCAATTTGTTTATTGTAATTGAGCCAAGTATTCCGTACCGCAGGAAATGCACGAGAATTCGATTTATAAGTTGCTATCGATATATTGTTTGATATTTGATTAAGCGCATCTTCCCATTGCTTCATTTTATCATATTTTTGCTGTGCCGCAACATATCCATCTAATCCACCTGTGCCAATGGCATTTTTGATTGTTATGTCATTTAATGCATCATTAATATTTTGCCGATTCATCGCAGCTATCTGATCTGAAGTAAAGCCGCCCTGCTCTAATCTTGACCTGTTGGCCTCTCGGTATTGACCTGTTTCACTGAGTTCATTTAACATATCAGCAAAAACTATCTGTTCAGCAATCGCCCATTGATCATCGGAAAATTCTCTTGCACCAACCCATTTCTGTCCTTCTCGAAGCATAGCTCTTTCTGAAAATCCAGTTCGCATTGCCAGAGTTTGAATATCTTGAATTAGCCCAGTTGTATGCTCTATTCCTTTTCCAAAGATTCCTTCCGTGACTTTTGACATGTCGGCCTTAAATCGTTTTTCCAAATTATTATCAAGGTAACTAATAAAACCAACTTTATCGACTCCATCTTTTCCCGCTGGTAATGTTCCTTCTGGAAAGCGCGAATTTGCGTACATTGCAAGCTGTTCAGGACTTGCATTTTTTACGTTGCCTTTCCAGTCTAATATAATAATTTCTCCCGTATTTTTGTCCCGGACAATCGTATCGAGACGACCATTAGTAGAAACGGAACCGTTCTCTCCGATTTTTTTAGGAGCCTTATCTCCCAAATTAACTTCTTGCTCAACAGCCAAGAACTCATAGTCTTTAAAGATTTCCGGAAGGTCTCGAAGTGTCTTTTTAGCACTTTCAATTCTGTCGGTTAGCGCGTGCTCGCCTGTTATTGCTTGGATACTGTTATCTTTATTTTTCTTAAAATAAACATGTCCATCGTCTTGCGATTTTAAAAGTTTTTCTTCAAACGTTTCTATCAGCTTATCTATGCTGTGAACTTCTTTGTTCTCGATACCAAGCTGATCATTCATGGTTTCTTCTTCCCAAATTTGGGCGGTATCGTGAAACGCTTTCCCCAATACACTGTAGGGGTTGAATGTTTTTACATCTTTACCTAAAATGTATTGGTCATACCATTGCTTTCTTTTCACTGGTGTATTGGCATTTTCAAAAGCATTAAGCATGGTATAAGAATAGTTCAAACTATTTGCTCTTCTAATCGCAGCTGCTCTCTTTTCGTTCTGAACTTGCTCAAGCGTTAATCCGTTTGGAAGCAGTTTTTCATTCGCATCGGCTACCGCTGTGGCTGCTTTAATCGTATTCAAACGCAATTCTCGTAAATTATCTTGGTCAAGCTCCTTCTCTTTTTCCTTTAAGCCTCTCTCAAATGCGCTATCTTCACCAGTCATAGGAACATCAGAAAGCATTCCGTATCCAGCAACACCAGCCCCTAAATCTCGATTTGCTTGCGTCATACCATAATTTTTAAGAAAATTAATACGACGTTGTTGAGCATTAAGTTCCCACTTAAACTTCTGTAACTTTTCGCGCCTGACCAAATCTGAAGTCCCGTTTGCAGAATCTAACTCTTTGCCGAGCATATCTGAATATATTCTAAGACTACTTTCCAGATCTTCTGCTGTTTCCGTAGAAATCACTTTGCCGTAAAGCAGTTGATCAGCCATTGCTTTAATGTTTTTATCAAGATACACGGCACGAGCATTTTCAACAGTCTTGATTTCTTCTCCGTCTAACGGAATATCCTGTGTGATTCCTTGCTTATCTCTTTGAGCGTTAATTAGTTTATCGTAGGACGTCCTATCGCCTGGAATCCCTCGAAGTGCAGCCATCATAATACCAGTCTTGTTGCTGTATATCGATGCGAAATTTGTTTTTGAGAAATCCGCCATCTTTGTAAAATCGTTGTTTTCAATCGCGGATGCTAATCCTTTATAAACGGACGTGAAAGGACGTCCTAACAGTTCTGCTCGTTTTGTTCCATCTTCAAAAGATAATTGTTTTAGTATACCTGTTTTTGCATATGTTGAGTCTATATCGTAGAACTTTCTTAAATTGACCGCTGCTTGGGCAAAACGTGTTACTTCTTCTTCGTTATCCCAGTCAATTTCAGATAAAGAATCCATAGCGTTTGATACTTGCCCCATAAAAATAGAAGAAGCAACGGATCTGCCAAGATAATCACCTATCATGCTCGGCGTTCTGATTTTGTTTCCATTTTTATCCGTTGGCATTCCAATCTTTTTCATCTCTTCTTCTGCTTCCTGCTTTGTATGAGATTTTATCTGTTCTGTACGAACTTTTTCTGTTCTTTTAAAAATATCGGCAATCCAGCCTGTAACGAGCTGAATCTGGTCTCCGTCAAAGTCACCGCCACCCATTTGGGCAAGTGTATCCGCATCAGCATAAATGCCGTCTTTTCCAAGTCCATACTTCCCAGACTTAATCAACTCATTCATTTTTACAGATGGCGCAAGTCCAAATTGCTCTAAGAAGGTATTCGGGAAACGTCCGCCTGCAATAGAAGTTTGTCCAAGCGTGGGAGAGCCCGCAATAACACCAGTTCCAAGTTTAAACGCATCTTCGTTGCCGTTTCCAATATATCCGTTCGCTTTCGCAGCTTTTAGCATAAACATTCCTGGGTTTGCCAGAGCCATGTACATGCTGATTTTTGAGCCTTCACCTCTGCCAAATATCTGACCTTTTCGCATTGCCAAACGAGCCGCGTTAAGAGCTTCTTGCAATCTCGTCTGCGCCGCAGGGGTTCGTTCAAGAATAGAAGGATCTTCTCTAAAAGCAACATCAACCGCGTCGTTTGTATTGAAAACATACTTTTTCTGATATTCTTCATTTGAACTAAGCTGTGTAATGTAGTCTTCCCATAATGCTTTGTTTTTTGCGTAATCTTCCTTTGTCATAACAAGGTTCTGAGACATCTGTGTTCCCAGTCCAAGTTGGCGAGTAGTTGAATGCTGCGCCGCCGTTTCAACTAATCGGAATTTATCTTCCTCCGGCATTCTTTCCAAACGGTCTCGCATAAAAGCATCTGCATCAGCGCCAGACAGATAGTTCAGCTCATTTACGCCAAATATAGGAGACTTAATCAAAGAATCGCCTATTAACATATCCAGTTTCATAATATCTGAAAAATATTTCGACAATGTATTACCGTAATGTTCTTTACCCCAAATATCATTATCTTGGATTGCTTTCAGTCCGCCATTTTCATACAAATTTTTAAGTTCTTTCGGAGTGTTTAATCCGGGAACGTAAAAAGGATCTCCGTCTTTCAAACTGTAAGCATCTTTGATAGCACTCTTCCAATCAAACGTCTGAGCGACGCCTTTCAGATTCATACCCGGCATACGAATTGTTGCGTTCTGCCCTGGAATATATCCCGGCATTGCAAACATCGCACCGTCGATTCCAAACACTGATTTTAAGTCTACAAGACCAGTTTTGCTTGTTTTAGGAATTCTGCCGCCAACTTCAGAAAAAGGAATAGACGGCGTTAGATTTCTGTTTCGCGCTTCAAAAATCTTATTCGCATTTTCGTAATAATCATATACAGTATTTGGATCTTCAAAATTGTTAAAAATATTTGCTCCATACGTTTCCAGGGATGATTTTGACGTTTTTTTGTATTGCTCTTCTTCTACCATAAGTATCCCGCCATTTTTTACCGTAACGGGAACATACGTCTGCTTTTCGCCATTTATGGAACGAGGTACGGAAGGATAATTATATACAAGATTTTCACCATCAAGAGTATACATCATTTGTTTATTTGGAGTAAATATATTCGCTATTTCTTCTTTTGCTTTTTCATTCCATTGACCTTTAGCTATCGCTGCATAATCCAGACTGCCATCTTCTTTTTTCGGAAGAATTTTGCCCGAATAATCCACCATAAGCATTTTAGGTTTAGATGCCATCGAGGGATTATCAAAAACACTACCTGTTATTCCGTTCCCCATCGTTCCGTTTCCGTGCATTCCTGCAAGCTCCGTCATTCTGGAACGCTCCATAACAATATAGCTCGAAGTTCCTGTTAATCTATTGTTTTTCCAATCCCAATTTACCTTCTTTTCTTCAGGCAGTTTCCCATTGGCAAAATCTTCTGGAGTTTGAGATAAAACAACGTAGGAATCTTTTCTTGGGCGCTGAACTTCTCCAACTCTTGTCTTTATTTCGCTGTCAGTAATCGGACGATACTGCTCTTGCATATACAACGGGGCTAAACCGTTGTTAATTGTTTGAGCCATGTTCAGTAGTTCAAAGCTCTGATTTGCTCTTTTATTTCCACGATTAGCGATACGACGCTGCTCTGTTTCATTTTCCGCGCCGAGGGGGATATAGTAAACCGAATTACCTTCAATAGCTGGCTTGAGTTGGTCGTAGTAAGTAGAACCCACGATTTGAGCCAATGTTCCCTTCGTCATGTTTCTATTGCTAATCATGCTAAACACGCCAGCTTCTTTTGAATTCGCCGTATATTTGCCATATCCGAGGTTCACCAAAGTTTCACGGAACACTTCGTTTTCTTTTGCTAACTCAACGAGTTTTCTATAATTTGCTCTCGAAATAACTTCATCATATTTAGCCGCTTCTGACGCCGCCATCTCTGCTTTTGTAATAGCGGTTGGGTTCATCGGCATCGATTTTAAACTATCCGGTAGATGATCACGGAAATTATAATAATATTTTTCCGCATCTTTCTTCGAGAGCGTTCCTTGAGAGTTTTCGCGCGCGTATTTGTAGTAATCATACTTCATATTTGACCGCAAAACCGTACCAGTCAATACTGGAAGCAATTGCTGCTGTGCGGTTTGATCAAGTTTCATTTCTTTTGCAAGCGCATCATAACCAGCTTTAAATGTAGATGTTTTCAAAAGTGTTTTCGCCAACGTCGAAACGGAGGGTGCTCCAGTTCCGTGTATGCCTAAAAATCCGCGTCCTGCGGTCAGAATGCTGTCTGCAATCGCAGGCATAGATGAATTTAGAATTTTTAACTGTGATTTATCTAAGCCGGACGTCGCTTGTTTTAATTCTTTGCAGTTATTGAGCACGTCATTGATTGAAGCAGCAAGGAATGCTGATTGTTGATTTAAACTTGTGAAAAACGCTGACTCAGATGTATCGCCTGTTTTCAACAAATCCATCAGGCTTGATATTTTATTCTGGGCAACATCCAGTTTGTTCGATACATATGGAGACAACCCGGAAGCAATTTCAGAGAATGTTTCCGGGTTGTAGGCTTTTTCATTTGATAGCTCTGTTCTAATTGAATCTACCAGATTTTTTGCTCCAGATGTGAAGCCATTGCCTAATCTGCTTTCTATATCGTCTATTTTTGCAGATACTTTCTCTAAAGCATTTTCAACTTCCGTTATTTGACCTGTAAAATTGATAACAATATCTTCCATTATTATATTCCTCTTTTCTCCAAAATAAAAGAAAAGTATCGGTACGCAATTGATACCGATACTTTGCATTACGTTACTGATAATGGGCGTTACTCTTTCGCATATAAGTAAAGAGATTTTGCTGTTTTAGTCGTTACCGAATAGAATTTCGTATTTGGATTTATCAATTCAGATTCATAATAACGATCGTGAGCCTGTGCTTCTTCCTCATAATACACCTTATAGCAGAAAATAGTCTTAAATTGTTCCGAGCGCATATCTCTTGGTGATAGAATTTTTATGCCATCTTCATCAAACTCTTTATCGTATTCATTTGCAAGCATTGCTTCATCTATAAACTTCTTCAAGTTCGAAGAAACCTCTTCGTTTAAATATGGATTTAAACAATTCTTAACTTCGTCAAATGCTTTCCTTTCTTCATCATATTTTAGCAATTCGCTTTCATTAAGTAAAATTTGTATTCTTTCTAAGAAATCCTTTATTGTAGGTAATTGTGCAGCTTTTTTTAAATCCCTAATCATCTGCAATTTTCTTTCAAGTCTTGATATTTCTTCACTTTTATCGTGGTAAGGATTATTTTCTTTCTTTAAAGGATTTAAGAATTGATCCTTGATAAAACCTTCAGGATTATCTTTTGCATTCTTATATGTGTCCCGCTCTTCCTTAGTCCCCAGATTCAAAGGTGCTATTGTTAGTTTTTTGTCCCATTTGCATGAGGTAAAAAACTGATCTATAATGTTTAGATAATCAAACAAATTATCATATATAGACACTCGTATGCAAGACATTATTAAAGAATATTCATAAGATTGTTTATAAGAAGGTTTAAGCATGTATTGATACGGAATATTATTTTTTTGAATTGCGGATAAAACTTACATGCATCGCTTCCGCAATTTAAAACCAAAGCCATATCCGAATAGGCAACAGAGTTAGTTTCGGAATCGTGTTCCTTTTTTATGTCCCTTACAAGTAGCATAATCCCTTCTCTGTCGTCTGCTATTTCTCTAATTTCAACAGTTCCATCGTTCTGTCCGATGATGGAAGCGTTACTAATGCCCGAATCAGGAAATATCTTCAATGATTTCCGAGCTAAATTCATCACGGCTTCATTGCAACGGTAAGATCCATCAAGATAGAAAGTTTTGCAATCGTAAAATTTCTCAAAATTCATTAACAGGTTTTTCTTTGCTCCGTCGCGCGAAAACAAGAATTGATTTGGATCTCCAGTAATTAGAAGATTATTTGTTTTAGAGGACAACGCAAGTGCAAAATCATATTCCGCCTCTGTTACATCTTGAAAATCATCGACCATAACATAATCAAACATATCAGCATATTTTTCTTTAATATCATTTTTTTTGTCAAATAGATAAAGAGGAACGCATATTAAATCAGCTAAATCAAATGTTTGCAAAGTATATTGCATTCGGGCATAATTGATTGTTGCATCAGAAGCACAAACAGAAGTTCGATAATCCTTTCCGGACAAAAGATAGTCAACATAATCGAATGCTTTGGTCGAATCTTGTTTTTCTCTTTTAATTCTATTGAGCACCCTTTCTGGGCTTTCTGTTCGCATATTGCCCATCATATCTCCTTTTAGAAAAACAAGTTCTTCTATTTGTTTCTTATCCTCTAAATTAATTACTCTATAATCATTTCTCCATCCAATAGACGCAATTTCGTTGCGCACAATATAATTTCCGATTTCAGAAAAAGTCATAACAAACTTAGGCGTAATGCCGATAATTTCGCGGATTTTTTCTTTCATCGCGACTGCTGAACGTTTTGTTGAATATATGGACAAAATTCTGTTCGGATCAATACCAAGTTCATTAACAAGATAGAGAAACCTCTGCTGCAAGATGTAAGTTTTTCCAGAGCCAGCACATCCTAAAACTCGAACGTATCCAGAAATTGTTTTTACTACGTCGTACTGAGTTCCGTCTAAATTGCTTTCGAAATCAATATTTTTCTTTATGATTTTTTCTTCCTGTTTCTCTTTTTTCTCAGCAACCTTCTTCTCTCCCCCTGCTTCCATATGCAGCCTGTCCAGCAGCGTCTCGAAAACACGTTCCCCTGATTCATTGCACTTCTTCTCTGCATCAATCGCAAAATGCTCATATTCCTCCGGAGCAGCACTCTTCAAATACTCCACATCGCTCTTGAAAATTCCTGCCCCAATCGGGACATTTATAATCGGCACATATGTGTTTTTGATAAAAAAAGATTTCTTAGAAGAATTCTGCATATAAGACACTACAAGATCTTCAATGTCTGTCTTTGCAAGTTCTTCTACTGACATGATTAACTGCGCATAACGCCTGAAAAATATAGCAGATATTTCTTCTTGGCAATAAAGCACAAGATACTGCAATAACAAATAAGCATCTGATAAATCACCAGATGCACACAAAATAGAAACAGCAACTGAACACACGCTATTGCTAAAATATCCTTCGCCAGAAGTGCCTTCTTTTAATTTATCTAATGCCTGAGCATAGCATTTTCCATTCCTGCATTGTAACGCAGCCACGACATACATTGACATAGTATCTGATTCGCCAATAGAAACTTGCGTGTTAGGATTTTTTATCACGTTGAACAGGCGACCAAATGCGCAATGAACATCGTAAAGCTCATGCACCTTGTCTTCTACATCTTTCACGAACTCTTCTGGTTTGTCCGACGCTTCCGTATACAAAGCATAATTCAAATCGAACGCATGAAGCGTATATTTTTCAAAGGAATTATTAGATATAATTACACTGCTGAACTTAAAATCAGGACGAATCGCAACAGAGACAGACTGAACCTCTGTTTGCGAAACTCCCGCTGCAATAGATGTTTCTTGCACTTCTGCAACTGACTCTTTTGCAAGCTCTACCTTCTCGTCTGTCTTCTCGAACTTCAACGGCGTAAATTCTTCTTTAGACACAGAAACGTTGCCAGCATCCTTAGGGCTGGCAACGTTTACCTCGTGCTTCCGTCTCAGGGCAGCAAACAATCTCTTGAACATACCAGTTCCTCCTTCTGTGATACGAGAAGTATATCACAAAAACAGGAAATAGTCAAGAGAATGAAAGTCTATCGTTCCGTTACAAAGGAAATTTTCTTTGCATACACAGCGATAAAACGTTAAATATGTCCTCGTCTGATAGCTTTCCTATATACGATATTAAATCTTTTTCTTCTAAGCGTAGCCAGTAATGAAATCGAATAGTAGATTCCTTGCTTAATCCAGCTTGTTCCCATCGACAAATTCTATATTCTGGATAACCAGTTCTCGGACTATGTTTTGTTATTTTATAAGCGCGTATTTTATTATTTCCCATAGATGTGATTAAAATTGGGCGAACCTTGCTTCCATTTCCTTCTTCATATACAACATTAACTCTCCACAGTGTCCATGCCGTTATCTTGATCGTCATACCACTCATCATCCTCATCATCTTCTATAGGCCAAATCATTATGCCGTCGATAGTACGTTCAGGAACATAATCGCAGACGTAGCCATTTGTATTGTTAAACGTTTCCAGCTTCTGTTTCTTAAAATAACATTGCATCTCGGTTTTGTCAATCTCACCGCCTTGATTTGTATTGTTCCAAGGCGAATTAGGGGCATGAGCAATTGTAACAAGTTTACTTGTTGCAGTTGTTGCGTACTGAATAAAAAATTTATACAGAAAATCTATTTCTTCGTTATTAAAGCACTTGTTTACGTCAAAAGATTCGTCTTCGCAAATCTTATCACTACCATATTTTAAGTATTTTCTGTATATTGCAACAGATACTGGGCCATATTTCCACGCAATCAAATTATCTGAAAATAATTCTTTATTATGTTTTCCTAAATAAAACCCTTGCGCTAAATATAACAATTTTTGTAAGCGAAGCTGTGTCATCGAAAAAGACTTTATATTCTGATTATTTTCAAGTTCATTGGAAAAATGAATAAACAGTTTTGCAACATCTTGTATTTTTGCCATATTGCTCGTCTCCTTTTACTTTCTTTCTTCTTTTTCTCTGCTCATTAAATGCATCAATTCTTATCGCTTCTATTCTTATTTTAACATGTCCGTTATCGGAAGGTTCTAATCCTTCTCTTGATAATTTCCACGAAAATTCTTCATGCAATTTTATGCTCAAACGCCAAGGAGTCATTCCTCCAAATTGGTCTAAAACATGATTGATCAATGCTCTCGTTTGAGTATTTTCGCTTGCTTCTACGTTTTGAAACGGTACGTTCTTAGAAAATTCATTTCTTACGCTGAGCAAGACAGGGCCAAATTTCCACCCGTAAAATGGTTCTTCAAATAAAACCGTATCTGTTTGAATTAATGATTCTCTTTGTAGAAAATACATTAATTTATGAGTTTTCATTTCATCAATGTTTTCACTAAAACGCTCTTGATATATTTCCATTAACGTTTTAGCTACTGCTAAAGCCTTCTCCATAAACTCCCACCTCCGTTTCTTATAACCAGTATAGCACAGACGATAGGCACAGTCAACAACAATCCGTCTCCTACAATTATTGTTAATACAATATTAAATCGTTTCCGTATCTACCGTCCCGATGTACAAAATATGATGGTTCATCTGGATTTTGAGCAATCTTCGATAAAGTGTTTATATCTTCTTCTGTCACATCGAAATCTTTGTAAAAAGAAAAAATCACATTGTTGATTACCATATACTTTTTTTCTTTTTCTGAAAGATTTTCAAGAGCAAATTCCTCCGCTCTGTTTTTCAAAAAACGAACATTGTCATAATCTCCCATTAGCATAATTAAATTGCTGATATGTTTTTCAGGAATTTCCCCATTTTCGTAATCTTCAATTTGTTTTGCGTCAAGACCAAGCATCCTTGCAAACGTCTCTCGATCCATTTTGCATTGCTCTCGAATGGCTACAATATCTTCTGGCTGAATTAGATTATGTTTGTGTCGATACGCTCGAAACGCTTCTTTTAAATTTTCATCGTCGTAATCGAATGCAAAAATTTCTTCGCCGCAATGAGAACAAATACATACAGTCGCATAAATTGTTATCGGTTCTCCTTTGATCTGATATGTTTCCTGCTTCTTCACGAGTTGCATCTCCTGTTCGCAATTGCAGACCGGGCAATACTTTTTCATAAGAATCCTCCATTATCTATTTTTTTCACCGTCACCATGCGGCATTTATGCCGCACATATAAAAAATATATTGATTATATTATTGACAAATAATCAATATTATGTTATACTATTTATTGGCTGGTCTCACCCGTCCGCTGCGCATTCTAAACGCAGCGGACTCGGTGGGGCTTTTTGTTTACTTTATTTCTTTCTTGTGCAGCACAAACCCGTTATCAAAAACCATCTTCGTCTTCTCTGAAACATTATGCTTATCTTTTTTCTGCTGACCTTTTTGATAATTCAGCAGCATCTCCATAATCTGATTTTCTGCATCCGTCATAGCAGGCTGAACTGTGCCGTCGATAAACTGATGCAGCCATTTCATAACTTCCATTGTATAATCTTTCTGTGCATTTCGCATATCACGTTCCAGTTCCAACTGTCGTCTAACTGTATTCATATCGGCTCCGGGAAAATCCGTCACATCTGCAAGACTAAACTCCTGATGTGCCAGATTGTATTCGTAATCTGGCACAATGTAAGTCTTTCCTGTATCTATGCTTTCCCACAATGCGATTTCCTTAACCTTATTCATATATTCACAATATAACATTATTCCTTATCCTCCTTAATTCCAGTCACAGTTCTTCCTTCTTCAGGGGTTGCAGCCGCGTTGTCTGTTAGATAATCATCGACATATAAATCTTCTGGAAATAAATAGCCACAATTGGCATGAGCAAGCTGAAAAGCAGCGTCAGCAAACATTTCCATTGCCTGCTCATTGTCTGAATTTTCTTCGCAAAGTTTACATGTGTATACTAAAATATTGTAATAGTCTCGTAAGGACATTTTGTTTTCCATTGTATTTTCCATAATATTGTCTCCTTATAATACGCCTTCGGCCCACGACATGTCACCGAAGCCTTCTATTTGCGTGTTTTTACTTGTGTTAAGATTGTCCACTTTGATAATAGTTGCTTTATTTAGCATGTCAACAAAGCCAGAAGAAATCTTCTTTGCTCTTGTAAGCGGGTATGCTTCTTCAATATATTTCTGTGCGTCTTTGCAGAAACTGTTGCCGAATAGGTTTGAAACACTTTCGTATCTCAGTTTTCTGTTCAGTGCACCGAGAACGTCGCGGAAAAATGGAATGCTCATATCGTTAATAGCATTCTCATCAACAACTCCCAGATGCGCCGCAACTACGGCGACAGCTTCTTCCATTGTCAACCCGTCATCTGGGGTTCCTGTTTTTTTTCGTCGTCTTTTATGTGATTAAGTCGGCAAAATATTTCTAACAGTTTGTTGATTGTGTCAGTATCCAATTCGTCGTAATACGCTGCAACCAGCTTCGGATTGTCTGTTACTGCAATCAACCAATCAAAAAGCATTTTGTCAGAAGACCGTTCGGGGTCTAACATGCCGTCCGGAAGCGAAAGAATGTCTACTAATGGCATTTGCTTCAGCGCACGGTAGAATTCTGCCGTATGATCTCTCTGGTATTTTAGTTTCGTTGGCTTGATTTCAATGCGTTTTTTTCCGAAAAGAACCATATTGCGGTCGTCTCCAACTGGAGGCAACGGAACTGCTTTATCTGTATGTTCCGGCATCGGAACAGAGTTTTCTGTGTATGTTGGTGGTGGAATATTCTTTTCTAAATATTCCGGGATAGGTTTTGATTCTGTATTTGTTTTTGGAATACTTTTCAATTCTTATCTTCCTTTCTTTTATAAGGTATTAAAAAGAGGGGTGCTGTTATTAGCAGCACCCCTCAGGGACAGTTTCTCGCTGCTACCTTATAAATCCTTAAATAAACAAGAAACAATTACTTATTTTCAACATAAGCGATGGAGTAAACCTTACCATCCGCACGCCGCGCATCCATCGTCGCAAACGTAACGGAGTTTGTTGCCGCAGATTTGTCATATATTTTCAGCATGATTCACTACGTCATGCCCGCTTTCGCTGCTATATGTCACCATACAGATAAGACTATATCTTTCTCCGAAATATCGGAGCCTTCCCATTTCGAGTGCCAATCGTTTGCACCCTACGTCCGTTCGGACTAGTCGTTAGGCTTTTACGAAACATCGTTAGCGTATTTCCAATGAAAACCGCCGTATGTTTCGTTTTAGCACGGTAAGTTATCTTAATGTCGGCATCCATTAAGACTTTCTCCGTTTAAGGAATGTTTTTGTCGAGTACATTACTGTACAAGGAACCTACTTATTAAGCTCGTATCGAAACCAGGCATCTGGGTAACGCGGCACTTGAAAATCTTCTCTAAAACATAGCCCTTAACACCAGCAGCTTTCGTTTCCTGACCGTTAGCATAAACAGGCCATTTGCAGATCAGCTCGCCCATAGCGGCAGTATCATTAGAGATTTCAATAACATTCGCCGTCTCTTCGACATAGTAGGTCACTTCAATGTCACCAAGCGCAGAATTGAAAGTTAGCGTGGTAACATATTTTTCGTCACCAGTACCATCAGAAGTTTCAGCAATCACATAAACGCTTTCAGCAGCTGCTTCTCCGGAAGTCATGCCGGAAATCACAACAGAATCCTTAATAGAAACAGGCGTTTTGATAACCGCAGTTTTAGCATCTCCGACATTGACTTCAATGCTGTGCGGAACAGAAAAAGTCTTCTCGACAAAGTTGGTATCGTTTGCCATCGCAAACAGATCAGCATTGAACTCACCGGAAGTCATCTGCATTTCCATTGTAGACTTGCCCGGTAAATAAGCGGAGGGGAACCCTTGTGTTCAGTATTATTCGTTAGATAATACCCGTATTTTATACAGCTGCATGTCGCCATGCAGAGCAGACTATATCACTACCTCTTTCGAGGCAACTACCATTTCAGCTCACTTGAGCTTACGTCTTTCGACTAGTCGTTAGGCTTTTATGAAACTGTGTATAGTTTCATTTTAGCACGGTAAGTTGTCTTTATGTTCTCCGCAAACATAAAGAGTTTCTCCGTTTAAGTAGTTTTGCATAGTGTTTCACAACACTATGGCCCATTTTATTTTAGGCTCCAGCCTGCATCTACCTCAGTAAAATTAGCGTTCGGGGTCACAGAACAAGCGGTAATCTTGTCGTAGTGAAAGACCTTTCCGTCGCTGCGTTTGAACCAGACTTCCGGAACGTCTGTAATATAGCCCTTGTAAGCAGGAATATAAGTGCTCATTAAAACATCATCCTTTTTTGTATATTCATTAAATCAGCTTCTGTCCTCCTACAAACAGTTTCTGAATTAATGTTAATATGTACGGGTATAGCTCAAGCTCACCCTATATCTTGCATAACCGACTGCGCTTGTCCCCATATCCCCTTCTACTGGATCATAGAAACGATATACGCCATTGTAGCGGACGCGAGTCAATAAGTAGATTAGCCGTTGCGCAATCAATTGTGTGCGCATCACAAGCCGATCCACTCCTACGTTATGCAAGTTTTCTAACTTAACATAAATATCAAAGTTCATTACGTTGCTGGTAACACCATCAATGTTTGTAGCAGACGAAGTGCTGCCATAAACAATACGAACATCTTCATTTGATAAAATTTTGTTTGTGAACCCAGCACGAATGAAGTATCTGTCGATGAAGTCGATGATACTCGTTTTTTCTGGAATCTTCATCAAATTCATCAGTTCTTTGTCACTAAAAATAACGTGACGGATTATGTCGTTCCAATCGTTAATCCATATCATAGTACTTCACCTCACTTGTGCGGAGAATGCATTGCATTCTCTAATACATATTTTTTAAAAAACTCAAACTCTTTTTCGCTTAAGTTTTTCATTTTGCTTGTTTCAATAACAAGCTGTGTTGTAACGGCTCCACCGTTTAGTTCCACCGGTTTTACAGAAATACTATCTGCGTATGCTTCCGATAACGCTCGTAAATCATATCGATCGCCAGCTCCATCGAAAGCTAATTCTGTGTTTGCGACGGATATTTCATAAAGAATATTCCGTCGCAAATCATCTGCGCGTTTCTTGATGATTCTTGTAACGGCATCAGTTACAGCACCTTGAAGCTGTCCAGCGGTTGCCACATTACTCAATGCTGCCACCGACTTTCTTCTTTGCTTGAATCGACAAAATTCCAGATGTGTTGTTGAGATTCACGCCGACATAATCAATGTCGGCAATCTCATATTCAGAGTCATGCCAAATAAAAATATCATTTACTCTCAAATTCTTTGTCTGTTCATTGTATTGCACAGTCAACATTGTAACTGTGTTAGGAATAAGGCCGGGTTTTTCTGAATTTGTCGTATATTCCAATCGTCCGTCTTGCCGGTAACTATTGCAAGGAATTTTATTCGCAATAATTATGTTTCCGGCCTCTTGAATCAAATACCCGTTTTCGTCTACTTCTTCTGATTTGTACCGTTGGAATGTTGTCCATGCGTTGCATCGAAGCGCACGGCTCATTAAGTTGTTTGGCTGCGGAGGGACATCCCAGTCTAATATATAAATCATTCCACGAACGTCAATTAACATATCGCCTTTTTTGATGCCAGATGAAAGACTTGCTCTAAAATTTAGATTATTGTCCGTATTTTCATATCGACTCTTCGTTGCATCTGGATAAATTTCGCCGCGAATTATTGTCGGTTTATAATTCTCGTCTGCCTGTGCATACCAGTCAGGCACAAGAATGTAATCTTCAACTGCCCCCGGTATGTCTTGACTAAGAAAATTATCAAAGTCTGATTGAAGCGTTTTGGGCACGAAGAATTGAGATGAAGAAGGACTTGCTGTATACGGGATTGACATAGCCAATCACCCCTTACTTTTCCTTCGTGGCAGCATTAATAATTGTCCCAACATATTCTGTTGCATCAATCGCTGAAATATTACAGTTTTTATAATATATGTTCTTAGGCAATCTCTCGACATTGTTCGCCGAATCTAAAACTTTGTGCCGAATCTTTTGAAAGGCCTCCATCGTTTCAGCAGACCATTCGTCTTTGTTTCTGTTCGGCTGAAGCAAGTAGAACGCACTTTCCACATCTGCAATAATATGCATTAGATTCTGCCGCTGCTCTTTGCAGTAATCTACCAGCGGAACTTCTCGCTGACTGATAGTTTCAAGTGACTTGTTTTTATATGTAATTTTAACCGTATAATCCTCTACCATATAAGCACTCCTTTATGACATAACATACCGAATCATTTTATAGTACGTTATGCGCCTTTCGTTTTCCAGTTTTTCAATAGAATCTTTAATGTTTGCGTAAGGCTTGTCAGCGTTCGTTACGCTTAATGCGTCTGTAGTATAGCCAACGATGTTATTCACGTCTGTTTTAACCTGATTGAAGAATCCGATCTGCGCACAGAGCAGTACGTATTCTTCTTCGTCAATTGGCAAATCTTCAGTGAAGCAAACATTTTCGTCATCGTTTTTTGTAATCATATCCATATTAAAAACGGAGGCTCTGCCTGTATCAATATACAGACGTTTAAGCGCTCGAATGATAATAGAAACATAATCATTATTAGATAACGGCAGAGGCGTTTTCTGCCAGCGTGTCGCATCTTTTAACTCATTCGCAAGCTCAGAAATATTTGTCATGCAGAAACCTCCTCTCTGTTTTCTTATTCAGTTTCCAACATGTCTAAGTTTGGAATTTTACTCGCTAACAATTTCATTTTTGAGTTGGGTAAATCTAATTTTAGCCCAACTTCTGCAATTGCGTGTAATTCTGCTGGATCTGTAATTGCAGCTAACGCTGCTTCCAGCTTCTTAATAGGCATTTTTAGCATAGCTACAATTTCGTCGTCTGTAATGTGTTTTTCTTCGTCTTCAAAAGAATACATACCTAATTTCTCCAATGGAACTTCTTCCCCCTCGGAATTAAAAGGCACAAGCATCCTCTTGGAAAAGAATTTATTAACCACACAAATACTTTCAACATAAGCAATATCGTCTGCGGTCAGCATTTGAAAACCACCAGACGGAATAGAAACCGAGATGCCGTTAGGCAATGTAACGCCAATATCATATATACACATATTCGTTGCACGATAACGTAACTCACTCATTTTTATATCAACCTTTCCTTTATTACCTTAACAGAACACGGAGAAGCTGCCCTTTTAAACGGGGCAGCTTCTCCGATATATTAGCCGATCAAATAAGCACCGATCGTCGGGACTTTGCCAGTTACGAACGCCGCGCCGAAGAACTGCGCAAGCCGCACTTCGTACACAAGGTCGTTAATATCCGTCGCATCAACAGACATAACGTTACCCTCATTAACAATCTTTAGATTGCGGGTATCACCCGTCATGCCGCCAGGGATAATGTACAGCCAATTCGTCTTCAGAATCGGAGTCACGCCATCCGCCTCGAAAGCATTTGTCAGCGCGATGACATTGCAACCCATATATTTTCCGATGAAACCAGATTCATTCACTTCGTCAATCTGCTTGTCGGAGTGCTGCGTCATTGTAGTAGACATCGCCATGCCCGTCAGCGCAGCTAACTGAGAAATCGCTTCCATATCACCCAGAATCGTAACCGGGCCAAAACGACGGAAGTAATTGATCTGCTTCTGGAGCGTGTCTTTAACAATGCCGGAACCGGTTGCATAAAAGGGCGACGCAAAGTTCGCAACAGCCGCCTGAAGCACCTGTTCGATCTTCTTCAGCTTCGCATTTGTGATCTCACGGTTTGCTTCACGAAGCAAATCAGCCATTTCGACCTGCTTCGTCTTTAACTGAAGCAGCGGAATCGCCGGACGCGCAGAGATTTCTTCGGTATCCACCAGAATCTGACGACCAGAGACCATAGAGCGCGGAGTGGTTGAGCCCTTCGCTTGGAAATAAGCCTTAATACCGCCAGTCTTTACTTTGAACGCAGCTTTGTCGCCATAGCCAATCGTTTTTTGGTCGGCAATCGTGTTCAGAAAATCCAGCGAATCTTGCTGGAGTTCGTCAATCGTATACGCCATTACCTGAGCCAGCTGATAGCGATTTTCAGGAGTCATTTCAGCAGCCAGTTCAGCCATAATATCGGCAGCTTCCTGCACCTGATCTTCCGGCACGTCTTCCCGACGCGCTTCGGAAGCAAGCACCTTAATAAGTTTCATATCAGAAGTTATCTTTTCCATTGCATTTCACCTACTCTTCTTCATTAGGACGCAGAACCGACAAGTCCAGTAGCCAGAACTCCATATTCCGTACCAGCAGTCAGTTCGCCAGCAGTCGCAACCCAAGTTTCGCCCTCGTGAATCGGATGAGCACGAAGCAGCGCACCGTCCGGAGTGGTATACTTGGAAGTATCGTATTCTGCCGCATTGTTAATATCGAATTCGTTTTCAACTAAATAATACAGCTTTGCAGCAGAATTCATCACAAACTCATAAGCGTCCACCGTATCATATAAAGTCGTCTTATTGCGGCATAAAATCTTAGTAGTCGCATCCTTCGTCGGCATAACCAGCTTCGCGCCAGTGGCATCCTGCACTAACAGTGTACCGTTTGCAACAGGAGCACCCGTGCCGTTCACAAACCGACCGTCATAAACATTGTGCGTAAGCACAGTCATATATCCAGCCATATTCTTCACCTCGTAGTTTATTCACGCTCAAACAGCGTGTGATTTTTCTTGTTTTTGGTTTCCTTTTGTAGCAGCGTATATTTGGATGGAGTTGTTATGCTCCCCATGAACGGGTTTATATGAATTCCAACATCATTGCTGCTCTCCAGATTCTTTTGACACTCCGCAGATGCGCCTAATTTGGCAACTGTTTCAGTTAGTTCTGCAATGACTTCGCCCATCTTTTGCATCTTTTCCATCAGCTCGCCAATATCAGGTTTTACCTCTTCAGGAATTTCTGTTGCTTGTGGCGATTCAAGAGCGGGTTCATTTTCAGCAGTAGATTTCACATCAGAAGTCTTATCTTCTTCATTGCTTACATCATCTTGCGTTTCAGCATGAACCTCTTTTTCTTCATCCTTCGCTTTTTCCGGAACTTCATCCGGCTGTTCCTTGTTTAGAACTTCTACCGTTTCTTCCTTTATTTCCACATCTTCAGGCTTCTTTTCTTCTGCCTGATGCTTCTCTTCGTCTGTCATCTCGACAGTCGTGTTTTCCTCAGTCGTCATATTGTCATCTCCTTTATTTAAGCATTCTGCCACAAGTTGTAACGCAACCGCTTCTTGACAGGCTGGAAACGTAACAATGGCTTCTCCTTCAAAATAATTGGAAGGGTGTACATCGATCACAATTACGCCATTTTCGTCTGTACTATAGCTCCCGCAAGATAGTTCAAAACTAAATTTTAAATTTCCATCCCGATATAAATCTTCGATGGCTTTGCAAACTATTTTGTTGCGTTTCATCACTCTGGCATAACCAATAAGGCATACGTTCTCTTCGGTTATTTCTTCTTCGTAATGGCAGAAGGAACCAATCTGGGTACTTAAAAACTCACCAGTTCGAGGATTATACATATGCCCAATGGGTCGCTTTGCAATCAGCCCATGTATATCCGCATAGAGCGGAATCCCCACATATTTACTTTCATTAGCAATGATTTCATCCATGAAATCACGGGTTACGCGAACACCATTTAGATTTGCTTGTAAGTCGAATAACCTTGCTTTAATTGTAAGATATATGTCAGATGACTGAATTTCGGAGACAACAGCTTCTGCCGTAAACTTTTTTAGTTCAAGGTTTTGCATGTGTATTCTCCTTTATTGTTGCCGTACATCTTGGTAGGAGACAAAACACGCGGCAAGCAAATCTATGTAAAAACAGGTCAACCCTGTCTCTACCAAAATAGCTTCAGCCCCTCTTTTTTTTGAGAGAGGGGCTGAAGAATATAACTTTTGTCATTTTTTTCATGTTGACAAAACATAATACCGTATCAGCTTCTTTTACGTCTGGCCAATAAAAGACATGATATTATTCGGAATTTATTTTTCCTTTTGCAGCATCTTTAGCTTGCTTGCTTCGTTGTGCGTTGTCTGGATCTGAATGCCGTTCTTCTGTGGACTTCTTCGGTCTACCGACAGATCTCTTCTTTCCATTTGACGTATCTGTCTGTTCAGATGGCTGTTCTGATTTTGCTGACTGAACAGCCGCCTTTTGTTCCCGAGAAACCATTATCTTATCTGTTCCATCTGTTTTTTCTGCTTCACGTCTCTCTCGTTCTTTTGCAAAATTATATCCATTAGATTCCATAAAAGTACGAGTAGACAGTAGCCCATTTTGCCATAAGCTCTGGCAGGCGTTGCGCATTTCTGTTTGAGAATTCACATCCAGTGGGACAAAGTGGAATTCCGGTATATCTTTTAGATTATTCGTGTGGATTAACTTCAAGTCTTCCACGAGTCGAAGATTTACTTTATTCATAAATCGCTCAAATTTCTTTCGAGCCGCATTAATTCGATTAACCGCAGCTTGCATACTGATTTGAGCCGATGCAAAAGTTGAGCCATTTTCGCTTTGCCCATTGACAATAATGTTTGCAATACCGCCAGCAGCTAATATGTCCGCGTTTACTTGTTCGTACATAGGCCATTGATATAAGTCTGATAAATCCGCTTGTACAACAGTTGCTTTTGCTAAATGATTTGTAACAGCTAACGGATTGCCTGACATTGCAGATGAAAAAATCTGTCGAACGGCTCTTAAATCTTCTATGCCGGGAAGTATGTCTTGATTTTTCGTGCTGTCACCATACGTCGCATGAATAAAAGACCGTGCCCCTATATTTAGTAGAGCTGTTTCATATTTGCCAATCAGTTCTTTTTTTGCAAGTGCAGGAAGCGCAGCCGCAATCCACGGGATAGAATATCTCGTCCAGCCTTCTTTATCTCCTTGCAAAACATAACTGTTTTGCGGATCAAGCTGAGCATATTGGTCGCCCTTCTTGATAGCATCTGCAACTTCAGGAGGATACCCTTTTAGCACCTCATTAAGGACATCATCCTTCACGCCTTTGGCTTCCAAGACGGAATACGCTCTCTCTCGGAACTCATTCTCTATGCTTTGAACATCATAGTCCACAATCGGAGAATCGTTCATAACTGTATTACCGATTTTGCATTTGTGAGGTGGAATCGTCATAATGTTTCCTTGCCAAATATAGCAATAAACATTACTGTATTTCCAGTATTGATAAAAAACATCGTCGATAATATCATCGAGGTGCATCTTTTTATATTGTTCTTCAAAAATAGCGATTGTCTTCTCGTTGTCTCCCGATAAGTACCATTGTGTAGAAGAAAACGGGACATAAACGCCTTTGATAATACCTCGAACAATTGCATCTGCATCGCAGTAGTAGTCTGCTAACTGATATAGCGTGTTAATGTTCCCCTGTTTGTCTCGCAGAAGATTGTCATAATCAACGCTGTTAAGTTCACTGCTATAAGTGATTGTCGAGTTGTCAAACGCTTTTAGATTGTCTCCTGTTAAATCGTTGGCCCCAACAATCATGTTTTTCGTTTCTACTGGAGTCAATGCTCCTACTGGAGAAGGTTTTGTACTTCTCCGAAATATTTTTCCTATGTTAAATGCCATACAAAACCTCCTCTCAGAAAGCTGTCGCAAACCCAATACAGGTTGTGCGACGCTGATGTTTCTTTATATTTGCTTCTTCTAATTCTGCGATATAGTCACATGCGTAACCGAGCGAACTGTATCTATCCTTGTGCATCGCCGCACTTGGCGTATCATATAAGTATAGCACTTCTCACAAAAGCGGTCACCCCTTTACAGCAGGTGTATAATAGGCATAGGAGATGATAGAAATGCTGCACAATG